>Ga0214473_10001899_pt1 | contig 26531 bp, 25 predicted proteins | sample RVTome_7_FD_203509 | JGI IMG/M metagenome (GOLD analysis project Ga0214473, IMG submission 203509) | Soil microbial communities from uranium-contaminated site in the Upper Colorado River Basin, Wyoming, United States - RVT98D197 | ecosystem: Environmental > Terrestrial > Soil > Contaminated >...
CGAGGCGAGCTTCTGCATGCCGGACGCCCACTGGGGCTATGGCTTCCCGATCGGCGGTGTCGCCGCCGTGGACGTCGAGAGCGGTGTCATCTCGCCGGGAGGCATCGGCTTCGACATCAACTGCGGGATGCGGCTGGTGACCACGAACCTGACCTGGCGGGAGCTCAAGCCGCGCCTCGGTGCGCTGATGGACGGGCTGGCAGCGCGGGTCCCGGCGGGAGTCGGGTCGCAGAGCAATGTCCGGGTCAGCCGCGACGAGTTTCGCGAGGTGCTCGAGTCGGGGGCGGTCTGGGCGGTTCGCAACGGCTACGGCACCAGGGAGGACCTCGAGCACACCGAGTCCGGGGGACGCTTCACCGAGGCCGACGCGGAGCGGGTGAGCGAGCGAGCGATCGAACGCGGGTTCCGCCAGATCGGGACGCTCGGCTCCGGGAACCACTATCTCGAAGTCCAGGTGCTGAGGCCGCCCGGGATTCACGACGCCGAGCTGGCCCGCGCGTTCGGGCTCGACATCCCGGAGCAGGTGGTGGTGATGTTCCACTGCGGGAGTCGCGGCTTCGGGCACCAGGTGGCCACGGACTACCTGCAGAGCTTCCTGCGCGCCATGCCCAAGGAGTTCGGCCTCCCCATCATCGACCGCGAGCTGGCCTGCGCTCCCTTCACCTCCCGACCGGGTCGCGACTACTTCGCCGCCATGTGCTGCGCCGCGAACATGTCGTACGCCAACCGCCAGGTGATCCTGCACCGGATCCGGGAGGTATTCAGCGAGGTGTTCCGCCGCTCTTCCGAGGAGCTCGCGATCCGGACCCTCTACGACGTCTCCCACAACACGGCGAAGATCGAACGCCACGCGGTGGGCGGCGTGGAACGGCGCCTGCTGGTTCACCGCAAGGGAGCCACCCGCGCCTTTCCGCCCGGTCATCCGGAGCTTCCGGCGGCCTACCGGGCGACTGGGCAGCCGGTCATCATCGGCGGGAGCATGGAGACGGGATCCTACCTGCTGGCAGGGATGGACCAGGGCGGGTCGAGCTTCTTCAGCACGGCGCACGGGAGCGGCCGCAGGATGAGCCGCAGCAAGGCGCGGAAGCTGGTGCGCGGGGAGGATCTGCGGGCGCGGATGGAGAAGCGAGGGATCGCGATCCGCGCTGCATCCCTGCGGGGCCTCGCCGAAGAGGCGGGGCTCGCCTACAAGGACGTCGACGAGGTCGCCGAAGCCGCCGAGCTCGCCGGGCTCTCGCGACGGGTCGCGCACCTGGTCCCGGTGGGGAACGTGAAGGGATGAAGAGCGGCTCGCGCTACGAGTTCCTGGATGAGGTCACCAGCGATCTCTGCTTTGCGGTCCACGCGGACACGCTCGAGGGCCTCTTCGCGGCGGCCGCCGACGCCCTCGTCTCCGCGACGGTGGGGGATCCGGAGAAGGTGCGCGAGATCGAGGAGCGGGCCCTCACCCTCGAGGAGCCCGACCTCGAGCTCCTGCTGCTCGGCTTCCTGAACGAGCTGGTGTATCTGCGCGATGCGCACCAGCTCCTGCTGCGGCCGAGAGAGCTCCGCATCCACCGGGAGGGAAGCCCGCGCCTGGAGGCGCGGCTCGTCGGCGAGAGATTTCTTCCCGAGCGCTACCGGATCGCGACCGAGGTGAAGGCCGCCACCGCCCACGGCCTGCGGGTGGTCGAGGGAGCCGCCGGCTGGGAGGCCAGGGTCACGCTGGACGTCTGAGCGGGGGCGTCAGGAGGAGCCTCCGCTATGGCTCGCCAGGGCGCTCGGCCGCTCGAGGTAGGCGTCGTAGAGATACTGAAGGACCATGCGCTGCGTGTTGAAGAACGACGCGTTCAGCGCGATCGCGTTTCGCATGATCTCGAGAAAGCGGCGGCGGTCCCGGTAGAAGCAGGGGAGGACGACTTGCTCGAGCTTCTCGTACAGGGACGCGGCGGCCCCCTCGTTCGAGGGCGCCTCCTGGCGGCGGTTGGCGTCGACTCCGTCGGTGCCGATCATCCAACCCGTGACGCCCTCGACGCAGCCCTCGATCCACCAGCCGTCGAGCACGCTCAGGCTCGGGACCCCGTTGAGCGCGGCCTTCATCCCGCTGGTTCCCGAGGCCTCGAGGGGTGGAATCGGCGTGTTGAGCCAGACGTCGGAGCCTGCGCACAGCAGCCGGCCCAGGGTGATGTCGTAATTCGGCAGGTAGGCGACCCTGAGGCGCCCGCGAAGCAGGTCTCGCGCCGCGAAGATCCGGCGGATGATGTTCTTGCCCTCGGCGTCCCGGGGGTGCGCCTTGCCGGCGAAGATCAGCTGCAGCGGTCCGATCTCCTTGGCGATCCTGGCGAGCCGCTCGATGTCGCTGAACACCAGCGTGGCCCGCTTGTAGGCCGTCGCGCGTCTGGCGAACCCGAGGGTGAGGACCTGCGGGTCGAGGACCAGATCCGTCTCCAGCTGGACCCGGACGAGCAGATCGCGCTTGGCCCGGGTGTGGGCTGCCCAGATGTCGTCGAGGGGGATTCCGAAGGCGTAGCGCAGCGAGAGGGCATCCCTTCGCCAGTCCTCGATGTGGTGGTCGAAGAGAGCGCCGAACGAGGGAGCAGCCCAGGTCGCCGGGTGAATGCCATTGGTGATCGACCGGATCGGATACTCCGGGAACATGCCTTTCGAGACCTCACCGTGCCGCATCGCGACGCCGTTCACGAAGTGGGAGCCCTCCAGGGCCAGGTCGGTCATGTTCAGCTCGTCCCCGTCGGCCACGGTCGCGAGCCAGCGGATGCGCCGCTCTCCGAGCACGTCGCCCACCATGTCGATGGGGAACTTGTCATGGCCGGCCGGCACGGGCGTGTGCGTGGTGAAGACACAGCACCGCCGGATCTCCTCGATGCGAGCGTCCAGGTCGGGGTGGCTGCGGGGAGGATCCCCGTGACGCTCCTCCAGCAGGGCGAGGATCGCGAGGGCCGCGTGTCCCTCGTTCAGGTGATAGCGCTCGAGGTGATGGAATCCGAGTGCGCGCAGCATCTTGAGCCCGCCGATCCCGAGGACCACCTCCTGGCGGAGTCGATGGCGTTCGTCTCCTCCGTAGAGGGAATCCGTGAGTCTTCGGTCCTCCGCTGTGTTCTCGGCGAGGTCGGTGTCGAGGAGGTGGGTGTCGACCTGGGCCCCGCCGACTCCCCTCACGGTGTAGCGCCAGGCGCGGATCGCGACCGGTCTGCCCTCGATGTCGATGCTGACGCGCGCGGCGAGCGGCTCCAGGAATCTCTCCAGGGGCCATGTCTCGGGCTCCTCCGACTGGCGACCGCGCTCGTCCAGCCGCTGTCGGAAGTACCCCCTGCGGTGCAGGAGCGTGACCGCCACCACACTCACGCCGAGGTCGGCGCAGGAGCGGATCGTATCGCCCGCGAGGACGCCGAGACCGCCGGAGTAGGTCGGCATGTCGGGCGAGAGGGCGATCTCCATGGAGAAGTAGGCCACGCTGGCTCCCTGGGGCATCCCTCTCTCCTCGCCCGGTTCCGTGCGCGGCGGCTGACGGGTGGCGTGACTATTCAACAACCCGTTCGGGGACGCCAGAGAAGGCTGCCTGCGGTCGAAGCTCCCGTTCGTCGGAGGTGACATCGCGGGAGCGTTGGGCTATCTGAGAAGAAGAGCCCGGCCGGGGCGCGTGGCAGCGCGAGCCGCTCTCCCGAGCTCGCGGTCGGTGCTTGCAGGATCCTGCTCAAGCTCCGGGATCGCGCTGGCGGAGGCGGCGATGAGTCTCCGATGCCATGCGCCAGCAGCTGCGGCCGCTGCACCGCTCGGGTTCGTCCCAAGAATCGACGGCAGGAGCGCTCCCCCCATGGTCTTCCATGTGCTCTCGTTCGAGGGCGTCGATTCCTACTCGCGCGCGGGTGGGCTGGCGACGCGAGTCGAGGGGCTCACCAGCACCCTCGCATCCCTCGGATTCGAGACCCACCTGTGGTTCGTCGGAGACGCCGCCCTGCCGGGACACGAGAGGCGAGGGGACCTGCGCCTGCATCGCTGGGTCCAGTGGATCAGTCGATACCACCCGGGGGGCGTCTACGACGGAGAGAACGGCAAGCAGTCGGAGTTCACCCGGTCGCTCCCCCCCTTCCTGGTGAACCAGGAGCTGGCGCCCCGCCTGCGGCTGGGTGATCGGGCGGTGGTTCTCGCCGAGGAGTGGCAGACCGCGGACGCGGTCCTTCACCTCGATTGGCTGCTCCGCTGCCTGAACCTTCGCGATCGCGTGAGCATCCTCTGGAACGCCAACAACACCTTTGGCTTCGAGCGGATCTCGTGGGAACGCCTGCGAGGGGCGGCGCTGATCACCACGGTGAGCCGCTACATGAAGCACCGCATGCGAGACATCGGGATCGACCCGATGGTCGTTCCCAACGGCCTATCGGCGGATGCCTTCGATCCCCCGCAGCCGAGCGTCGTGGCGGAGCTGCGCCGCCGCTTCCGCGACCGCACGCTGCTCACCAAGATGGCGCGGTGGGATCCGGACAAGCGCTGGCTCTCGACCATCTCGATCGTCGCCGAGATGAAGCGGCAGGGCTGGCGTCCGCTGCTGATCGCCCGTGGCGGCTGCGAGCCGCACGGCGACGAGGTGCTCGCGAGTGCGCGATTCCAGGGGCTTCGCGTCCTCGACCGGAGCTGGCGAGGGGGAGGTGCGCGGGGCTTCCTGGAGGCCCTGGGGGAGGTGGGCGACGCAGACGTGGTGAATCTCGTGTCGCGCGTCGGCCCGGAAGCGCGACGCGCGCTGTTTCGAGCCTCCGACACGGTGCTGGCGAACAGCGGTCACGAGCCTTTCGGCCTGGTGGGCCTCGAGACCATGGCAGCCGGGGGGATCGCCTGTACCGGCTGCTCGGGCGAGGACTACGCGGTGGCGGGGCAGAACGCGCTGGTGCTGCAGACGGCGGAGCCGCGGGAGTTCGTCGGCCTCTACCAATGGCTCTGCGCCCATCCCCGGCAGGCGCGCGCCCTGCGGCACGCGGGGCGGGCGACGGCGCGGCGCTACGCCTGGCCCGAGGTGCTGGAGCGCGTCCTGCTCCCGCGGGTGGCGCTCGACCATCCGGGCGCCTCAACGGGCGAGGTGCCGCTCGCCGATCCGGCGCTCCGCAGGGACCGCCTGCAGCGACGCGCTCGCCAGGGGGTGCGAGGGGAGCTGGTCGAGCGGAACCCGCATCCGCCGCGTCCAGCTCCGGTGACGGCTGGAGGTGACACCGGGAAGGTTCACCGCCTCGGTCTCACCGACTAGATCGTCCAGGGAGAGACCGACCAGGGGAGCCGGCGTCCGGCACAGGAATGCGGTGACGGCTGCGCAGCAGCGCTCGGGCCGGAGCGAAGCGGGGTCGTCCAGCAGCAGGGCTTCCGCGGCGAGGCGGCGCAGCAGTGCGTCGCGGTCGCGAGCTCGCTCGCGGCGCAGCGCGTCGAGCTCCTCGTCGCTGGTGATCTGCCCGACCTCGCGCCGAAGCGCGAGGTCGCTCCCGGAGAGAAAGCCGGCGAGCGGGGCCAGATCGTGGGTGTTGGCGGTCACCAGAGCCCGGCGCGAGTAGCGCTTCGAGGGCCGGAAGTCGGCTCCGCGCCGCTCGAAGTAGAGCACTCGGGAGGAGAGGATCCCCCAGCGCGCGAGCCGGGCGGCGAGACCCCGGGGCACCGTCCCGAGATCCTCTCCGATCACGAGCGCCCCCGATCGGCGGCTCTCGAGCGCGAGGATGCCCAGCAGATCGCGCGCCGGATATCGGACGTAGGCTCCCTCCGTGGCCGGGTGACCGGTGGGGATCCAGTAGAGCCGGAAGAGTCCCATGATGTGATCGATCCGAAGCGCGCCGGCGTGGGCGAAGGCGGAGCGCAGCATTCGGATCCAGTATCCGTAAGACTGGGCATGCAGCCGGTTCGGGTCGATCGGCGCGAAGCCCCAGTCCTGGCCGCTCTTCGCGAAGTCGTCGGGCGGTGCCCCGACGTTCGCACCGTCGGCAAAGAGGCCCGGAAAGGCCCAGGTATCGCTTCCTCCCGCCGAGCTGCCGATGGCGAGGTCGCTGTAGACTCCGATCGGCAGCCCCAGGGCGCGTGCCGCTCGGGCCGTCTCACCGAGCTGTCGGTCGAGCTCGAACTGGACCCAGCCGTGGAAGTCGACGGCCTCGCGGTGCTCCTCTCGAAAGCGGCGGACCGCGTCGGATTCCGGGTCGCGGTACCGCGAGGGCCAGCAGCGCCAGCCTGGCTCCTGCGGGTCGGGCTCCAGGTGCTCGGCCAGCGCGAGGAAGGTTGCGAAATCCCGTAGCGCGCGGCCCTCGCGCTCCAGGTAGCGGTGGTAGGCGAGGCCCCTCGGCGTCCCCGAGTCGCGCTCCTTCGCGGCGAAGCTGCGGTGGAGGAGCTCGAGGACGGCGCGCTTCGCTTTCCCCACCTGCTCGTAATCGACATGGCTGGCTGCACGCAGCCGCTCCAGGGTTCGCGCGAACTCCGGGGAGGCGACTCGCTGCCGGGCCGCCGGGCACGAATCGAGCTCGGGCACCGCGGCGATCTCGAGGTAGAGGAGGCTCCGGTGGAGCCGACTGATCGGTGAGTAGGGGCTCACGTGTTCGCCCCGGTTCCAGAGCGCGTGAAGGGGATTCACGCCGACGAAGGCCGCCCCTTGCCGGGCGGCCAACTCGACCAGGCTGCGGAGATCCCCGATGTCTCCCGCGCCCCATCCCTGCTGACTGCGGACCGAGTAGAGGTTGGCGCAGAGCCCGAATCCGCGCCGTCCTCCGATCCGCTCCTCGACCGTGGTGCAGCGGGAGGGCGCGACGATCAGGGTCTGCCTCGCCTCCTCGCGCTTTCCGGCTTGCTCGATGGTCAGATGGAGCGAGTGATAGCCGGGGGAAAGTGGCGCTCCCGGAATCGGAAGCTGAAGGCCCGCGCGACCTCCGGGGGAATCGATGCAGCCCTCGGCGGTCTCGCTGCGCCCGTCTTCGGCGTGGAGCTCGAGCGACCACTCGAGGTGCCCGGTGCGGAGGGCGGGGAGGCGCACGGAGACCTCTCGAGCGGCTCTTCCCTCGGTGACGACGCGCACCGCCTCGGCAATCCGCGAGCCCTCGCGAAGCGCGATCGCGCGCAGCGCCTCGGAGGCTTTGGCTTCCGTCTCCGCGTCCAGTCCCATGGCGGCGAGCAATGCGACGCGGGTGGCGTCCGACGTCTCACGCCCCTCGCTGCTGGAAGCGGCGGAGTAGCAGGGGAGGATGCCCATCCGGTCGGCCAGCTCCCGGAGGTGCGGGCGATGGCTCATGCGCCGCTCTCCAGAGCGACGCTCATCCAGGAGCCTGGTGGGCCAGCAGGCTGACCGAGAGAGCGACCAGGTTCACGCCCTGGTGTCGGACGATCCGGACGCCGGGCCTCGCCGTGTTGAGCAGCTTCTCCCATCGGCCGGGGCCGGGTAGCTGAGGGAGGCGGAAGTAGCAGGAGCGGTGGGTGGCGTTCACGAGAAGCAGCATCGTATCGCTCCGCACCGAGCGCCCGCGCTCGTCCACCTCGTCGCTCGCCTCGCCGTGGATGCACATGCCGAGCACGCCGCGCGCGGGATCCTGCCAGTCTTCGGGGTTCATCTCCCGGCCGTCCGGACGCAGCCAGGACACGTCCTTCGCTGCTCCTTCCGCGACCGGGTGGCCGGAGAAGAAGCTGTGGCGGCGGAGCGCGGGGTTCCCGCTCCGGATCGCGAACACCCGGCGCACGAAGTCGAGCAGGTCGCGCTGCCTGGCGCCGAGATCCCAGTCGAGCCAGGAGACCGGGCTGTCGTGACAGTAGGCGTTGTTGTTGCCGCCCTGGGTACGGCCGAGCTCGTCGCCATGGGAGATCATCGGCACCCCCTGAGAGAAGGCCAGGGTGGCGATGAAGTTGCGAATCATCCGCTCGCGCCGGATCAGGATTCCCTCGAGCTCCGTGGGACCCTCCTCTCCCCAGTTTCTGCTCCAGTTGGCGTCGTTGCCGTCCCGGCCTCCCTCTCCGTTGGCCTCGTTGTGCTTGCGCTCGTAGCTCACCAGGTCGCGCAGGGTGAAGCCGTCGTGGCAGGTGATGAAGTTGACGCTCGCGAAGGGCTTGCGGTCGCGCTGATCGTAGATGTCGGCGCTTCCGGAGAGGCGTGAGGCCAGCTTGCCCAGTTGGCCGCCGTCGCCACGCCAGAAGCGCCGCACCGTGTCGCGATACTCGCCGTTCCACTCCGCCCAGCCGTGGGGGAAATTCCCGACCTGATAGCCCCCGGGGCCGAGATCCCAGGGCTCCGCGATCAGCTTCACCTCCGCCAGCACCGGGTCCTGCTGCACCATGGCGAAGAATCGGCCCAGCCGGTCCACCTCGTGAAGCTCGCGGGCCAGCGCCGGGGCCAGGTCGAAGCGGAACCCGTCGACGCGCATCTCCTGAACCCAGTAGCGGAGGCTGTCCATGATCAGCTGGAGCGTGCGCGGGTGCCGCATGTTGAGGCTGTTTCCGCAGCCGGTGAAGTCGACGTAGCGGCGCAGGTTCCGGGAGTCGAGGCGATAGTAGACGAGGTTGTCGATGCCGCGGAGCGAGAGCGTCGGCCCGGTGTGGTTGCCCTCCGCCGTGTGGTTGTAGACGACGTCGAGGATGACCTCGATTCCGGCGCGATGCAGCGCCTTGACCATCGTCTTGAACTCCTGGACCTGCTCCCCGAATGCTCCGGTGGCGAAACGCGAGTCCGCCGCCAGGAATCCCAGAGTGTTGTATCCCCAGTAGTTGACCAGTCCTCTCTCCGCGAGGCGCTGCTCGGTGACGGCGTGGTGGACGGGGAGCAGCTCGACTGCGGTGACGGAGAGCGACTTCAGGTGTTCGATCACGGGCTCGGAGGCGAGACCGAGGTAGCTCCCGCGCAGCTCCTCCGGGACGTCGGGGTGGCGCGCCGTCAGCCCCTTGACGTGGCACTCGTAGATCAACGTCCGGGACCAGGGCACGCGCGGTGGCCGGTCGTCGCCCCAGGGGAAGGAATCGTCGACGACCACGCACTTCGGCATGAAGGGGGTGCTGTCCCACGGGTTGCAGGTGGGAGCCTCCGCGCGGTCACCGACGGTGTCGCCGAAGAGAGCGTCGTTCCACAGCACGGGCCCGGTGATCGCCTTCGCGTAGGGATCCACGAGCAGCTTGGCGGGATTGAAGCGGTGGCCCTGCTCCGGGGCGTAGGGACCGTGGACTCGATACCCGTAGAGCTGTCCGGGGCGGAGGTCGGGAAGGTAGGCGTGCCACACGAAGTGGGTTCGGTGAGGGATCGAGATCCGGGCCGAGGGCTGGGCATGATCGCGCCGATCGAAGAGGCAGAGGTCCACGCCGGTGGCGTTCTCGGAGAAGAGCGCGAAGTTGGTGCCCTGGCCATCCCACACCGCCCCGAACGGATAGGGCTTGCCCGGCCAGACCCGCATGCGACCCCCCGGCTCCCGAGCCTGACCGCCCGCGGAGCGCGGCCGAATGATAGGCCGGAGCCGAAATGGCTTCGAGAAGCGACACGGCGTGGCGACGCGAGCCGGCCCGCCGCTTGCGCTGAGCGCAGCTCCGTCCTTCCGCTGACACTCGCATCCTAACGCGTCGCGTTAGCCCGGGGGGATGGCGCATTTCACCCCAGCGCGATGAGATCATCCGTCCCAGCGCTCCTCGAGAGCTCGCGTGGTCGCGCCGGCCGCTCGGGTGGAAGCGGAACCGGAGCCGACCGCCCCGGCACCCTCGCGGGCCGCTCGGCGAGGTCATGCGCCGGTGACGGGGTCCTCCAGCGCCGCCATGGCCTGCAAGGCGCGCTGCACGATCTCGAGGAGCGCCGGTCGCGCGAAAGGCTTCAGCAGGCAGTCGAAGGCACCCGCCGCGATCGCCTCCTGCGCGGTCTCCTCGGTGCCGAACGAGGTCATGAGAATCACCGGGATCGCGCACCCGATCTCGCGAAGCTCGCTGAGGAGCGCGAATCCGTTCTTCGCCGGCATCTGAATGTCGCTGAGGATGGCCCCGAAGCTCCCCTGCCGGAGCCTTTCCAGGGCCTCGTCGACGCCTCCCGCGGAGTGGGCGTCGAGCCCCTCTCCGCGCAGCAGCTCGACCACCATCTCGCGGGTCGCGCGCTCGTCGTCGACGACCAGTACCGAGCCGATCTGCTCCACGCGCAGACGACATGCATGCAGCGTGCCGATCCGCACCCTGCCAAGGCCCTGCCCGGTGGGGCATGTTCCCGCATCGATGGAAGCCCTGCGTCACAAGGGGCAATGCTCCACGAGCGCGGGGCGTGCCTGCCGAGGCGTGTCGTCGCTGCGGGTGGTCGCTCCTACCCGGGGGCCCGCTCGAGCGGGAAGGAGACGAGGAATTCGGTCCCCTTGCCGAGCTCGCTCGCGACGTCGATCCGGGCGTCGTGGTCCGAGACGATCCCCTTCGCCACCGCCAGGCCGAGCCCGCTTCCCTTGCCCCGCGGCTTGGCGGTGAAGAAGGGCTCGAAGATCTTCGCCAGCTCCTCGGCGGCGATCCCCGTTCCGTTGTCCGCCACCCGGACCTCGACCTGGTCCGCATCGCGGGGCTCGAGGCTGACGCGAAGCGTTCCCCCCTCTGGCATCGCGTCGATCGCGTTGAGAAAGAGGTTCAGGAAGAGCTGCTGGAGCTTCGGGCCGTCTCCGCTGATCGCCGGAACCGGTTCGAAGCGCCGCTCGACCGAGACTTCGCGCTTGCGCAGCTCGTCGGACAGGAAGTTCAGCACCTCGTCCAGGCACCGGCTCAGCTGGACGGGGCTCTTGAGCACCGGCCGCGGGCGCGCGAAGGCGAGCAGCGTCTCGATGATCTTGGAGATCCGGCTGACCTGCTCTCGGATGATTCGCGCGCGGTCGCGAACCGTCTGCTCGGAGCTCGAGCTCTCGATCATCTGTGCATAACCGAGGATCACGTTCATGGGACCTCCCACCTCATGGGCGAGCCCGGCGGTGAGGGTTCCGATCGAAGCGAGCGCCTCGGCTGCGCGTGCCCTGCGCTCGGTCTCCAGCAGCGCCTCCCTGGCGCGCCTGCGTTCGGTGAGGTCGCGCACGATGCCGGCGAAGATCCGTCGGTCTCCGACTCGCGCCTCACCCACACCGAGCTCCGCGGGAAACGTGGTGCCGTCCTTTCGTTGGCCGACGATCTCACGGGTCGCGCCGACGAATCCGGTGTTTCCCGTCTTCAACGAGTGCGACAGGGTGCGGTCGAACTCCTCGCGATCGTGGGGGGGGATCAGCATTCCGAGAGGGCTCCCCAGGATCTCCTCCTTCGGGTACCCGAAGATCCTCTCGATCGCCGAGTTGACCGACTGGATGACCCCGGATTCGTCGATGGTGAGGATGCCGTTGACCGCCGCCTCCAGGATCGCCTGGGTGCTCGCCATGCTCTCCTCGAGCTGCTCCTCGGTGTCCTTCTGCTCGGTGACGTCTTCGTGAATCGCGATGAAGTGGGTGAGCGCGCCGCTTCTGTCCCGGATGGGCGAGAGGGAGCACTCGTTCCAGAAGGGCGTTCCGTCCTTTCGAACATCGCGGATGGTCACCCGAGCGTCGCGTCCCGCTGCGATGGCGCTGCGGAGCACCGCCTGCGCCGGATGCCCCCCTCTCCCTCCTCGCGGGAAGCAGAGCTCGCGGCCGATGATCTCCTCGCCCCGGTAACCGGTCATCCGCTCGAAGGCCTGGTTGGCATAGATGATCGGGCAGCCGGGCCTGGTGGCGTCGGCGAGGACGATTCCGTTGCTGGCCGAGTGGATGGCGAGATCGCGCAGCCGAAGGCGGGAGAGTGCGGCGCGCCGCTGGTTGCCGAGGAGAGCGGTCGACCAGATCACGAGGAGCGCGATCAGGCGGCCGGCGAGAGCTTCCCAGGGCTTGCCCGCTTCCGGGAGGAAGGCGTAGGCCGCGATGCAGAGGATGCTCGCCAGTGTGGCGATCCGGCGGGTTCGCCCGGCGCTTCCTCCGATCAGGGAGACCGCCACGACGGCCGCGTAGGGGACGGCGGCCATGTGACCGTAGTCCAGCAGGAGGTCGAGAGCGAAGACCGACGCGGCGGCAGCCAGACAAGAGGCGAGGACGGCGCGATCGGGAAGCCTCTCTCCGGGGCCGGCTCCGGTCCTCACCGCATCTGCTCTCCCCGTCTCGGTCAGATGGTTCTCCCTCGCGCCAGCGGGCGTCTCTGTCGGCTCGCCGCTTGCCCTGAGAACGCGACTGGGCGGGAGTATCATCAGTGGCGCAGGGTCGCGCAACCGCGAAGCGTCGCGAGCGCCGGCGATCGGTGGGTGAGGCGCGCGACTCGCCTCGGTGGCGGCGTTCCCCCTTCGCTCGATCGCTACCACCTCCTCCGCGACGCTGTTCCTGAAGATGCGCGCGGTGTTTCGCATGCTGCGAAAGATGAGCGCGGTATCCCGCTCTCCCGACTCGACCCGCTTGCGCTCGACGTTCTCGTGGACAGGGGCTTCGCGAGTCGCCATGAAGCGGTTTCCCTGTGGATGGCGTCCGCGACGGGCGCCCGGAGAGCTCACGGCTTGGGCGGGGCGACGCCTCCGAGTCCCCGGATCACCGCGTCGACGATCGGCGGAACGAGATCCGGATCGACTGGGCCGGCGGTGAAGAAGAGGCGGACCACGAACGGTCCGAGGATCAGATCGACCCCCAGCTCGAGGTCGGCACCCCGCGGCAGCTCTCCGCGTTCGACGGCCCGCTCGAGCATGCGCAGCAGCGGCCTGCGCCGCTCGGCGAGGAACCCGTCGAGGGCGTCCGAGAGCTCGGCGTCGCGGTGGCGCTCCCCCACCAGGCTCGGAAGCACGTGGGCGAGCGGAGTGCTTCGCAGGACGTCGATCGAGGCGCGGAGCAGCTCGGTCAGGTCGCGAGCGATGCTGCCGGTGTCGGGCGCGGGGATCGCCGGGATCCGCTGCATCGCCTCGATCACGAGCGGAACCTTGGAGGGCCAGCGCCGATAGATGGTGGCCTTGCCGACTCCCGCCCGGGTCGCGACGTTCTCGATCGCGAGCCCCGAGAATCCGGTCTCGCGAAGCAGCGCGAGCGTCGCATCCAGAATCGCCTGGTGGACCCGGTCGCTGCGCGGGCGGCCCGGCTGGCGGAAGCTGCCGTCTCCCCCGCTCACGGCGAGGCCGCCATCGTCTCGACCAGCACCCGAATCGTCCCGTCCTCCGCCCGCCAGGGCCTTCGCAGCGGGGCGGGCGGCCACTCGCGGGGGTGCCCCCGAGCATGCTCGAAGCACCGCCGCGGCGGATATGACCTGGATCATGCCGATCTCCACCTCGAAGCGCCGGACGGCCTTGTCTCGCCGAGCCGCCCGTGATACCCACCCGTCGAATCTCGCCTGCAAGATTCCGCGCTCCGGGGGGGACGCTGGAGACCTGGCTCTTCGACATACCGATCGCGGTCTGGATCGGCGGCGTCCTGGCCTTCTACATGGCCTGGGCGATCGGGGCGAACGACGTCGCCAACGCCATGGGCACGAGCGTCGGCTCGGGAGCCCTCACCATCGGACGCGCGATCGTGGTGGCGGGCCTCCTCGAATTCGCCGGAGCCTTCCTGGCTGGCGGTCACGTGACCGACACCGTCCGCAAGGGAATCCTGGACATGGAGCTGGTGGCGGTCCGCCCCGAGTTCCTGGTCTACGGCATGCTGGCGGCGCTGGCTTCGGCAGGGAGCCTGCTGCTGGTGGCGACCGCATTCGGGCTGCCGGTCTCCACCACTCACTCCATCGTCGGGGCGATCGTGGGCTTCGGAGCGGTGGCGCTGGGATGGGAGGCGGTCGCGTGGCGCAAGGTTGCCGGGATCGCGTTCTCCTGGTTGACCTCGCCGCTGATGGGCGGAGTGCTCGCGTACCTGATCTTTCGCCTGGTTCGCGGGCTCATCCTTGACAGCGATCGGCCCATGGAGAGCGCCCGCCGCTACGGGCCGATGTTCTACTTCTACGTCCTCTTCATCATCGGAATGCTGACCCTCTTCGAGGGCCTCGAGAATCTGAAGCTCGACTTCGAGCTTCCGGAAGCGCTGATGCTCTCGCTCGGCCTCGGGGCGATCGGCGGCGGGCTCGGCTGGCTTTTCATCCGCCGCGTGAGCGATTTCGCCGAGGATGAGGAGGAGGAGCCCTTCCGCCACGTCGAGCGCATCTTCGTGGTGCTCCAGATCCTGACCGCGTGCTCCGTGGCCTTTGCCCACGGCTCGAACGACGTCGCGAACGCGATCGGGCCGCTGGCGGCAGTCGTGCACGTGGCCCAGGACCTGGACGTGACGGGCAAGTCCCCGGTGGCGCTCTGGATGCTCGCGCTGGGCGGCGTCGGCATCGTGATGGGCCTCGGCACCTTCGGATACCGGGTGATGGAGACGGTGGGCAGGAAGATCACCGAGCTCACACCCAGCCGGGGCTTCTCGGCCGAGCTCGGCGCCGCCACCACCATCGTGCTCGCCTCCCGGCTCGGAATCCCCATCTCGACCACCCACGTCCTGGTGGGCGCGGTCCTGGGCGTGGGCTTCGCCCGGGGCATCGATGTGCTGGACCTTCGGGTGGTGGGACGCATCCTGGTCTCCTGGGTGGCGACGCTTCCGATTGCGGCGATCCTCTCGGTATTCTTCTTCTACTTCTTCAAGGGGCTCCTGGAGCCCTAGGGGGATGGCCCCATGTCGTTGATCAGCAGCCTCCTCGGCCGCTCGCCGATTCGACCGATGCAGCAGCACATGGAGGCGGCGGTCGCCTGCGCGCGGCAGGTGCTCCCGCTGGTCGAGGCGATGGCGGCTGGCGACGCGGCGGCGATCGCCGCCTGCCGCAGCGAGATCTCGCGCCTCGAGCACAGGGCCGACGAGATCAAGCACGAGATCCGCAGCCACCTGCCCCGGCGCTTCTTCATGGCGGTGTCGCGCCGCGACATGCTCGAGATCCTCGATCACCAGGACTCGATCGCCGACTCTGCCCAGGACATCGCCGAGCTCGCCGAGATCCGCTCGATGACGATTCCCGAGCCGATGCGCGAGCCGATGCTCGAGCTGGTGCGCCGGGTGATCGCGGCCTGCGAGCAGGGCGAGCGAGTGGTGAACCGCCTGGACGAGCTGGTGGAGACGGGCTTCAGCGAGCGCGAGGTGGCCCGCGTCGAAGAGATGATCGGCGCGGTCAACCGCGAGGAGAGCGAGACCGACGCGCTGGCCGAGCGATGCCTGCGTACCCTCTTCGCCATCGAGGACGAGCTCGGCGTGAGCACGCTCTTCTGGTACAAGATCATCCAATGGATCGCCGACCTCGCCGACCACGCGGAGCGGGTGGCGAACCGGCTCCGCGTGCTGATCGCCACCTGACCGGGCGCCCGCGGCAGCGCCTGGTCTCCCAGGGGATTTCGCCGCCGCACCGCTCATCCCTCGAAGGCTGCGCGGATGCTCTCGCATCGGGTGAGCGAGCTGGCGATCGGGGAATGCGTCATTCCCCCAGGGGCGTTCCGCGGATATGGCCGCCGTCATACCGCGCTCGGCGAGCGAGCGGTTAGGGTCGCCACGCACCCGCAGTGGAGGAATTCCCATGGCACTCGTCGACATCGAGGTGGGCGTCACCGAGCAGGAACGCGCGATCGCCGACACCGTCCACAAGTTCGCCGAGGAGGTGATGCGGCCCGCCGGGGTGGAGCTCGACCGGCTGGCGGATCCCGCCGACGTGAGCCGTCCCGACTCCGTCCTCTGGCAGGTATTCAAGAAGCACCGGGAGCTCGGGATCGATGCGCTCGACGCGCCGGACTCCGAGCTCAGCCCCATCGAACGCGCCCGGGTGCGCTGCATCATCAACGAGGAGCTCGGATGGGGCGATTCCGGTCTCGCGATCAGCCTGGGAGTGGCGGGAATGCACCGGATCTTCTCGATGATGTCGGGCCGCCAGGAGCTGATCGAGCGCTACTGCCAGCCGGGCTGCGAGGAGATCGGGTGCTGGGCGATCACCGAGCCCGACCACGGGAGCGACACGCTCGCCTGCACCGAGCCCCACTTCGCGAATCCCGCGCTGAAGGCGAACTGCATCGCCCGACGCGACGGGGACGAGTACGTGATTCGGGGGCAGAAGGCGGCCTGGGTCTCGAACGGCACCATCGCCACGGTCGCCGCGCTCTTCTGCACCATCGACGGGGACCAGGGCCTGAAGGGCGGCGGCGTCGCGGTGGTGCCCCTCGATCTGCCCGGCGTCTCGCGCGGCAAGCCCCTCGACAAGATCGGCCAGCGCGCCCTCGATCAGGGCGAGATCTTCTTCGACGACGTCCGGATTCCGGTCGAGCACATGGTGATCGGGAAGCCGGCCTACGGGTTCGTGCTGGAGACCGTCCTCACCACGGCGAATGCCTTCATGGGAGTCACCTTCGTCGGGGTCGCCCGCGCGGCCCTGGAGCACGCGATCGCCTATGCCAAGGAGCGAGTGCAGGGCGGCGTGCCCATCATCGAGCACCAGAGCGTGAAGGCGAGGCTCTTCAAGATGTTCTCCCAGGTGGAGGCGGCGCGCTCGCTGGCGCGCCGCGTGGTGATGTACAACAGCATCACCCCCCCGGGGCTGGTGCAGTACTCGATCGCATCCAAGACCTTCGCCACCAACACGGCCTTCGAGGTAGCGAGCGCGGCGCTGCAGATCTACGGGGGAAACGGGCTGAGCCGCGAGTATCCGATCGAGAAGCTGATGCGCGACGCCCGCGCCTCGATGATCGAAGACGGCTGCAACGAGATCCTGAGCCTGGTCGGCGCCTCCAAGCTGTGATACGCGAATCTCCAAGGAGGAGCTCTCCATGGAGCTGAGAGAGGTCATCGGCCGGCGGCGCTCGACCCGCTTCCTGCTTCCCCACAGGCCCGTCGAGCCGGAGAAGATCCAGCGCATGCTGGAGGCGGCGCGGATCGCCTCGCACTGGGGAAACGTGCAGAGCCTGCGGGCGATCGTGGTCTTCCGGGAGAGCGCGCCGAAGGGGGTGCTGGAGGCGCTGCTCGCGCCGGTCTCGGGCTTCCAGATCCGGCTCGCCCCGGTCGTGATCGTCTGGTTCATCGAGACCGCCGCCGTCGACGAGCAGTCGGACCGGCTGCGCGAGCTCTGCAAGGCCGGCGCGCTCGGCTACGGCGAGGGGCGGGAGAAGGCCCTCGAGGAGAAGCTGATCCCCTTCTTCGAGCGCATCCGCGAGGGGCTCAAGCTGCCCGGCATCGGCGAGGTCGACTGCGGGCAGGGGATCGCCCAGGCGACGCTGATGGCCTTCGAGCAGGGTCTCGGGACCTGCTGTCTGGGGACGCCCAATACCGAGCAGATCCGCCGGAACCTGGGCCTTTCCGAGACCGCTCGGGTGCTGCTTCTCCAGACCGTCGGGTATCCCGCCGAGAGCCCCGAGGCGGGTGGTCAGCGCCCGCGCCGTCCATTCGAGGAGCTCTTCCACGTGAACGGCTACGGAAATCCCTTCCCCCGCTCCCCCGAGGTGGTGAGAGAGCTCGAGCGCGACCGGATGTTCCAGGCTCCCGCTCCTCTTCCCTGGCGGGAGGCCGAGCTCGAGTACCTGAAGCACGCGCTCGGTCTCAAGGGCTACGGGCTTCTCTGAAGGCCGGGTCGAGAGACCTCGCGGGCCCTCACCGAAGCTCTCGGGGATGGCCCGGGGGCTCCCCGTCGCTCCCTTCTCCCTCCGGAGAGAAGTCCACCAGGGCGGGAGGCCCCAGCTCCGGGTCCTCGAGCATTCGCAGGGCCGCCTCGATCACCGCGTGTTGGCGCGGCGGCGCGTTCGGCTCCGCGAGCGGGTAGCCGTGGCGAAAGGGAACGAAGAGCGCTCGCGGTGGGCGCACCCGCTTCGCCACGCTGCGGAGGAGCTGAAGGGCCACCGTCGAGACGCCCTGTCGCTCCAGCTCCGCCGCGACCAGGCTCACGGCCTGGTTGCACATCGGTCAGACCGGCACCAGCAGCGCGACGTCGACTCCGCCTGCCACCAGAGCGCGTGCCGCCGCGGGAGCCGTGTGCTTGATCAGGCGGCCCGGGGCGGTGATGCCGCCCATGAAGGAGAGGTGGCGGCGGGCGAGGGATCCGATCCGGCCGGAGGCGACCAGCTCGCGCGCCCGATCGAGCGGGAACGCCAGGTTGGGATCGCGCCGCATGCCGCCGTGGTCGAACATCTGGCTGCGATGGGTGTCGACCAGCATCGAGGGGTCGGCGTCGCTCGGGATCTCGCGAAAGCTCGGATCCCCGCCGCGGCGGGACTCGTCGAAGGGCTCCTGGTCGGGCACGACGAAGCCGGCGCTCGAGACCAGCGCGAGCTTCGACTCCGCGAGGGGACGGCGGAGAGGCGCCCAGGGCACGGGATCGATCCGCCGCCACGGGTAGGTCTTGAGGAAGAGCCGCCTCCCGACCTGAAACTCGCTCAGCTCACCCATGAGTTGCTCCGGGCAGCGCGGGGGGATTGTGACAGATTTCCGAGCCGGATTCGGCTCCGCCTCCGGGCCGGGCGACGGGCGCGACTCGATGCTACTGCGCCGTCAATCCGGGTCGAACACGTTGACCCCTCCCGAGTGCGAGACGACGCCCTGGAGGCCGATCGCCTCCGCGGCGGCGAGCGGACTCAGCAAGACCGGGCTCTGCGGGGGTGTTGGCGAGAAAGCGCCGTCCGTCTTCCAGGCGCCCCACCACGATGCCTCGCGGGGGGGCGCCACCGCGGCCGAAGAGCACGGTGTAGGTCTCGGGCTCATCGCTCGCTTGGCCTCCGCTTCGCGCTGAGTCAGCTGGCCGGCGCCCACCAGAACGGCGCTCTGCCGAGCGTCCACCACGGCTCTCCTCCGATTCGTCCTCCGCTCGAACGGATTCGCTATTCGAGCTCGCCCGTCGCCCTGCGGTAGGCCGCGTAGCGGGGTTGATCCACGGCGAGCTTGGCCAGCGTGGTCTCGCGCAGGTGCGCGGCCAGACCGGGGGTGTCGAGATCCATCTCTCCCGAGCGGATGCGCCTGCAGAGCTCGCGATTGAGCTCGTCGAGGGTGCCGGTCCGGCCGAGGAGTCGCTCGAGGTGCTCTCGCTCGGCGGCCTCTTGCGCGGGGCCGAGCTCGAGCCCGCGCTCGACGATCGCCAGCGCATTGACCGCGATCCGCGCGTGGAAAGCGGCTCTCCCCTCCAGCCGTCGGATCGCCTGGTCCTCGATGAAGCTTCGCACCGCCCGGAGGAGCTCGATGGCAGAGGGTTGATCCTGCACGCTCAAGGCTCCGGTGCGATCAGGTTCAGCAGGTCGATCTCGGTCTCCGAGGAGCGCCGACCGATGGCGGCTCGCTCCACCGAGCGATCCATTCCCCCGCGAAAGATCTGGTACATGGTCATGCACATGATTCCCCACTTGAGGGATCCGAAGCTCTCCCACCACTTGACGCGCTCCGGTTCCACCGCCCCGCCGCCCGCCGCCTGATAGCCCGCGAACATCTCCTCGCGGCTTCCGAAGCCGCCGACGGGACTGTCGATCTCGCCGAAGCGCCAGGAGTTGACGCAGATCCAGCCCAGGTCCTCCATCGGATCGCCGAGGTGCGCGAGCTCCCAGTCGAGGACCGCCCGCACGCCGTCGGCGCCGATCACCAGGTTTCCGTTTCGGAAGTCGCCGTGGACGAGCCTCGGGGCCGTCTCGGCGGGAATCCGATCCGCGAGCCAGCGAAAGGCGATCTCGAAGACGGGATGGGGATGGTCGTAGGCGTCATAGAGGGAGCGATACTGGTCGAGCTGGGTCCTGGCGGGCGAGACGGCGAGGGGCAGGTCGCGGGTCGCGATCTCGTGGATCGCCGCCAGGATCGAGCCGCACTGGCGGGCGAGCCCGGGACGCACATCGGCGAACTCGTCGTCGCGCAGGATCTTGCGGGCGATCGTCTCGCCGGGAATCCGGTCCATCAGGAAGCCCGAGCCGAGGTCGTCGGCCGGGCGCAGGATGCCGCGGATGCCCGGAACCGGGACGCCCGATCGCCCCGCCAGGTCGATCAGCTTCGCCTCCGTCTCGAGGCTGAGCCCGCTCCCCGCGGAGCCGGCCACGCCTCCCGGCGTCCTGCGCAGGATCAGAGGGAGCGAACCGCCCGCGATCTCCGCCTCGAACGACCAGGTCTCCTGGTTGGCCCCCCCGGAGAGACGCCGGAGATCCCTCACCTCCGCGGCGTCACCGACGCACCTGCTCAGCACGCCGGCCAGCGCCGCGGCGTGCACGTCGCCCATCCCTCACCACTCTCCGGTGTTGGGCATCGAGATCCAGGGCTCCCGAGGTGGGAGCGCCACGCCCGCCTGGAGCAGCTCGATGGAGATGCCGTCGGGAGAGCGCACGAAGGCCATGCGTCCGTCCCTGGGCGGGCGGCGAATCGCGACGCCTGCGTCCATCAGCTTCTGGCAGATCGCGTAGATGTTCTCGACGCTGTAGGCCAGGTGGCCGAAGTTGCGACCGCCGCGAAGCTCTTCCGGGTCCCAGTTGTGGGTCAGCTCGAGCTGGGCCTCGGGGTTCTCGTCGGCACCGAGGAAGACCAGTGTGAAGCGGCCCGCCTCGACGTCGACGCGTCGGATCTCCCGCAGGCCGAGGTGTTCGCAGTAGAAGCGGAGCGACTGCTCGAGGTCCGTGACGCGGACCATGGTGTGAAGGTATCTCACCGAAGGACTCCTCTCCCGGTTCCGCGAGACCTGGATGGATCGCGCGCAACGATACGCCGATAGCGGGGGCGTGGGCTCTGCAGCTGGCGCAATGGCAGGCGGCCGGCCCCGGCCCGGCGAGCCGTCTCGAGCGGAGCGGAAGGGCGAGTCGCAGCCTAAGGGCGGTGGTGCGGATCCCGCTGCCCGCTCGCTCAGTCGCTCGCCTCCTCCTCGCTCTGGTAGTACGGCGTGAGGCGGATCAGCAGCTCTCCCGCCTTCAGGATCTTCGCCATGATGGCGTCTTCGATGTCCGCCTTCCGCGCGTCCTCCTCGAACTCTCGCCGCAGCAGGCCGAGGCGCCGCCAGGCGGCAAAGGTCTCTTCGCGGCCCTCCCCGGCCTTGAGCTTGTTGGCGAGAAGCGTCGCGGTGTTGGTCATGATGCGGATGTCGTCCTGCGCGACGTAGAGGGAACGCTGGCGCGCCGGATTGGTAACGGGAGGCGCAGCCTGGATCTCCTTGCGGAGGTCCTTGATCGCCTTCTGGAACTCCTCCGCGATCTGGGTGACGCGCGCCTGGTCCCACTTGGCCAGCTCCGCAACAGCGACGGTGCCGACGAGCAGGAGCGCGAGGATGGCACCGACGGCCGCGGTCCCGCGGAATTCTCGGATCGACTCCATGATTTCTCTCCTTTCCAGCCCTGGGCTGGATCCCATCGCTGGATTTCCGGCGACGCGGCCTCGCGTCGGAGCGCGACATCACCCGAGAAGCCAGTCGGCTCCGAGCCTATCACAGCCGCGGTGCCATTCGCGTCGAGAAGGCGACGAAGGCAGGCGAGGAATTCGCGTGTGGGGAATTGCATCCATCGGGTGGTTCCGCCCTTCCATCCGAGACTCGCGAGACTGTGCCTGCGGCCCGCTTCCGGGCTGCAAAGGGCTGGGGGCGGGGTTTCATCGCAGCGGATGGGTTAAGATGGGAGGCGACGGAGCCGATGGGAGGATCTGTGGTCAGGAAGCACACGGGGATTCTTCTCCGCCGGCTGCTCTGCGCCGGCCTTCTCGCCTTCGCCTCGCTCGCCCTGGCGGGAGCGAGCGTTGCCGTGGACGACGTGGACGAGAATGGCTCCGCAATGGAGGCGCCGAGCGGGCTCGCGGAGGACGGCGGCTCGAGCTCTGCCGCATCCAGCCGGATCTGGGACGAGTACGACTCCAAGGAGGCGGGGCATCCCCTGCGGATCATCGCGTACGCGCTGCACCCGGTGGGCGTCGTCATCGACCGTCTGATCTTCCGGCCCGCCTGGTGGCTGGGATCCCACGAGCCCTTCCATACCCTGTTCGGCCGGACCGACTGAGCCGGCGCACTCGGTGCCGCGTCGAGGGTTGCCCGAGGGGTTCAAGTCGGTATGTTTATTGCATATGCGACCGTTCTGGGCGAATGCCGCTGTCGGCGTCTGCGTCTCGATCGCTCTGGGATGCGCCTCGACGGCATGGTCCGACGAGAGCTCGTCGTCCGCCCTCGAGCTCGAAGAGATCACCTTCGTCGTGAGCCAGGGGACCGAGAACGAGGTGGTCCTGGTCGCCGAGCGCGCCCGGGTGGAGACGGGCGAGAAGCTCGCCCATCTGACCACCGTCCACCTCCTGCTGGCCCCGGGTCGCGAGAAGCCCGGGCTCGACATGAGGTGTGAGCGCGGGACCGTCGACATGGAGACCAGTGATTTCCACGCGGCGGGAAACGTGCGGGGGACCACCGGCGACGGACGGCGCTTCCGCACCGAGCGTCTGCGCTACAGCCACGGGCCGGGCCTGGTGACGACGGACGCGCCCGTCGACATCCGGGACGAGGCCGGACGCTATAGGGGCAATGAGGGGTTTCGCTACTACGTCCGGGAGAACCGCTTCCTGCTGCGCGGCGCAGCGACGGTGGTGAAGTGATGAGCGCAATGCGGCGAATCGTGCCGTCTCTCGCGGTGGGCCTTCTCGCGCTCGGCGCGTTCGCAGCGGCGGCGCAGGAGGCGGGGGACGGCGTCCGCATCGGGGTCGCGCCTTTCGAGAGAGTGGGTGCTGCCGGTCTCGCGGTTCCCGACATTGCGAGCGGCCTCGCGCAGCTTCTGAGCACCAAGGGAGTCGAGCGCGTCGTCGGTCCCGCAGAGCTCGGCGGGACGGCCGCGGCCGCGCCGGCGGCGGAGGAGACCGTCTCCCGGGCGAAGCGGGCAGGGGTGGACCTGGTGGTGGTCGGGCGCACCACCCGGCTCGGAGAATCGCTCAGCGTCGATAGCCAGCTGCGGTCCGCGGTCACCGGTGCGCCTCTCGGAACGCCGATGGTGGTCGAGGCCAGCGGACCGAGCGATCTCGGAAGGGCGATCGACGAGCTTGCGACACTGGTGCTGGAGAGGAGCCGGCGAGCTCTCAGCGGCACCATCAGCGCGGCGGCACCGCGCCGCGGCGAGCCGCGGGCGCCTGTCGCCCCGGAGAGGGAGAAGGGCGACGGCTCGGGAGAGGGGCAGCCCTTCGACAGCGATGCCCCGATCTCGATCAAGTCCGATGTGCTCGAGGCCGTCGAACAGGATGGTGAGAGAAAGTTCGTCTTCTCGGGCAACGTGCGGGCGACGCAGGACGATCTCCGTCTCCAGTCGGATCGCCTGGAGGCGTTCTATCCGAAGGGGCAGAGCCAACCGGAGCAGATGGTGGCGACGGGCAGCGTCGTGATCAGGCAGACCGGGAAGCGCGCTCTGTGCAAGAAGGCCACCTACCTCCGCACCGCGCAGAAGCTGGTGTGCGTCGGTAACGCGCAGCTGGACGAGAAATGCGATCGGGTGCGCGGCAAGGAGATCGTCTTTCACCTCGATACCGAGGTGCTGGAGGTGATCGGCGCCGCCGACGTCCGGATCCACCCCGAAGGCGTCGCCTGCGAGCCGGTCGACGCCGCCCGGGCCAGCCGATGACGTCGCGGGCGCTGACCACGGTGGGGCTCTGCAAGCGCTTCGGCGACCGCGAGGTGGTCCGGAGTCTGGACCTTCGGGTGGATCCCGGGGAAGTGGTGGGACTTCTGGGGCCGAACGGGGCCGGAAAGACCACGAGCTTCAACATGATCGTGGGAGGGATCCGGCCGACCCGGGGCCGCGTCTTCGTGGGTGACGAGGAGCTCACCAACCTTCCCATGTACCAGAGGGCGCGGCTGGGCGTCATCTACCTGCCCCAGGAGCCGTCGGTCTTCCGCAAGCTCAGCGTGGCGGGCAACATCGAGGCGATCCTGGAGACCGTGGAGCCGGATCCGGGCCTTCGGCGGGAGCGCCTGGGGAAGCTGCTGTCCGAGCTCGGTCTGGCCGATAAGGCCGGTCGGCGCGCGGATTCGCTCTCGGGCGGGGAGAGGCGCCGCGTCGAGATCACCCGGGCGCTGGTGCTGGATCCGAGATTCATGCTGCTGGACGAGCCCTTCACGGGCATCGATCCGATCGCAGTGATCGACATCCAGAAGATCATCGAGCAACTCAAGCTTCGCGGGATCGGGATCGTGATCACGGAGCACAAGGTTCGGGAAACGCTCGCCGTCTGCGATCGGGCCTACATCATCCAGGAGGGTGAGATCATCCGGCACGGAAGTCCGCAGGAGATCGCGAACGATCCCACCGTGCGCGAGATCTACCTCGGCGAGAACTTCGAATTGACCTAGGCAATCGGCGCGGGGGATTCGAGGCCGGCGCAAATGGCGATCGCGCTCAGACAAGAGCTCAAGCTGACCCAGCAGCTGGTGATGACGCCCCAGCTGCAGCAGGCGATCAAGCTGCTGCAGCTCTCGCGCCTCGAGCTCCTCACCACGGTCCAGCAGCAGCTTCAGGAGAATCCCGTCCTCGAGGAGAGCCTCGAGACCGAAGAGGAGCTTCCCGGGGAGGTCTCCAAGGAGGCCGAGGCCCAGGAGACGCCGCCGGCGGAGCTGTCCACGGACCACGAGGAGCATCGCGAGGCCAGCCAGGCGGAGAAGATCGCCGACCTCGACTGGCAGAACTACATGGACGCCTACCCCCAGACGGGGATGTCGGTCGCTCGCGAGGAAGACGATCGCCGCTCGCTGGAGGCGACCCTCACCCGGCGTCCCACCCTCCAGGCGCATCTCGAGTGGCAGATCCACCTCTCCTCGTTCTCCGAGGAGGAGAAGTGCGCGGCGGGCTGGATCCTGGGGAATCTCGACGAAAACGGCTACCTGCGCTCCTCGGTCGAAGAGATCGCGCGCCAGTCGGGGGTGGCAGAGGGCATCGTCGAGGCCGCCCTCGCCAAGGTCCAGGCGCTGGACCCGCCGGGCGTCGCGGCGCGGGACCTGCGCGAGTGCCTGCTCCTGCAGCTCGCCAGCCTCGGGCTCGAGGCTCCGCTGGTCTACCGCCTGGTGGACGAACACCTCGCCCCCCTGCAGAAGCGGGACTTTCGCGGCATCGCTCGCGCTCTCGGCGTGACGGTCGAGGAGGTGGCGGCCGCCGCCAACGTGATCGCGCGGCTGGAGCCCCGGCCCGGGCGGGCCTTCGGCGGCGACGAGCCCATCTACATCACCCCGGACATCTACGTGCACAAGCTCAACGACGATCTCCACATCGTCCTCAACGAGGATGGCCTGCCCCGCCTGAGAATCAACAACCTCTACCGGGAGGTGCTGGCGCGGGATCGGGAGGTCAGCAAGGACACCCGGGACTACGTCCAGGACAAGGTTCGCTCGGCGATGTGGCTGATCAAGTCGATCCACCAGCGGCAGCGGACGATCTACAAGGTGATGCAAAGCATCGTCAAGAACCAGCGCGAGTTCTTCGAGCACGGGATCGCCCACCTGAAGCCCCTGAACCTGCGGGACGTGGCCGATGACATCGGGATGCACGAGTCGACCGTCAGCCGAGTGACGACGAACAAGTACGCTCACACGCCGCAGGGGATCTTGGAGCTCAAGTACTTCTTCAACTCCAGCATCAACCGGGTGGATGGCGAGGCGGTGGCGAGCGCGAGCGTCAAGGAGAAGATCCGCCGGATCATCGCCGCCGAGGATTCCCGCCGTCCCCTCTCCGACCAGCGCATCGCGCAGATGCTCAGGAACGGGAACATCGACATCGCCCGGCGCACGGTGACGAAGTACCGGGAGTCGATGAGGATCCTCTCGTCGACGAAGCGCCGCGAGATCGGTTAGCCTGCGGTCGGAGGCGGGGAAGGTCGATGAAGATCATGGACATTCTCCTCAGGGACGCGGTGATCCTGGACGTCCAGTCCAAGGGCAAGCGCGAGCTCCTCAGCGAGCTATCGGAGTGCGCGGCGCGGGCCGAGGTCAGCATCGACGCGAAGCGGCTCTTCCAGGTGCTGCTGGATCGAGAGAGTCTCCAGAGCACGGGGATCGGCGACGGGGTGGCGATCCCCCACGGCAAGATGCCGGGCCTACCGCGGCTGGTGGCGTCGTTTGCCCGCAGCCGGGACGGCGTCGACTTCGAGTCGATCGACGGCCAGCTCACCCACCTCTTCTTTCTGCTGGTGGTCCCCGAGCAATCGGGAGGGCAGCACTTGAAGGCGCTGGCGCGGATCTCCCGGTTCTTTCGGGACGCGGCGTTCCGGAAGGCGCTCTCCGAGGCGGAGTCCCGGGAGGACGTCTTCCGGGCCATCGAGGAGCAGGACGCGAAGTTCTGAGGGATTTCGCGGTCGCTTTCCCGCGAGGGCCTGAGCGTGGAATCGCAGGTGCACGGCGCATTGGTGGAGGTCCTGGGCGTCGGCGTTCTGATCCGAGGTCCGAGCGGCATCGGCAAGAGCGAGACCGCCCTCGAGCTGGTGGTCCGCGGCCACCGGCTGGTGGCCGACGATGTGGTCCGGATCCAGCGGCTCGAGGACGGCGGCCTGTCGGGATCCTCCCCGGAGATCATCCGACACCACATCGAGATCCGGGGCATCGGGATCCTCTACGTCCCCGATCTCTACGGTGCGGAGGCGGTGCTCGAGAGCGCCCGGATCGGGGTGGTGTGCCGGCTCGAGCACTGGCGCGAGGGCGCGGAG
>Ga0214473_10001900_pt1 | contig 26527 bp, 17 predicted proteins | sample RVTome_7_FD_203509 | JGI IMG/M metagenome (GOLD analysis project Ga0214473, IMG submission 203509) | Soil microbial communities from uranium-contaminated site in the Upper Colorado River Basin, Wyoming, United States - RVT98D197 | ecosystem: Environmental > Terrestrial > Soil > Contaminated >...
CCGTCGGGCTGGCCCCGGATCGAGAGCCGGTCCACCGTGACGAATTGCGGCAGGCGCTCGAGCCGGTCGAGGAAGGCGACGACCTCGCGGTAGCTCCCGCTCACCGGCAGCGTGATGACGAACTGGCCCAGCGGCGCGCCCTTGACCTCTCCGGGCCTGTACGTGCTCCGCTCGGTTGCCAGGCCTAGCTCGGAGGCGATCTCCTCGATGCGCCGCAGCAGAGGCAATAACGTCGCGGTCTTGTCGCCGACCAGGTCCTTGTAGAAGCGCTGCGCGTCCCGCTGGTTTTCGAGAATCGCGTCGGCGCGGGCGCGCTGCACATCGAGGCGCGACTGCTCGCGCCCAACCTCGGCGCGCAGCGTCTCGCGCCGCGATTCGAGGCTGCGCGCCTGCATCAGGTGCGGCGCCGTGTACGCCGCGAACACGGCGGCGTCCAGCGCAGCCAGGGCCAGAGCCGGCTTGAGCAGCCTGCGTCGCCAGAAGGGCCGCGGGTCGCTGATCACGGGCGTGCCACCGCCGTCCCAGACGTCGTCGTGGCCGGCGGCGCCTCGGCCCCGCCCGCGCCGGCTGTCGGATTCGCCGCCGAGGGCTGCGGGCGCGGCTGCGCTGCGGGCGGCCGGTACTCCATCGTGTAGCGGTACTCGGTGCCGCCTTCCCGCAACGCGACGCTCAGCGGAAAGACGCCGTCGAACTCGCGGCGCGCCTCCAGCACGCGCAGCAGCTCGAGGCCATCCTCGGCCGACCGCGCGACGACCGCGAGGTCGAGGCTGACGCGCCCGGCCTTGACCTCCGGATTCACGCTCACCACCCGGATCCCCGCCGGCAGCGCCTCCTCGAGCACCGAGAGCAGCTCCGTCCAGCGCAGCGCGCGCCGGTCCACCAGCTCCTTGAGCAGCGTCCAGTGCGGCAGGGCCGCCGCGTCGGGCTCGGGCATGCGGAGCGCGGCCAGCTCGATCCGGAGCCGCGCCGCCTCCGCCTCGAGCGAGCGCACTTCCTGCTCGAGAGGCGTCCCTGTGCCCGGCCGCAGCCGGAGCAATGTCAGCGCGTGCTGCGCTGTCAGCCCGAGCAGCAGCAGGGCGGCCAGGCCGAAAGCCAGCGCCGGCAGCGTCTCGTTGCGGACCGGACGGCTCGCCAGGTTCAGCGCTCGGTTCATGCCGCGCTCCGCAGCAGGCTCGACGCCGCCCCGGCCAGCGCCTGTCCGACGGCGCCCTGCGCCGCGGCGGCCAGCGGTCCCCAGGGGTCGAGGACCTCGGCCGATAGGCCCAGCGGCTCGGCCAGCAGCGCCACCGCCTCGTCGGGTGGACGGGCCGTCACTCGCAGCGTGGCTCCCGCCAGCCCCGTCCCCTGCAAGCGGTCTCGGTAGTACAAAACCGTCTGGGACGCTTCGCGCGCCACGTTCTCCGCGTTCGCAGCCCCCGGCCCCGCCAGCGTGCGCACGAGCGAGAGCCGGCCGCCACGGCTGAGCAGGAAGGACACGTAGTCGTCGTCCCAGTTGACGATCAGTCGATCGTCCGCGGCGCGGCGGGCGAGTGCGGCGTCGAACACCGAGAGCCCCGCCAACTCGACGAGCCCAGGCCGTAGCCCGAACGAGCGGCACGCCGCCTCGTACTCCTCGAGCACCGGGCCAAAGATCGCCGCCACCAGCCAGTCGGGCTCGCCGGGCGTCCACGCGAGCCTGGCCTGCCGAATCTCGAAGGGCACGGACTTGCGCAGCCGGAAGCGCAGCAGCTCTTCGGTCTCGCCGGCACGTGCGGCACGGGCCTCCGCCGCCGGCACCAGCGCGACCCGAGCGACGGGGTCCGGGAGCACGAGCGTGATCCCTCCGCAGTCGAGCGCTCCCGCACGCTCCAGGGCCGATCCGAGCACGCGCCGAAAGGCCTCGGAGTCCGCCAGGTTGGGCTGCGTCATCGACGGGACAAGGGCGCCCTCGGGCAGCCCCAGCGAGGCCGCCGCACCCAGTCTCAGCCGACCACCCTCGCGGGTCAGGCGCACCACGCCGATCCCACGCGTGCGCACCTCCACGGCCGCGAGCGGCGCCGGCGGCTCGAGCAGGAGCCGACGCAGCCGCGCCAGCGGTCTGCTCACGCCACCTCCACGAACGTCACTTTGTTGATCTCCTGAAGCGTGGTCTTGCCGGCGAGCGCCTTCGACACCGCGGACTCGCGCAGGAAGACCATGCCCTCCTCGCGCGCAGCGCGCTTGATCTCCGCGCTCGAGCGCCGGGCCAGGATCATCTCGCGCACCTTGTCCGTGACGTCGAGCAGCTCGCAGATCGCGGTGCGCCCCTTGTAACCGGTTCCGCCGCACTCGAGGCAGCCGGCCCCCTCGTAGAACCAGGTATCGCCGTAAGCGACGGGGTCGAGACCCGACTCGATCAGCAGCTCCTTCGGGGCCTTCACCTGCCGCTTGCAGTGGGCGCAGATGGTGCGCACCAGGCGCTGGGCCTGGACGCAGTTCAGCGCCGACACGAAGTTGTAGGGCTCGATCTTCATGTTGAGGAAGCGTCCCAGCACGTCGATCACGTTGTTGGCGTGCACCGTGGTGAACACCAGGTGGCCCGTAAGCGCCGATTGGATCGCGATGTCGGCGGTCTCCGCGTCGCGGATCTCCCCCACCATGACCTTGTCTGGGTCATGCCGTAGGATCGAGCGCAGGCCGCGGGCGAAGGTGAGCCCCTTCTTCTCGTTCACCGGGATCTGGGTGACCCCCTTGAGCTGGTACTCGACGGGGTCCTCGATCGTGATGATCTTGTCTTCTTCGCTCTTGATCTCCGAGAGCGCGGCGTACAGAGTCGTGGTCTTGCCAGAGCCGGTGGGTCCCGTCACCAGCACCATGCCGTACGGCTCGCGGATGAAGCGCCGGAAGCGGGACAGCTCCTTCTCGTCGAAGCCCAGCACGTCCAGGCGCAGCGAGGCGAACTGCTTGGATAGGCTCTCCTTGTCCAGGATGCGGATCACGGCGTCTTCGCCGTGGACCGAGGGCATGATCGAGACGCGGAAGTCGACGCTGCGCCCGCGGATCTTCACGCGGAAGCGGCCGTCCTGCGGCACGCGCTTCTCGGCGATGTCCAGCTCGGCCATGACCTTGATGCGGCTGATGATCGTGGCGTGGTGCTCCTTGGCGATGGGCTTCATCGCCGGTTGCAGCACGCCGTCGATCCGGTACTTGATCACCACCTCGGCGTCGCGGGTCTCGATGTGGATGTCTGAGGCGCGGCGATTGAGCGCGTCGAAGATCGTGGAGTCGACGAGCCGGATGATCGGCGACTGGTCGGCCTGGATCTTGTCGATCGAGAGCACGTCCTCGCCGTTCTCGTCGTCGCGGACGATCTGGATCTTGAACGACTCCGAAGCCTGCTCCAGAACGCGCTGGGTCCCCTGTGAGCGCTTGAGCGCCTCCTGGATCGCCGAGGGCGTGCCCACCGCGGGCTGGACGGTCGTCTGCAGTAGCAGCGACAGCTCGTCGACCACCGGGATGTCCGTGGGGTCGGCCATCACCAGCACCAGCCGCCCCCCTTCCCGGCGGTAGGGCAGGAAGTTGTAGCGAAACATCAGGTCCACCGGGACCGACTTGAGGATCTCCGGATCGGGGGCGAACGAAGCCACGTCGACGTACTCCAGCCGGTAGCGACGCGCCAGCTCGCGCGCTGCTTCCTCTTCGGCCTGGGCCGACGCGCCGCTGAAGACCGACGGGCTCAGATCGTTCGTCACTTTCCCCTCATGCCCCGCGTTGCTGGATGGTCGCGATGGCCTCGAACAGCGGCAGGTAGAGGGCCAGCACCATCACTGCCACGATCACGGCCATCAGCATCAGCATCAGCGGCTCCACCAGGGCCAGCAGTGTCGCCATGCGCGCATCCAGGTCCTCGTCGTAGAACTCGGCCACCGCGTTCAGCATCTCGCCCAGGGCGCCGGTCTGCTCCCCCACCTTCACCATCTCGAGCGTCAGGCCCTCCATCATCCCGGTGGACTCGAGAGCGGTCGTCAGGCTCTTGCCCTCCCGGATCAACGGCGCGGCTCGCGTCACGGCCGCCGCCATGGCGCGGTTGCCGACGGAGGCGGCGGCAGTCTCCAGCGCGTTCAGCAGCGGCAAACCCCCAGCGAGCAGCGTCGACAGCGTGCGCGCGAGCTGCGAAGAGGCGTACATCCGCATCAAGCTCCCGACGTAGGGGATCCTGAGCAGCCAGCGGTCCAGGCTGAGCCCGCTCCCCTCCTGGCGATACCAGGCGAAGGCCGCGGCGATTCCCAGGCCGAGGCCCAGCACGATCCAGACGATGTAGTCCGCGACACCGCCGGCGACGGCGATCAGGACACGGGTGAGCAGCGGCAGCCTGGCGCCCAGGCCCTCGTAGAAGCTCTCGAACTGCGGGATCACGTAGACCATCAGCACGACGACCAGCACGGACATCGTGGTCAGCAGCAGGATCGGATAGGTGGCCGAAGCGATGGCCTTGCGCTTGAGCGACTCGTTCAGCCGGACGTACTGCACGAAGCGCCGCAGCACCGTCTCGAGGTTGCCGCTGCGCTCCCCCGCCGTCAGGCTGGCCGCGAAGATCGGCGGGTACAGCTCGCCCTCCGCGGCGAAGGCGTCCGAGAGCGCCACACCCGACTTCACCTTGTCGCGGACCGTCGTCAGCGAGCGCCTGAACACTCCCTCCCGCTGGCGTTCGAGCATGACGTCCAGCGACTGAACCAGGGGCAGGCCGGCCTTGAGCAGCGCCGCCAGCTCTTGCCCGAAGACCATCAGCGTGGGCCGAGGCACGCGCCGGCGGCCCGCCCGCAGGCCCGCGGCCAGAAGTCCGCGGCGGACGCCGAAGAGATAGAACCCCTGTTGCTCGAGCTCGGCCCGGAGCGCCGTCTCGCTCGGGGCGGAGAATGTACGTTCCACCACCTCGCCCGCTGGCGTCCCGACCCTGCACACAAACTCCATGGTCTCAGGCAATCGATGCTAACAGCGATCAGGCTAAGGTTCAAGTCATGAACGACTTATGGTCGTGGAATAGCCATCGCCTCACCGGAACACCCAGTCGCTGCGGGGCCGGATCGCGGGAGGTGAGCCCTCCCCCAGCTCGACGACGTAGCAGCCTTTTGAGGCGTAGCGTTGACCGGGGCCAAAGCTCAAGCGGGGGTACGCCGCGCTGACGACCGTCTGGTCATTCGTCATGTCCACGGCGTCCAGGAAGTAGTCGCGGTAGAAGTTGTTCCGCATCTCCGCCAGGACGCCGGAGAGCATCCACCCCAGGAAGTACATGCGCGCTTGCAGTCTTCGGTTCGTCATCGGGATGCCCTTGATCTTGAGCCAGCTCTCGACGGGCCACGCTCGGGCCGCCTCGTCGTCAGGAAGCGCGAAGGGGTACGTCACCCACGCCAGGCGCCGGAGGGCCGGCGGGACCGAGCCCAGCGTCTCGCCCAGGAGGCCGCCCGAGAGGAAGGCTGCCGACGGTCGGCCGGCTCGCGCGAGCGCCTCCCAGCCCGTAAGGTCATCGGCGCCAAGCCACAGCAGCAGAACAGTCGTTCCCAGGCGCTCTGCGATCCCCTGCCCGAGACCTTCCAGCAGAGGCTCGCGCGCGGCCAGGATCCGCGCGAGCGGCTCGCGTCCCCCGAGGCTCGCCCAAGCCTCGCGAAAGCCCCGCGACAGAGCGCGCGCCTCGGGGCTGTCCCGCATCACCTCGACGACGGCCTGGTTGCGCGCGGAGTCGCCTCGGCCGGCAAGGAAATGCGCTGCCGTCTCCCCCTCCTGGTATAGGCCCTTGGAAAAATATTGCGTGTACCAGCCACGGGTCGCTGGCAGGTCCGTGACGGGCAACAGGGCGGGAACGCGGTTTTCCTCGCAGAACGCGTGGATGGGGGCCCAGTCGCGCGCGATGCCTCCGAGCAACGCGAACACCGGCTCCCTCCTGTAATGCTCCTCGAGTTGGCCACGCCAAGTGGCGGGCGAGCCCGTGAGCCGCCAGCGCAGGAGCTCGAGGCGGCGGTAGCCCACGTAGAGGTCCTTCATCAAGAAGGACCCTCGCCGCGCCCGTGCCTCCTGCCTGCGTGGCTGGGCGTTCCGGTCCCGGACGTGCGCCTCCAGGACGGCGAGCATCGCTTGGCGATCCGCAGGCAGCGCATCGTCCGCCAGCACCGTGGCGAGGCGTAGCGTCGTGTCGCTCACCCCGGGCGAGAGCTGGGCAGACAGGTTCTTGAGGTAGAAGACGAGCAGGTCTGCGTCGCGATCGTCGAGCGAGTACCGCGGCATTGCCGCGCCCAGCCTGCGGCCGGCGGGGTCCACACCCTCGCGCAATGCCCGTACGAGCGTCGCGTCCGTGTAGGCCGGACGCAATAGGTCCCCTTGCAGCCATTCGGGCGCCAGCGAGCCGCCCGGCGGCCGTTTGCTTTCCGCTGCTTTCCGCAGCGGCCGATAGAGCTTCGGGCCTGTGATCGGGCGCGCGATCACGGGACCCTCGACCGAGCCGAGACCGCTCCTCAGGTGACAGCCACCGCAGGCGATCGTGGCAGCGTCGACCGGGGGCTCTCCGATCACGGTCGCCGCCACCCGCTCACCCGAAGGCAACACGCCCTCGCGGTAGATCCTCTCGCCCAGCAGCAGTGCCTGCTCGCGCTTCATCCCCGCGGGAACCGGGCCGGGGATGGCCCCGGGTTGCGCCGCCGCCATGCCACAGCAAGCCGCGATGAGGGCTGCGGCCGCTGGCGGCAAGCGCTTCGGGGTCGGGGCTCGAGGACACATCACGCTGGGCGGGAGCGCCCGTGGGGGGATTCTAGTGCCCGACAGCCCGATCTGCCGCAGGTTTCGGGAGCCTGCGATACTCGCGGAGCAGGTCCGAGCCCGCGATCAGTCCCTCGAGGCGCACCCATCGCCGCTCTGTGGGCGACCACAGGAAGTTCAAGGGCCGATGCGCCATCTTGTTGGGCGTGTGGGCGGCGAAGGCTTTGCGCAGGCGGTCGACGTCCCCCTGGGCGCCCGTCAGCAGGTCCCAGCCGGGTCGGGCTCCGAACCGCTCCCGATAGCGCCTGAGCACGTCGGGAGAATCGTGCGCCGGATCGATCGCAACCGAGTAGAGACGAACGGCGGAGTGTTCCCCGAGACGCTCCTGCAGATGAGCAAAGCTCGTCGACAGCGTCGGACAGATCGTGTTGCAGGTCGTGAAGAAGAAATCGAGCAGCACCGGCGTGTCCGAGGCGAAAGCCCGTTGGACCGACACGCTCTCGCCGTCCTGGTTGACGAGCGCCACGTCGGGAACGACGTAGGCCTCGAACGTCCGCTTATAGGCTCCCTCTCCGGCGCGCACCCAACTCCCCAGCAGCGCGGCCGCCACGACCAGGAGCCCGAGCAGGAGGTGCGTGAGCAGGCGATGGATCACTGCGGAGCCTCGACCACCAGGCGTTCCGCCTTGAAGTCGCCGATCACCACGGAGACCCGCTCGCCCGGCTTCACGAACCGGCCCGGGTTGCCGAAGAACATGAAGTAGGTTCGGCCCGCCTGCGGCGTGTTGGAGCTGCGGAGAGGCCCGGTCGTCGGGGGCCTGGGTACCACGAGCTTCGCGCCGCTCGCCTCGTGGATCAGCACGGGCTTGGTCTGCCGGGCGAACAGGGGCGCCGCCTTCTGCGGGTCGACCACGCGGTAGCGGAAGTCCAGCATGTAGCCCGCAGCCGCCAAGCGGATGCCGCGCAGCTCGACGCCCCAGCGCTCGACGACGTCCGCGAGGGCCGGCCTCACAGCCGCGGGCTCCGGCGCAGGGCCGACATCGGCGAGCATTCTGGCGTTCCCCGCCGAGCCTGCGCCCGACGCCGTGGCGCAGGCGATCAACGTCCACCCAGGCAGCAGCGCCAGACTCAATGCGACGGCGGCCACGACACGACCGGGCATCCCCCCTGCGAGCGAGATGCCCGGCGATCCGGCCGATCGCCCTGGAACGTCACGGAACATCGAAAGCGTCGACGTTGTCCGGCACGAGCGTCGCGGGTAGAGGCGGCAAACCCGCGCCGCTGCCGTCGAAATACATCGTCAGGCTGCCGCAAGCCGAGGCGGCGCCCGTGGTGGCCGCGTTGCATGCGAAGACGTCCTCACCCGCACCCGAGAGGCCGGTCACGCTGAACGCTCCCAGCGAGCTCAGATAGATCGTGGTGTCCGAGACGGCAACGCCGTCGACGTCCTCGGTGCCGGCGCTCAGGGCCACATCGCTGCCGTCGAAGTAGACGCTCCACGTGCACGTCGTCGTCGGGCCGAAACTCCCAACGCAGCGCACCAGGTCCGAGTCGTCGTTGGTCGTGGCGATCCCCGGCACTAGATTGCCGCCTGTCGTCGAGACGACTACGCTGCCGTCGCCGAGGATGTCGAACGCGTCCACGTCCTCGTTGTTGTTGCCCGGATCCAAGCCGACGTCGGACCCGTCGAAGTGCAGGATCCACGTGCCCGCATCGTAGAGCACGACGTCCTCGTCCTGCACGCTCCCAAGGCCCGGCACCGTGGTGCCGCCGTTGGCCGCGAAAGACATGTAGAACGTGTCGGCGTCGACCACCTGCAGCGCGTCGATGTCGGCGCCACCCGCCAACCCTGCGGTTGAACCGTCGAACACGCGGCTGAAGCTCGTGCCGTTCCAGGCGTAGATGTCGGCGTCGTCGTAGGGCGCCACCACTCCCGGCACGCTCGAGTCGCCCAGTGTGGAGAAGTAGAGCTGGACGGGGGTCGCGGGCGCCGGGTTGACCGCGATCGCGACCTCGTCGAAGGGAGTGTACTGGCCGTCGTTGGCCGTCAGACGCAGCACATAATTCCCCGCAACCGAGAAGCTGGCGGTCGTGTCCACCAGGCTCGCGTTGCCGAACGTCACGGTCCCCGGCCCGCTGGTCGGCGTCCAGGTCGTCGTCGGCGCCGGCAGCAGGAGGCCGTCGTCGCTCACCGTCCCATCCAGGCTGGCCGACGCCGGCAGCGTGATGATCTGGTCGCCACCCGCGTTGACAGTGGGCGGCGTGTTCACCGGCCCGCCCCCGCCCCCGACGTTCAGCAGCGTCAGCATGCCGCCGCCCGTCGCACCCGCCGTCGTCAAGTGCAGCGAGGCATCGATCAACGGGTAGTTCCCGTTCGCCGTGGGCGTCCAGAGCGCGTCGGCTGTCTTCCCGGCGGGCAGCAGCACCGAGTAGTCCTGCCGCGCATAGGGGTAGGCGTTCCCGTCCTCGGCGATCAGGCTCATGTAGGAGCCATGGAGAACGGGGACGTGGGTCTTGAGGCCCGCGTTGAGGAAGCGGATCAACAGCGTCTGGCCGGAGTTCCCGGCGGCCAGGGCCGCCTGACCGGCGGTGAACGGCTGTCCGTTGATCAGGAAGTGCTGCGGCTTGTAGTTGAACGTGCTGGTCACCGGCTTACCGGGGCCGTAGTTGCCAGCCACCACCGCGGCATGCAGATCGGGGTCGATCTCGCTGTAGACGAGAACCAGCTCGTTGGTGTAGGCCTTGCCCGGATACACGTTCCCGATGCTCGCGTCTTTCTTCATCGCCCCGTACAGGCCCATCTGCATCTGCACGGCCACGTGCGTTCCGCTGTGGTAGAGATAGGTTCCGGGCTTGAGACCCGTCCACGTGTAGTCTTGCGTCGGGCACGGGGCGGCGGTGCACTTCGCCACCACGTTCGTGAAGGAGCTGACCCGGTCGCGGCCCTGGCCGTCGCTGAACCGCACCGGGCTCAACGCCGCCGTCTGGCCCGGAATCACGATGGACACGTCCTCGCCCGTGGGTCCCGAGAGGTCGTTTCGCAGGTGGATCGTGAGCGTTCCGTCCCCGTCGGGCACCGTGATCATCGGCCCGGGCACGCTGGGTGTCTCTCCGCCGTCGGTGATGAGGTCGTGGTCGGCGTCCGAGGCGAACCCCCACATTTGCACCGAGACCGTGCCGCCAGCGGGCAAGTTGATGGCCTTGTTGAACTGCCTCGCCACCAGCCAGACCTCGTGGGCGAAGGACGGCCCGGCCGTGAAGGCACTGACCGCCAGCGCCAGCGCCAGATCCCTCAAGCCTCGCGTGAAGCCCTTGCGTTCCATAACCTCTGCTCCTCTCCCGTGCTCAAGGAATCGGCCTCTCGGCTCTGCTCAAGGAATCGGGGGGATCTCGTCGATCGCCTGACCCGGCGGCTCGACGATCAGGAACGTCATCATCCCGCCGGGGAAGATGTCGAAGTTGGTGATCTCCTTCTCCGTGTGGGAGTGCCACATGTGCACGTAGCCGGACGTGGGGTTCAGGCCCCCTTCCCCGGGCGGCAAAGATCCCGACTGACCCAGGAACGGGCTGCCGCTCCAGAAGCCCCCGAACGTGAGGTTCGCGAGGTCTGGCAGGATCAGCGGGAAGGCCTTGCCGTGGTCGGGCGCCCACTCGGCGGGCTCCATGGGGTCGGAAGCCGCGTGTCCGTAGATGTCCCAGCCCAGGTCCTTGCCGGTCCACTGGAAGATCGCGTCCACGGTGCCGCCCGGCACGCTCTGGATCGTGAAGACCTCGTGGGAGAGGTCCGGCCCGGCGTTGACACCCGACGCCACACCCGCCCCCGGTGCGCTCTCGAGCAGCCGGCCGTCCCGGGCGATGATGCGGGCGTGGTTGCCGTGGTGGTGGTATGGATGCTGGTCGCGCCCGGCGCCCACCACGCGCACCAGCAGCTTCTCCCCCGGATGCATGCGCGGCACGCAGTTGTACGGCTGCGTCGGGTACAGGATCGACGCCGCAGCACCCAGGGCGTCCGGCGCGTTCCGCCCGTTGAGGAACCAGTAGCCCGGGAAGTAGTCGGCGAGGTAGTCGGTCGCCGCGAGTCCGGCGACTCCCGCCGCCTCGACGGTGTCGTGGATGCGCGGATCCATCTCCGTCAGGAAGAACAGCGTCTCCCGGTCGTACGCGGATCGACCGTCTCCGTAGGCTGTCTGGGCGGCCGGATTGAAGTTGGATGGCCGGACGATGATCGCTCCCGTCAACCCCATCTCCACCTGTAGCTCGGGCCTCGTGCCGCTGCGATAGAGGTAGGTCCCCGGCTGTGAGGCGACGAACGAATAGCTGACCGTGCTGTAGACGCTGCCCACCCGCGGGTGGGCTTCCAAGGCGAGCGCTCCCTGCGTGCAGGTGCCCGCGGTGCACGTGGCGGTGACGTTCTGCTGTCCTGGGAAGAGGATCGACACCCTCTGCCCCGCCGACGTGCCCGAGGCCGGGAACCGGTTCGTGAGGTTGATCGTGATCGTATCGCCCTCGTCGACGATCAGTGTCGGTCCGGGGTACTGGGCCCGGCCGTTGCCGTTCGCATAGCCCCAGAGCAAGTAGCTGCCGCCCTCTCCCGTGACGATGCGGTCCACCTTGGCCGACAGGTTGAAGGTCGTCCCGCCCAGGCCCCGGATTTCCGCGCCCGCCGGGAGGGCGAGCGACCAGGCCAGCAGGCCCGCGGGAATCGTGGCGGCGCGCGCCAGCCGATGATTCTTGGTCTTCATCTCAGCCTCCTAGGCGCCCGACCCAATCACGATTTCGGTCATCATGCCGCCGTAGTCTTCGTTGTCGTTGCTCAGGTAGTTCAGATTCGTCGTGTAGAGGAAGTAGGTTCCCGGCGGAACGCCCGTCGTATCCAGGATCACGTCCACGGACTCGCCGCCGCCCAGCGTCACCGAGCTGGTCGTATAGTAGAGGTCCTTGCCGTCGTTCCCCCGCATCAGCCGTGCGTTGTGGCCGACGACCTTCATCGGGATCCCGAGGCTCGCGAGCGTGTACATTCGCGTGACGTTGAGGTTCGAGATGCGGAGCAGGACCTTCTGCCCCGCGTTGGCCGTGATCAGCGTGCCCACGCGCTGGGAAATCTTTCCGCCGTTGAGATCGCCGTTCTCCGGCGACGGCAGATCGCCCGGATTGACCGTGTCCGGGTAGCCCCGGCCGTTCAGCATCGCGTAGCGGTCCTTCATCAACGCGAAGGGCAGGGGCTGGATCGTCTCGCTGGCGTCGTGAAAATCGGGGTCGAAGGAGCCGATCTGGATCGGGAAGTCGACGTCGTAGCCCGTCGAGCCGTCGCCGTCGTTGTAGGCGAACTGGGTGCAGGGGCCGCCGCTACAGCTCCCGAGCGGCGTGTCGTCCTGGGCCGGCCGCACATAGAGGTTGCCCAGCATTCCCATCTGCATGTGCTCGGTGGCCTCGACGTGGCAGTGGTACATGTAGGTTCCGGGCTCGACCAGGTTGTAGTAATAGGAGATGCTCGCGAACTGGTTGATCGCGATGGAGCCTTCCGGCATCCCGTCGAACACCGGGGCAGCCTGCGGAAAGCCGTGGAAGTGGACCGTGTGCGGGTCGAACAGGTCGGGCCGAATCGCCATGCCGACGTTGGTCACGGTGAGGTAGAACTCCTGCCCCTGCTTGACGTCGATCGTCGGCGCCGGGAAGTTGGCCGCAAGCATGCCCTCGCTCAGGACCGCGCTCTCGGGCAGGCCCGTCACGTCGTTGAAGCCGAACATGTACTGGTGCTTGGCCTGGTCGTCGGCCATCGAGATGAATCCATCCCCCGCGGTGAGGTGCTTGCACACCACGTTGGGGTTGGGCGCATCCGGGACGGCATCGCCGTCGGCGTCGCCTTTACACTGCACGAACACCTGCGCGCCGGCGGGAGCCCCTCCGAGCAGGAGCAGGAGCAGCAGCAGGGACTGCATTCGGCGTGGCTTGTAACGATTCATCGCCTTCTCCTTAGAGTCCTTTGACCCTCCCCGCCGGTCGCCCCGGCGGGGAGGTCGGCTGTTCCCCACTCTTACGGAATCTCGTCTGCGCCGATGTCCGGACGTGCGGGGGGCCCCGGACGCCCAGGCGGTGTCCCGTCGAAGTCGAGCTGGAGATCGGCGTAACTGCCCGACGTCAAGAAGCTGCTCAGCAGGAAGCCCGGCCGGCCGGCCGTGATGTGTGAATCTCGGAATGTCAGCGGCGTGTTCGGGTTCCCTGGGACTATGGTCGCCGGGTTGGTCAGCGTGAGCGGCCCGTAGCGTGGCCGGATGAAGTTGCCGCCCTCGTCGAAGGCCCCGGGTGCGCCGATTGGCGTCCGGTCGTTGAGGAAACTGTAGCTCCGGTCGCGGTTCACGTACTGCCGCACCAGGTTGGCGAATGTGGAGTTGGGATCCGTCGGGTTCGGGTCGGCGAAGTTGCAGGCCGCCGGGCCGTACGGGAAGGCTCCCGTGCACTGAGTGCCTGCCAGGTTCGTCAGGATCGAGCGCCGCGGTGTGAGCGTCGCCCCACCCGTGACCCCGAGTACCCCGAAATCGCTGTATACCGGTGTCGCCGGGTCGGGCAGCAACCCGAAGGGCAGCGGCTCTCCCGGAGTCGGTCCGAAGTGGAACGACCGGTTGTGCCACAGGATGTTGTTGTCGAGCAGCGGGTTCGAGAACACACGTAGACCCGCCGGCGCCGCATTCCCGATGGCGGTTCGCAACGCCACACTGTGGGCTCGCGACACAATGCCCGCCGGCTGGGGTGTCGACTCGTTGGGCGCCCCGAGGAAAGCTTCGCCCGCCGTCGCCAGGCTGTCGTTGTTGGCGATCGTATTGTGGATGATGTTGACGCGGGCCGCGTCCTGGAGCGAGATGCCGGCTCCGGCCAAGGCGGCCACGTTGTCCGTGATCATGTTGTTCGTGATGCTGATGAGGCTCCAGTTGGCCGAGTTGCCGGGGCTCGACTGAGCGTCCTGGCCGTTGGCGCGCTCGACACGGATCCCGCCGCCGTCACCGCCGGACGCGGCGTTGCCCTGGATCAGGTTGGCGTTGACGGCCACCGAGCCCGAGCCCGGGCTCAGCGTGGCGCCTCCCAGCGGGTCGCCTCCGCCGATGAAGATCCCCCCGCCGTTCACGGTCATTCCCTGGTTGAAAGACTCATTGAACACGATCGTGTTGCGGACGATCCGACCGCCGCCGCTCAGGCCCGAGTGGCCGATGCCGCCGCCGTTCGAGACCGTGAAGTTCCCACACACGAAGTTCTGGGTGACGTTGTAGGAGACGGAGCCGGTGTAGAGCGAGACGCCGCCGCCCACGGCGCCCTGCAGCGCGTCGGCCTCGGTGCCGTTCTGGTTGATGTGGTTGTTGTGGATCGAGATGTTGTCGTTCTGGCCGTTGACGTAGACGCCGTTGATGTTGGGATGCCCGATGCGGATGCCGCCGCCGTAGTAGCCGCTGTTGTACGCGATGCGGTTGTTGCTGATCTCGAGGTAGTGGGCGTAGCCGTTGACGAAGATCGCGCCAGCCGTGTCCGCTCCGCTGATCGTGAAGCCATCGATCCTGCTGTTGGGACGGATGCCCAGGCCGGTGCCCACCTGGCCGAACCTCTCGCTCACGGCCACGGAGTTGTCCTTGCCCAGCACCATCACGCCAGGCCCCTCGCCGTCGAACGGCCCGATGCCCGCCTGGCCCGGCAGCTCCACAGGATCGGCCGCGAATCTGCCCGCCACTTTCGTGCGCCAGACCCCCAGTTTCTCGGCCGGTTGCTTGCGAGCGTTGATCGTCGCCGAGGCCGCGCCCCACCCCTGCAGGCGAACCGGCTTCGACATCACTACCAGCTCGTTGTACGTGCCGGGCGGCACGAGCACGAGATCGTCGGGGGCCGTTGTCGGGAGGTCGAGCACCGCCTGGATGCTGCCGCCGGCAGAAACGCTCTTGACCTTCGCGTTGTCAGCGGCGCTGGTGCCGATCGTTACGGTCAAGCCCGTGACGCTGGCTCTCCCGTTGTCGGCCCGCGTCACGACGAGCTGGCCGCTGCGATAGAGCAGGGGCAAATTCGGCACGGCCGCGGTGATCACGCCGGGCGACCAGGAGACGCTCGCCCCCGGGATTGCGACGCCGCCGATCGAAACGCTGCCCGCGGTCGTGCCGAAGCCGTAGTCCCGGGTGATGGTCTTGGGCTTGCTGCCGGCGGGCCCGTCGTACTCGGGGTTGGGCACTGCGACCGACCCCGCCGACACGATCGTGAGCGTGCGCGAAGCGGATGAAGTGGCGCCAAACGGAATGTAGGGACCCGAGGCAGCCGGAGCGCTCACCGAGTAGATCACCGGTGTGTGATCGGCGAACTCGCAGTCGACCGGGAACTGGTTGACGCCAGCGAATGCCGCCACCGGAATCACCGGAGTGTCGAGGTGGGTCGTCGTGCCTGGCTGGTAGTTGAACGTCAGGCAGACCTGCCCGTAGGCCCGATTGAAGTACGGTTCCGGGACCAGCTGCGTCGGGCTGTTCGGGTCGGGCTTGGTCGGGTCGTTCAGGCACACGGCCATCATCTTGGGTCCGACGCCGCTCGGCGCGGGAGGGTTGATCGTGTACGTCGAAGGCACCAGCGCGTTGTACCGGCCGTACTGGTCCGTGTACACGCGGTTCACCTCGCGATTGGCCCAGTCGCGAATCGAGATCGGGATGTTCGGCGGCGCGAACTTCTCGCCGAACTGCGGCGAAGTCGTCTCGCCCTCGTTCGCCAGGTCATCCAGGACGACTCCTGAGATGTGGCCCGCGACCGGCGCCTTGGTGAAGAGGAAGAAGTTCGCGGAGGCGTTCTGCCCGTCCCTGAGATCCACGAGCTTGCGGTCGCACAGCGGCCGCTGGATCCCTGCGAGCGGATCGATGTCGGGCAGTTGGTCGGTGACGAGTGGGACCCCCGGGAACAGGTCCAGCTCGGCGGGCAGCGTGTGCGGATCGCCCACGCACTCCGGGTTCAGGATCGGCACCGTCAAACCGGCGACTGCGGGCGGTCCGCCCGTCACTCCACGCGCCGGGAAGAACTCGTCACCGAAATCGACGTTCTTGTCTTCCTCCTTGACGAGCTCATAGCCGGGTGGCGGGATCACTTCCACCACGTAATCGCCCGCAGGCAAGCCGGGCACCTCGACCGCGCCGGCGCTGTCGAAGCTTGGCATGAAGCGACTGTCGAACGCATAACCGCCGTCGAAGACCGCCTCCTTGATCTGGTTCCAGTTCCGCAAGCCGTCGAAGCAGTCTGTGGGCTGGCCCTGATGCACGAAGGGCGGGCCGTCGCATCCTGTGGGTGGGCTGTCGTCCCAGGAATCCGTCTCGGTTTCGTTGTAAAGGACCGTCCTGTCGGCGTTCCACAGCCGTACAGTCACGCGGGGGACCCCTGGCTCCCAGGGTTCGGCCGCGCCCAGCCGCGGGTCGTTCTCGGCGCGGGTTGTGCCATAGGTGACAACGCCGGCGATGCCGCCGTTACCCGGCTCGAAGACCTCGTTGTTCGTCGTACCCGGGTGAGCTGGCGTCGCGTCGACGATGCAGGGGTCGTCGACTCCGATCTCACAGCCGTCGTCGAAGTCCCCTGGCCCCGGGAAATCGCCGTAGGGTGCGTTGTCCGCGTCGCCGGGGAACGGATACGCCGTCTTGCCCCAGGTGATCAGGTTGGACTGCCCGGCGAAACCCTGAAAGCCCATCAGCAGCGGGGCGGCAGGATGCGCCGGATCAGCCACGATACTGCGGTAGGGGACGTCGGGCCCACCCAACGGATTCGGGTATCGCCGCGGGGTGAGCAGGCCCTCGAAGCCCTCCAGCCCGGGAGGCGCCCAGCCCGTCTGCAGCGGACCGCCCTCGTCCACGAAGAACGTCATCCCGGTCGGCTTGAACTTCGCGAAGTCCACCTCCGCTACCTGCCAGGCGAAGAACGGGAACACCTGTTCGAAGGGGACGAAGCCGGAGCCGTCGGTCGGATACGACTGGTAGACGCTGCCGTCACGGAAGCGCAGGTTGATGGCCTGCTCAGGGATTCCAGGCTCGCCAGCGTCCATCAAGCCATTGGCGTTGATGTCCTCGAAGACATAGCTGTAGAACGCGTTGAACCAGTTGAAAACCGGAATCGTGCCGAGCTGTATCGTGCCGTTGCCGCTCACGATCAGCGACCGGAAAGCGAAGATGATGTCGAGGTAGTCGTCCCAGACGACGAGCTGGTAGGTGCCAGGGGGCACGCCACTGATCGTGAAGAATCCGTCGGCGTCGGCCCGTCGGGCGTAGCGGGCTGTCCCGCCGCCGGCGCTCAGGTCGTTGATGCCGATCCAAGGGTTGGTGTGCGCGAACGGCGCCCCCTCGTTGAGCTCGAAGAAGGGCGGGCCGTTGGTGTGCGTGTTGACCACTTGCCCCGTGATCGTGGCGCCCGTGGACCCGAACAGGTTCATCGGCTTCACGAACCCGAAGAAGGTGTGCGGAACCGGCGGTCCGAACTCGATGAAGTACGGCGGCTCGTTCGATCTCACCCAGGCGTCGACCGTCCTCCTCCCCTCGATCGTGGAGGTCTGGCTCCACCCTTGGCCGGGACGCGGCGTGACCGTGACCCCGTACTTGCCCGGATGGAGGTTCTGGATCAGCACTTCCCCGTTCGCGTCCGTGGTCAGCGTCCCGTTTCCGAGCTGGCTCACCGCCGGGGGCTGTGTGCACGCCGGGAACGTCACGTCAGGAGGCACCGAGCACGGCTCGTATTTCGTGCCGAGCGGGTTGCCGAAGGCGTCCTGGGTCTGGTCGCCGAGGATGTCGGAGATCCGTACGACGAACCCTGCCAGACCGTGCTCTCCCACGTCCGGCGCGTTGTTGATGGGGCTGATATCCTCGAAAACGAACACGCTGATCTGCGCGGTCGGGAGCGGCAGCTTGTCGACGATCACGACGACGCTTGCCTGGCCCGGCCCGATCGGCGCGCCCGAGTTCGAGTACCCGCCTCTCGGCAGCACCGAGATGAAATAGTGCTTGAGGGGCTCGAGCGGCACGCTGCCGGGGTCGCTGGGGCTGTCGCCGAACGTCGAGCCCGAGGCCACGACAGGCATGTAGCTCTGGTGGAAGCGAACCGCCAACGTGTTCGCGTCGACGGCCCCCGGCGCCACGTGGTACGTGGCGTCTTCCTCGATGGTCCAGCGGTAATCGCTGATCGGCGAGCCATCCGAGCCCTTGACCGTCACGGACGCCGCCCAGACCGTGTCGCCGAGCGCCAGGCCCAGGACGAGCGATGCGGCCGCCATTGGCGGCACGGAGCCAAAAAGACGGCGGGCGGTGGTGACGAGGCTTTGCCAGTTCATCGGAACACCTGTGTGTAGACGAGTGGACCTGGAAGGCGCCGGCGTGGGCCGGAAGCGCCGCGAGACTCGAGAGCAAAGCCCGCGGCGTCGCCGCGGGCGTGGGGCGCATGGCTGGCGGTGAGCCGCTGCGCCTCGTTGGCCGTCTGTCCGGACGACGTCCGGATCATCATCGGAACCCCTGGAGGGACCAGGTTTCCAAGTGTCCTGTCTTGGTGGGTGAGACTAGATCGGCCCGCGAACCCTGTCTTTGACAGAGCGCAATGAACGCGATGAAAATCCCAGCGGGCGTCGGGGCTGCCGCGTCGCGAGGTGGGCTACGGGTTGTTGGCGATCGCCGCCAGCAGGCGAGTGTCCTCGATGACCACGCGCTCGCGGCGCGACTTCAGGATCCCCTGGCCGTCCCAGTCGCTGAGGATGCGGCTCACGGTGAAGAGCGTGGTGCCGCTCAGCTCCGCAAGCTCGGCACGGGACAGCGGCACGTCGGCGAAGAGGCCGTCTTCGAACCGACGGCCGGCGGGGCGCACCAGCCGTAATAGCGTCCGCGCCAGCCGCTGAGGCACCCTCTCGGTCGCCAGCTCGCGATAACGCTCGTCGCGCTCGCGCAGCCGCCGCGCCTGGATCCGCAGAGCGTTGAGCGGCAGGCGAGGGTACCGGCTGAACAGCTTCTCCAAGTCGCGCCGCTCCCAGGTAAGCGCATGGCTGGTCTCGAGAGCGACGGCCGTCGCCTCGTAGACCTCGCCGGGCGACAGCGCCAACCCTCCCAGTACCTGCCCTGAAACGAGCAGCCGGACGATCGCCTCGAGGTCGTCCGGTCCGCGTTGCAGGAGCTTCACGCGCCCCGAATAGAGGAAGCCAAACAGGTTGGCCGGCTCTCCCTCGCGAAAAAACAGGCCCCTCCGCCGCGCCACGACGTTGCGTGCGCTGGCGGCGACCTCACGGCATCCCTCGAGCGGAAGCCCCTGGAACAACGGGCACTCGCCCACGAGGTGCTGCTTGAGGTCGGCCGAGGCGGGCGCCGGCTGCAGCGCCGGATCCCCGGCACGACCGAGCGGGCGGCCGGAGGCGCCCTCAGCCAAGGCCCTGCTCTACGACGGAATTCGGGGAGGCTGAGGGCACGAGACCCTCATTTTCTCGATCCTAGTCCCCGCGCGTCTTTGCGGTAAGACAAAGACAATAAGGCCTCCGGAGCCGGAAACCCTTCAGCTACGGCGAGGGTCCTCGATCGACAGATCGTCGGCCAGGGCCACGAGGCCGCGGGTGTCGTCGATCAGCACGGCTTCGCGCCGGGCGCGCAGGATCCCCCGCCCCTCCCAGTCCGAGATCAGGCGGCTCACCGTGAAGAAAGTCGTGCCCATCATCTGGGCTAACTCCTCGCGCGACAGGGTCACCAGCACGCCGCCGTCGGACGGGCGGCCGATCTGGCCGGCCAGCCGCAGCAGCGTGCGCGACAGGCGCTGTGCGGCGCGCTCGGTGGCCAGCTCCCGGTAGCGATCCTCCATCACCCGCAGCCGTTCGGCGGTGATGCGCAGGGCGTTGAGCTGGAGCGGCGGACAGGTCTTGACGATCGCTTCCAGCGTGCGCCGATCCCAGCACAGGGCGTGGCTTTCCTCGTGCGCTTCGGCGCTCGCCGAGTACGAACCGCCGGAAGGCAGCCCCAGCCCGCCGAACAGCTCTCCCGGGCCGATCAGGCGCAGGATCACCTCTTCGCCGCTCGCGCTGAGCTGGGTCATCTTGACGCGGCCCGAGCGCAGCACCCAGGCTTCGGTGGCGGGCTCGGCCTGCCGGTAGAAGGCCGCGCGCCGGACGGCGCGGCGATCGTACGCGTGCGTCGCGAGCGCCACGCATTGGTCGCGGAAGACGCCGCGGAACAGCGGCGTTTGTTCCATGAACTCGAGGCGCAACTCGATCTCTTGGGCGCGGCTGCGGACGGCGGAGGCATCCGGCGCGCGACGAGGTCGCCCCCGATTACCGTACATACCGAACTCTTGATTCTGGAGGGTCCGAGAGACGTTAGCCAAGTCGCGGGCCACGTGTCAAGTCCTCATTTGCGGTTCTGTTTCTGTGGGCGATGTTGCGGACAGTTGACAGTCGCGGGGGCGAAGCGTAGCTTGAGCCCTCCCCTTCGTTTCGAGGAGGTTTCGACTCTGCGGCGGGCGCGCCCAGGCGGATTCGAAAGCACGGCGTCGCTACTGGCGCTGAGCTTCGTCTGCCTCGCCACCGCCCCCACCGCCGCCCTGGCCCAGGAGTCCGCTTCCCTCCCACCGGGGCACGCCACGCCGGCCGACGAGTCGCCCACCCCGAAGCTGCAGATCCGCGGGTTCGGCAACATCGACTTCCTCCACCACGGGGATGGCACCCCCAACAACTTCGCAGTTGGCGAGCTCGACTTCTTCACCACATCGCAGCTCTCAGAGGACGTGAGCGTGCTCGCCGAGGTGGTCTTCGAGCCCGGCGACAACGACGAGCCCCTGATCGATATCGAGCGTTATCAGATCAAATACTCCCCTTCGGACCTTTTCAACGTGGCTTTCGGTCGGATGCACTCCGCCCTGGGCTACTGGAACCAGACCTTCCACCACGGCGCCTGGTTCCAGACGACAGCTTTCAGACCCGAGATCTACCACTTCGAAGACGAGGGCGGCGTGCTGCCCGTCCACGAGGTGGGCGTGCAGGTGTCCGGGACTAAAGCTCTCGGGGTCCCTCAACTCGAGTACAACGTCAGTGTCACGAATGGAAGAGGCATCGTCCGCACCGAGGTCGAGACGTTCCGAGATAGCAACCCCGCCAAGGCGGTGAACCTCTGGCTGGGGCTCACGCCCCGGCCGCGCGCCGGCCTGAAGCTGGGAGGCGCACTGCGCTTTGACATGATTCCCCCGAATCCCGCCAACGAGGCGCGCAAGCACGAGCTGAAGGAGCGCATCGTGTCGGGCTTCCTCGCGTTCGAGCGCGGGCGCCAGGAGCTCCTCGCCGAGGTGATCCGCATGCGGCACGAGGATGCTCCGAACGCACGGACCTACACGACGCTCGGCTACTACGTGCAGGCGGCCTACCGCTTCGGCCGTCTGAAACCGTACTACCGCTTCGACTCGGTCGATCACGGAGCCGGAGACCCCTTCTACGGAGGTGGGGACGACGACATCCGCCGCCACACGCTCGGGCTCCGGGCCGACCCCTGGATCTGGGTGTGCATCAAGCTCGAGTTCAGCCACAACGATCCCGCGCCCGGAGAGAGCTTCGGCGCGGGAGCGCTGCAGGTCGCCTTCACTTTCTGACGTGACGAGATGAGCAGAATCGTCGCGGTTGGGCTCGTCATTGCCGCGAGCCTGGTCGGGGCGACCGCGCGCGCCGGGGACGTGGCCCTCATCGTGAACCCGGCGAACCCCGAGGCGGACGTCTCCAGCGCGGACCTCGTCAACATCTTCCTGCAGCAGCAGCAGCATTGGCGGGCGGGTGGCAGGATCTACCTTATACTCCAGGAGACAGGGAGCCCCGAGAAGGCCTTGGTGCTCAGGCGGGTGTACCGAATGAGTGACGTGCAGCTCAAGCAGTTCTGGCTCGGCAAGCTCTATCGCGGGGAGATCGCCAGCTTTCCACGGATCGCCTCATCCAACGCCGCCGTGAAGCGCATCGTGGCACACGCGCCCCACGCCATCGGCTTCATCGACGCTTCGGCCGTCGACGCCAGCGTCAAGCGGCTCAAGGTCGACGGCAGGCAGCCGGGCGACCCGGGGTACCTGCTGGCGGCTCCGGTGAACTAACCGCGCCCCCCAGGGCGCTGCGCCCGATGCGGATCCAGAGCAAGTTCGTCGTCCTCTTCCTGACGCTCTCCCTGGTGCCCTTCATGCTGATCGGCGCCATCGCCTATCGGAACGGCCGTCAGGCCGTCGAGGAGCATCTTGGACAGCTCTTCGAGCTGCGCGCCTCCCGCGCCGTGGAGGCCCTCGACCGGGAATTCCGGGGTCTGCAACGCAGCGCGCAGGCTTGGCCGCGACTGGAGCTGATGCAGGACGTCCTCGCCGACGACATCGACGGCAGGATCTCCTCGTTCCTGATCGAGCAGGTGCGGCACAACCAGCTGCTCTCGCGCGCAGTGGTGACCAACCCGGCCGGCCAAGTCGTGGCGGCCAGCCGGCCCGAGTGGGTCGGCCGCACGCTGTCGACCACGAGCGCCACCGACGCGTGTGGCGACGAGCCGGTAGCGCCGGGAGGTCTCGGCGCCTCGGCTGTCACCTGCGCCTCTCCGATCCGCGCGCTCTTCGACGAGCAACGCATCCTCGGCACGCTGCTCGTCTCCTGTGACCTGGGCGAGCTGTTCCGCCGGACCCAGCAGGCCCAAAGCCTGGAGCCGGCGGCCGGCGAGCTGCTGTTCTTGCGCCGCGATGGCCTGGTGATCTTCGCGCCTCACGCCAGGCAAGACTGGATCCGGCGCCTCAACCTTGCGGCGGCGGGCTCGCAGGCCGCGCTGCTGGCCGGCGCGGGCCAAGCGGGCTTTCGTGTGGAGACCCTGGCGAGGACCGACTACCTGATCGGCTATGCCCCCTCGGCGGGAACACTCGGCTGGTCGGCACTCGTGATTCAGGACGTGGGAACGGCATTCGCGCCCGTCTACCGCCTGCGCCGCATCGCGGTCGGCGTCGGCGCGGCCGTGGCGCTTTCGATCGTCGCTCTCTCCCTGGCGCTGGGCCGCCGCGCCGCCCGTCCGTTGCTGGAGCTGGCGCAGGCCGCCGAGCGCGTCGCCGGCGGCGACCTCGACGTCAAGGTGGCGGTCCGCACGCGCGACGAGCTGGGCTCGCTCTCGGAGAGCTTCAACCGCATGACGCAGGACCTGAAGCTGCAGCGCTCTCAGCTCGTCGACAAGCAGTACCTGGACTCGATCCTCGCCAGCATGCTCGACGGCTTGCTCGTCGTCGATCCACGAGGCATGGCGGTCAAGCTCAACGGGGCCATGCTCGAGTTGATCGGGGAGAGGGAGGGTAGAGTCCTGGGCCATCCCGCGGGATCGCTTTTCGTCGAGGGCGAGGATGCCTTTCGCACGACGCTGCTCGAACCCGCGCTGGCGGGGCGGCACGTGCGTGAGGTTGAAATGGGGTTGCGGCATAAGCGAGCCGGTCCCGTTCCCACCCTGCTATCGGCTGCGGCGATCCCCAGCCGCGAGGGCTCCGTCGCGGCAGTGGTTTGCATCGCCACCGACATCACGCAGCGCAAGTTCACCGAGCGCGCCCTGGTCAAGGCGCGCGAGGACGCCGAGGACGCTGCCCTGGCCAAGGCCCAGTTCCTCGCCACCATCAGCCACGAGATCCGTACGCCGCTCAATGGCGTGATCGGCATGATGGACGTGCTGTTCGGCACGCCGCTCAGTCGCGCGCAGCGCGGGTTCGCCGAGACCGCGCGCCGCTCCGGAGAGGCGCTGCTGGCCGTCGTCAACGACCTCCTCGATTTCTCCAAGATCGACGCCGGCCGCCTCGAGATCGAGGCGATCGACTTCGACCTGCGCGCCTGCCTCGAGGCGGTGGGAGACGTGCTGGCACTGAAGGCGCACGAGAAGGGGGTCGAGCTGGTGGTGCAGGTGGACCCGGGGCTGGCCGAACGCGTGTACGGAGATCCAGCGCGTCTGCGGCAGGTACTGTTGAACCTGGGCAGCAACGCCGTGAAGTTCACGCCCCGCGGCGAAGTGGTGATCCGGGCCGCGTCTGGACGCTCGGACTCGCAGATCCGCTTCGCCGTCTCCGACACGGGCATCGGCATCCCGCCGGACCGGCTGGGCCGCCTGTTCCGGCCCTTCACGCAAGTCGATGCTTCGACCACGCGCCGCTACGGAGGTACGGGCCTCGGCCTTGCGATCTCCAAGCAGATCGTGGAGCTGATGAAGGGCGAGATCGACATTGAGAGCGAGCCCGGCCGCGGCTCGACCTTCTCCTTCACGGCCGAGCTGCCGCCAGCCAAGCCCCTGAGCCTCGCGCCCCAGGCTGCGCTGCCCATGGTCCGCGACCTACGCGTGCTGATCGTCGACGACAACGCGACCAACCGTGAGGTCTTGCGTGAGATGCTCCGGGTCTGGGGTTGGACCTTCGCCGAGGCCGCCGACGCCTGGGAGGCCCTGGAGAGGCTAAAGGCCGCGGCGTCCACCGGGCGCGGCTTTGACCTCGCGTTGATCGACTTCCAGATGCCGGAGATGGACGGCGGGCAGCTCGCCGCGGAGATCAAGAACGACCCGCTGCTCTCGGGCATCCCGCTCGTGCTCGTGACCTCGGTGCCGCAGCACGGCGACGCCGCGCGCATGATGAACCTGGGCTTCGCCGCCTATCTGACCAAGCCGATCAAGCAGTCAGTCCTGCACGAGTCCATCGTCACCGTGATGCGTGCGCGCCCGGATCTCGGCCGCGAAGGCCGCCCGCGCTTGGCGCTGGTCACGGCCCACACGGTCTCGGAGGCGACCCGCGCGCGTAGCCGAATCTTGGTGGTCGACGACGTCGCGAGCAGCCGCGACGTCGCGACGCAGCTCCTGCGCAAGGCCGGCTACCCCTGCGACGTCGCGACCAATGGCCAGGAAGCACTGCGCGCCTGGCAGAGCGGCGGCTACAGCCTCGTGTTCATGGACTGCCAGATGCCCGAAATGGATGGTTACGAGGTCACCCGCAGAATCCGCCTGCACGAGGCCGGGGGCAGCCGCACGCCGATCGTCGCCATGACAGGAGAAGTCCTCGCCGGCGACCGCGAGCGTTGCCTGAGCGCCGGGATGGACGATGCGATCGGAAAGCCCGTGCGTGGCGACGACTTCCGGCGCATGCTCGAGCGCTACCTGTGCCCCGGCGCGGGCAGCAGCGATCCCGAGCCGGACGAGCCCAAGGCACGCCCGATCTCCGTTCCTCCGCCCGATCCCTCCAGGCGCCCTTGACCGCAATCTGAGCGTTGCCGCTCAGCGCACCTTGGCGACGATCAGCGTCATGTCGTCTTCAGCAGCGGCTCCGCCAGACCAGCCCTGAATCTCGCCGAGCAGCGTGTAGAGCGCGATCCGCGACGCATCTCCGCGGCTGCGTCGGGCCGCTTCCTTGAGCCGCTCGACGCCGTAGAGCTCGCCGCTTCCGTTGCTGCGGTCCGTGACGCCATCGCTGTAGAACAGCAGCACGTCGTCGGGCTCGATCGCCATCGTCCCGGTCTCGTAGCGGGAGCTGCCCAGCAGCCCCAGCACCGTCCCCCCCACGGACAGCTCGACGAGCCCGCCGTCGGGCGCGATGCGGAACGGGTGGTCGTGACCGGCGTTCACGTAGTCGAGCCGTGCGTGCTCGAAGTCGAACACGCCGAAGAACAAGCTCGCGAACAGGCCGCGGCTACCCACGCCCGCGACCTCCGAGAACAAGCGGTTGACGCCGGCCACCAGCTCGGCCGGCACGGTCTCCGGCCCCTGCAGGTGCGCGCGGAGGCAGGCTTTCAGGTTGGCGGCCAGCAGCGCTGCGGGAACGCCCTTGCCCATCACGTCGCCGATCGCGAAGGCCAGCCGGTCCGGGCCGATCGGCACCAAGTCGTAGTAGTCGCCCCCGATCTCGCGGAAGGGGATGAACTCGCGCGCGACGTCGAGGTGCGGGTAGGCGAGCGGCGCCGGCATCAGGCTGCGCTGAACGTTAGACGCCAGGCGCAGCTCCTCCGCCATGCGGCGCGCCATCGAGTCGACGCGCTCGTAGACGGCGGACAGCTCGCTGTTCTTGCGATGCAGCTCGCTCACGAAGCCCCTGACGCGCAAGGCACCCCGCGCCCGCGTCAGCAGTTCCCCGGCGCCCAGCGCGGCGTTCACCACATCGTCGGCGTGGCCCAGCAGCAGTCCGCCCAGCTCGCCCCGGCGCCCGTCGGGGGACAGCAGCAGCACCGCCGGCCGCTCCGGCCGATCCGGACCCGGCAGCCGGCGCAGCAGGTCGGCGAGCGCGCCAGCCGGCAAGGAGCCGTCGAGCACCAGCAAGTCAAAGCAAGCCGCGGCGAGCAGCCGGGCCGCAGCGGCCGGGTCCGCCCGGGTCAGCGTCAGCAGCTCCCTCAGCTCCGGCCCGAGCACGAGCGCAGCAGGCGAGCCGACCAGCAGCGCACGCGGCAGGAGTGTCGGTCCTGCGGGCGGCACAGGCTCGGATTCGACGGACGCATTGGGGGCCGCCCGCTGCATCGGCCTCCCCTCAGGCAGCGCCACCTCGGGCTGGTCCACCTCGCCGCCCCTACACCGCGTCGATGAACTTGTAGCCGACGCCGTGGATCGTCAAGATGTGGCGAGGCTCCGAGCCGCTATCGCCGATCTTGGCGCGGAGCTTGGCGATGTGGGTGTCCACGGTGCGCGTCGAGGGATAGCTCTCGTAGCCCCACACGTCCTCGAGCAACTGGTCGCGCGTCACCGTTTCTCCCTTGCGCTCGATCAGGTAGCGCAGCAGCTCGAACTCTCGCGGCGACAGATCGAGCGGTACCCCGCCGCGTAGGGCCTTGTAGGCTTCGAAGTCCAGCTCCAGGTCGGCGAAGCGGTAGCGCGCCAGCCGCTTCC
>Ga0214473_10001901_pt1 | contig 26519 bp, 27 predicted proteins | sample RVTome_7_FD_203509 | JGI IMG/M metagenome (GOLD analysis project Ga0214473, IMG submission 203509) | Soil microbial communities from uranium-contaminated site in the Upper Colorado River Basin, Wyoming, United States - RVT98D197 | ecosystem: Environmental > Terrestrial > Soil > Contaminated >...
ACCAGGCTCAAGCCAAGCAGATTCGTACAGCGTCTCCAACTCATGCTTGTGATCTCCTAGTCGCCGCCGGTATGCAGTGTGCGAACGTAGTTGATGACATCCCAGCGCTCCCGGACGGTCAGATTTTCGGCCAGGGGCGGCATCTCGCCAAACCCTTGCTGGATGACCAGATACACCGACCCGTCGAATTCGGCCGAAGCCCTTTCGCCCACGAGGTTCTCCGGCGTGCGAGGGAAATACTTCGCCAGCGGCCCGTCACCTCTGCCTCCGGGTCCGTGGCACAAGCCGCAGTGCACGTCGTACAGGATCTCTCCCCGCTGCAGGGAGGCCGCGTCGGCTGGGACCGGGTTGCTGGGGAACTCCTCCGGGATAACCGCCTCTCCGCCCAGGGGGACTGCCCCGTCTGCCGCAGTGAGCCGAGGGCCCTCCTGATAGCCGATGGCGGGCGATTCGGCCATGTCGGTGGGAAACGAGATGCGGATGATTTGATAGGTGAAGAGCAGCCCAAGCACAAAGGGCAGGAGCAGCAGCCCCAGGATGATCAGACCGCGTCGGGCGCGTGGGCTCACAACGGCACCTTCTCCGCCCACTGAACAGGATCGGCGCCGTGTTTCTCCAGGAGCTCCCGAACCTGGGCAGCGGACCCGCCGTCCGCCTCGACCAGCACGGCCAGCCGGCCATCGGTGACCTGGTGGTGGTAGTACTTGGACCCGAATTCAGGGAAGTCCATTTCCCAGAGCACGCCCAGGAACGTGGCGACGATGGTGGCCAGCATGGTGAACACGAAGGTGATCACCGCGGACGGAGCGAAGCTCACCGTCGGGTGTCCGCCCACATCCAACCGGTACAGGTGGGGCGTGATCACTGCCAAGAACAATCCGAACACCAACCCCGCGACTGCGCCTGCCAGGACCACCTGGGGAAGCCGCAGCCACTCTGCATGCCGGCCCAGCGCCCGCTCGGGGTAGGGCACGCCCGTCATCACCACGACTTGATCGCCTCGCAGACCGAGCTCATGCAGCGCATCGATGGCATCCGCCGCCTTTGTCGATTCCTCAAACAGCCCGATCAGCTTCTCGCTCTCCGGCATGCCGGGCACCTACTCGATCTCGGCCGCGGTCGGCACCAACAATCGTCCGATGCGGCGCAGGCTGTAGCGCAATCTCCCTTCCTTGATTTCCCAGACGGGGACATAGGGAACGATCCGGGAGAACAAGGTGTAGAGCAGGGCGAAGCCGGCAAAGGTCATGACCACAATGCTGATCTCGACCCAGGTCGGCCTATAGGTCCCCCAGTTGAACGGCATGTCGTTTCGCTGCAGGCTGCCCACCACGATCAACAGGCGTTCGGTGTACATCCCCACGTTCACCAACAGCGCGGTGATCAGCAGCATCCAAGGGGTGGTGCGCACCTTTCGGAAGACCAACAAGCCGATCGGTATCAGGTTGGCCGCCATCTGAAGGTAGAACAGCGGGGCCAGCGGGCCAGCGATCTCTTCATGGATCAATTCACGCGTCACGGGCTCATTGCCGTACCATTCGACCAGGAAGCCGGCGAACCAGAAATAGGTCCAGGCCATGCCCGCCACCATCACCAGCTTGCCCAGTGCATTGAAGTGCTCTGCGCGCAGGAACTCCTGCAGGCGCATCCCCCGGCGCACAATTACGAGAATCGCGGCCAGCGCCGCAAGGCCGGAGTAGATGGCGCCGACGACAAAGTAAGGGGCGAAAATGGTGCTGTGCCAACGGGGTTGAATGGTCACCGCGAAGTCCCAGGACACGATGGAGTGCACGGAGAGAAAGATCGGGATGATGGCGACCGAGAAAATGCCCAGCGCGCGGTGGAGCTTGTGCCACTCGGCCTCGGTTCCACGCCAGCCCAAGGCGAGCGCTCGATAGAGTTGGTAACGCCAGCTCTGGGTATGGTCGCGGGCCATGGCCATATCGGGGATCAGCGCCAGGTAGAGATAGAGCGTCGACCCGATCAGGTAGGTGGAGATCGCCACCAGATCCCACATGAGCGGCGACTGAAAGTTCGGCCACATGAAGCGGTTGTTGGGATAGGGGATCATCCAGTAGAACTTCCACACTCGGCCGAGGTGGATGAGCGGGTACAGGCCGGCCATCATCAAGGCGAAACTGGTCATGGCCTCGGCGCCGCGGGTGATGGGCCTGCGCCAATCGGCCTTCAGCAGACGCAACACCGCCGAGATCATCGTACCGGCATGGCTGATGCCGATCCAGAACACGAAGGTGGTGATGAAGAGCGTCCAGTAAACGGGTCGGTTCTTGCCGCTGACGCCGATGCCCCAGTAGACAAGGTAGCCCCAGGCGAACAGACCCCAGGCCACTAGCGCGCCCAGCACCCCCACCAGTGCCCAGAACTTCTTCCCGGCCCGAAACATTGGTTGCAGCACTGCCTGGTTGATTTCCCAGTCCTTGCGCTCCGCAAGCAGCAGCCGCTCGTCGTAGTCCGCAGCCTCCTGGGCCTCCGACCGCATGCCGGGCGCCTGTTGCCCGGGCTGACCCGCCAGGTCGTCCAGCCGCCCTTCAGGCATTGGTCTCGCCTCCCTTGAGGTAAATCACCGCCGGGTCGGTGCCGAGCTCTTCCAGGAGCCGAAAGGACCTGCGGCTGCGGGCCAGTTGGCTTACCCGGCTGTCCGGGTCGTTCAGGTCCCCGAAGACCAGCGCGGCGGGTGGGCAGGTTTGGACGCAGGCCGGCTGGATCTCGCCATCCGCGACCGCCCGCCCCTCCGCCCCGGCCTCGATCTCGGCGCGGCGGATGCGCTGGACGCAGAAGGTGCACTTTTCCATGATGCCGCGCGAGCGCACGGTCACGTCGGGATTGAGCTGCTCCGTCAGCGGCGCCGGGAACTCTGGCCGAAACCAGTTGAAGGTGCGGACCTTGTACGGGCAGGCGATGCCGCAGTAGCGGGTGCCGATGCAGCGGTTGTAGATCTGCGCGTTCAGCCCTTCGGGATTGTGATAGGTGGCGAACACAGGGCAAACCGGTTCGCAAGGCGCCTTTCCGCACTGCTGGCACATCACCGGCATGAAGCGGGCCTTGACGTTGGGGTATTCGCCCTCCCAGAAGCGCTGAATGATGATCCAGTGCATCCAACGCCCGTAGGCGGCGCGCTGTTCACCGGCCACGGGGACGTTGTTCTCTGCCTGACAGGCGACCACGCAGGCCTGGCAACCCGTGCAGCGGTCCAGGTCGACCACCATGCCCCAGCGAGGCTGAGCGCGGGCCTCGACCTGATCAGCGGAGGCTTTCTCTGCCTTCCCCATCCAAGCTTTCCAGTCTGGCCAGCGGTTTGATCTCACTCAACGGCTCGATGCGCACCCGGGTGGCTCCCCACATCAGGCGGGTCTGGCCTTCGACCGCCGATTCCCCCAGCAGGCTCATCCCTTGAGCCCCACGGCCAGCCGCGAATCTCCCGAAGTCTTGATGCCCTTGACCCAGCGGAATCGCCACGCAGTCCGGGCGGATCCCGGGATGGACTACGGCTGGGGCCTGCAGCTCGCCATGCGGGGATAGGACCCGAACCAGCTGGTTGTCGGTCACGCCCAGGGCGGCCGCGGTTGTCGGATTGAGCTCTACCCACGAGTTCCAGCGGGCCGTGGTGATGGCGTCGGGAGCCTCCTGCAGCCAGGGCTGGTTGGCGCCGCGTCCGTCGCTCAGGGCCGAAGAGGGATATAGCAGCAGGATATAGGGGTAGGCTTCGCTCGAGCCGCTGAACACCGCGGTGCCCGCGCCGAGGGAAGCCTCGGGGATCCCGGAAGGCTCCGGCTCTTCCCGGATCGGCTTCTCCGACCACCAGCCTCCGAACTGGCGCCATCGGCTCCAGAACCCGGCCGGCGTGCGGGCGTCGTACAGGCTGATGCTGGATCCGTGCAGCTCGGCGCTGCTCTCCTCCAGATAGGCCACCTCGTCAGGCCAGGGCAGGGCCTCGGCGGCCATCCCGCCCATTCGGGAAGCCAGCGCCAGCAGGACATCCGCAGTGGATCGGGTGTCGTAGAGTGGTCGAACGACGGGCTGTTGGCTGCTCACGGCCGGCCGATCGGCCCCTGGGGATACCACCTGATGCCCCCATCCTTCCAGGTAGGTGTGATCAGGCAGCACAGCATCCGACCAGACGGCGGTCTCGTCCACGAAGGGGCTGAAGGACACGACCAGCGGCACGGATTGCAGCCCGTCCAGGAAACCGCTGGATGGAGGCAGCTCGTAGACCGGATTGGTGCCGCAAATCAACAGCAGATCCACCTGGCCCGAGCGCATACGCTCAATCAGGTCGGTGACCTCGGAGAATGGGGAGGGCAGCACGGGGTTCAAGAAGCGCGGTGCCGGGACATCATGGGGTATGAAGACCCCACCTTCCTGCCCGATACGCCGCATGATCACATTGAGCGCCATGACCGCGTCCATGGCCTGCAGGCCGTTGCTGAGACCGCCCAGGTAGCCTCCTGGGACGGCCACGGAGCGGCCTGCCTCGGCGAAAGTCCGGGCCAGCCTGCGCAGTTGCTCGCTGGGGAGGTCGGCAGACTCGGCCATGGCTTCGACGCTCACATCGCGGTAAAGGTGCGCGTGATCCCGGTGGCTGCCCACCCGCCCCAGGTTCTCCTCGACGATGATCCTTCCCAATGCCAGGGCGATGGCCGCCTCGGAGCCGGGCCGCACCGGGATCCACTCATCGGCGACGGCGGCGGTGGGAGAGAGTCGCGGTTCGAACTGTGCCAGAAATCCTCGGCCGGCAAGCCGGCCCTGCCGCATCACGCCGTAATCGACGCTCTGCGAGACCGGGGACATCCAGGTCTCCAAGAAGTTGGCGCCGAAGGAGAGGATGACCTCCGTATTGGCTATGTCGTACAGCGGCAGCTGGCGGGCGCCAAACCAGCTCTGGGCCATGCCGGCGGCCAGGGCTCGCCCTTCCAGCGCGGTGTGCAAGTCGAAGACCACCGGGGGTGGTGCGCCGATCGCCTCCAGCAGGCGGGTTGCGAGCGCGTGCAGGTGGTCGGGGATCAGCCCGGCCAGGAAGGCGATCCGGCTCCGATCGCCAATCTGCTCGATGGCCTGGGAGAGCTGAGTGAGCGCCTCCGACCAGGCGATCGCCTCGAAGCTGCGCGAGTTCCTCCCACCTGTTTGGCGCACCGCGTTGTGCAGCCGGTCGGGGTTGTACAGCACCTGCAACCCGGCCTGGCCTCGCGCACACAGTTTGCCTCGGTTCAGGGGATGGTCGGGGTTGCCTTCGATCTTGCGCGCTCGGCCATTGATCACCCGCACGATGATCCCGCATCCGGCAGGGCATTGCCGACAGGTACTGGCATACCAGGTGGCCTTGCCGGGAAGCTCCTGCTCCGGCGGCCGCACGAACGGCTCAAGCAGCACCCGCCGAACGGTGGGCGAGAAGCCGGTGGCTACGCCCAGGCCGGCGGCGGCTTTGAAAAACTGGCGGCGGGAGAGGTTAGAAGCCATGCAGCCCGATTCCTATTTGTGACAAGCAATGCAATCCGTCAGCCGCGCCACTTTCTGCGCTGGCTGTTCCAGGTGACATGCCAGGCACCAACCCATATCCATGGCGTTCACCGGCCGGAGCACCGACATGGACCCCACCTCGCCATGGCAGGTCTCGCAGTTCAGCCCTGCGCCGAGGTGGGGCTGGTGGCTGAAGTAGACGAAGTCGGCCATCCGGCTGACCGGCGCCCATGGGATGGGTGCCTGCGCTTCCCAGTACGCCATCAGCTCCTGCACCGCCGGGCGGTCCACCGCGATGGTGCGGTGACAGCCGGCGCATTTCTGAACGGATGGGATGGCGGCTGCGTCGGAGCGGAGCGGGCCAGGGTGGCAGAAAAGGCACTGCACCCCGGCCTGATCGTGAATCGCATGGCTGAAGGGGATGGGCTGCTCCGGGGCAGCCAGCGCCGCGCGCCGGGTCAGCAGGATGCCGGCGGCAAGCAGCCCCACCAGCAGGACCAGGCCGCCGATGCTCAAGGTCTTGGGACGTGAAGCGATCCGCGAGAGGATTGTCATGCTCCCCGCACTTCGGCATCCCCGGCTGGGCGGTCCTCCAGGACCAAGCTCAGCAGTTCCCGGGCGTCCCCCACGATACGGTCCCTGCGCGAGTACACGCTCAACTCGTTGTCGGACAGGTTGAGGCTCAACAGGTTGGCGACAGTCTCCAGGAGATCGGTCGGAACCGGTCTCTGATCCTCTTCCCCGGCCGTCTCGACGATCACCACGTCCGGTTTCAAGGCTGCGACCATTTCCTGGAGGTTTGTGTCATCCGAGGTTGCGCCGACCATCGCCACCGCCGGGTGGCGCAGCAGGAGACGGACCGATTCATAGAAGAGCGGATGCCTCCACAGGACGAATACGCGACGCTCGCCCACCTGGCTCACCCGTCGATACCCAATGCTAGTGCCGACGATCACAAACGGGAATCGGCGCGGGCGCCAAGTTGGGCGATGAAATGGCCAATTTGCCTGGCGATTTGTGAGGGGTGCTCGGGCTGTGTGCGGCCGGGCGCCGTGCCGGGCCTAGGGATCCCGAATCAGGCCCTGCCGCCGGGCGTACTGCACCAGCTCATGACGGGTGCTGAGGCCGAGCTTCTGCATCAGGTTCGTGCGGTGGGAGTGAACCGTGCTGGGGCTTACCACGAGTCGTTCGGCGATTTCCTTGTTGCTGTAGCCCTCCGCCACGAGGTTCAGGATCTGCTTCTCTCGGGGGGTGAGCCGGGGCCGCTGCGGGGGGTCTGCACCGGCCTGACGAAGGAATTGTTGGACCAGGCGTCGGGCCATGGAAGGATACAGAAAGACCTCGCCTCGTGCGACGGCCCGAACGGCGCTAATCAGCTCACCGGTCTCGGCGCCCTTCAACACATATCCCAGGGCCCCCGCCTCCAGCATCTGGAAGAAATATTCATCGGAGCGGTGCATGGTGAGCACGAGGACCTTGGCTTCAGGGACCTGTGCTCGGATCCGACGAGTGGCTTCGAAACCATCCATCCCCGGCATCCCGATGTCCATGAGCACGACATCTGGCTTGAACTGCTGGGCCAGCTCCACGGCCGAGATTCCATCGGTGGCTTCCCCGACCACCTGGATGTCAGGCTCGGAGGAGAGCAGCAGGTTCACACCGGACCGCACAATGGTGTGATCATCGGCGATCAGGACGCGGATCGGCTCAGTCATCGGGAACCCGGTTGGCCGGTATTCGGATCAGCAGCTTCGTGCCCAGGCCGGGTTGAGAGTGGATTTCGATCCGCCCGCCCAGCTGCTGCGTGCGTTCGCGCATCCCCAGTAGACCGAGCCCGCGGGGCCCTCCATCGTCGCCCCACCGGGCATGCTCAAAGCCGATGCCGTTGTCTTCCACCTCGGCCTCCACCAGGCCATCTACGACGGCGATGCGAAGGACAACCTGGGATGCTCTGGCGTGGCGAAGCACGTTGGTGATCGCCTCCTGGAAGATTCGAAACAGGGCCGTTTCCGTTGCTGGCGACAGGCGATCCGACGCAGCGGAAACTTCCATTTTGAAGGAGATCCCAGCCGGTTCGAGCGTCCGCTCGGCATGCGACCTCAGGGCGGCGGCCAATCCCAGGTCGTCCAACACCGACGGGCGGAGACCCATGATGAGATCATACATGCGGTCGGTGGCCGCGGCGATGATCTCGTGCGCCTGTTCGAGATGCCGGGAAGCATTCACAGGATCGTGCTCCATAGCCCGCTGGGCGACTTCGATGGTGAGGGCGGCACTGCTCAGGCCCTGCCCCAATTCGTCGTGTAGCTCTCGCGCGACCCGCTTTCGTTCCTCCTCCTGGGTAGAGATCAAGCGTTCCAGCAGCTCGCCTCTCTCCTCGGAGCGTCGCTTAAGCGCATCCGAGAGCTCCTGGTTCTCGATCTCGCGCTGCTGGATCCGTTCCGTCATGGTGTTGAAGGAGGTGCTCAGGCGACCAATCTCATCTGCCGGCCGCTCGGCCAATCGGACGGCCAGACCCTTGCGCCCCATGTCGGCCATCGCCGAGGCGAGCCCGCTCAGGCGCCGCAGCACCATGCGGTGCACCGCCAGGTTGGCCAGCAGGCCGGTGACCAGGACCGTGCCGACCCACCAGGTCAGATTGTGCCGCAGGTCGGCGGCCAGCGCGGACTCCACCGGCGCGATGGAGAGATCGGTCAGCAGCAGGCCGTTGATCCGCTTGGCCGGGTCGTGACATCCGTAGCACTGAGGCTGGTTCTCGATCGGGTGCATGCTTCGGAACACGGGTTGCCCTTCGCCTACGGTCACGACCACGCCGGAAGGGCGCAACGCGGGGGGCAGGCGATGGCACGGCTGGCAGGTCTCGTCGTGGTAGTCCAGCTGCCGCCCCACCCCGTCACGGTTGGGGGCGAAGACCACCTTGCCATTCGTATCCAGCAAATAGAGCGTGCGGATGCGGTCATCCTGGCCGATCGCGTCGAAGGTGAGCTGAATGCTTTCGAAGTCCGAGAGCAGCATGTCACGCTGCAGGACATGCTGAATAACGCTGCCTGTCTGGGAGGCGAGCACCGACATGCTCGCCAGAGCCCGGTCCCGCTGCTGGACGTAGGCGATAGCGGTGGATAGGATCAGGATGAACAACATGGGCACGATGATGAGTGCCGAAACCTTCACATGCAGGCTGACCGGCCGCTTGCCCTGAAGCGAGGTCCCTTGCTCGCCCATGTTCCCTCTTCCCGCGCCGATCATTCTAACCTCAGCCTCGTCCCTCAGCCCACTCGGGCCCGCTCTGCCGCAGCGGTCTTCAAAGGGCAGGGCCCGAAGTCTGCACCCCGCCGCGCCAATCAGCCCCCCAATGGCAAAGCCCCAATCGGGGTCGATTGGGGCTTTGCACTGACTCGCCTAGGCAGCGGGGTCCGCGCGCCGGTCACTCAGTCGGCAGGGTCTGCGCGTAGGTGAGTACGTCGATCACCGCATCGATCTCCCAGCCAGTCACAATCGCGGAGGGCATCTGGGTTCCCGGTTGGCCGACGCGCACCTTGTGGATGAACTCCCAAGGGTTGTCTGCCGCGAGGGTGCCCACATATTCCGGCTCAGCAGCATCGCCGAAGTTGATGGTCTTGCCGTCCTCACCGTGGCAGGCGGCGCAGACTCCGTCGTACAGCGCACCGCCGGTGGCCTCATCGCCGCCGATTGCAGCCTTGGTCTCGGGGTCGATGTAGACGGCGACGTCCAAGAGACCCTCTCTCAGGAAATTCACCAGATCCAGTAGGTTGGTCTCCCCCATGGCTGAAAAGTCGTGCTCGGGGTCGATCCCGCCGGTCAGCTGGGCCAGGAGGTCTTCAGCTGACTTCTCGCTGGCGCCAAGCAGCCCGGGGAATCCGGTGCGGTGCGATCCGGAGCCGTAGGCCCCCTCGGCCCCCTGGTAGTCCCAGCCGTGGCACTCCTTGCAGCGCCAGGTGTCGAGGCCGGCGCGGGTGTTGGTCGTTTGGCGGGCCCACATGGGGTTGTCCCCCGTGGGCTCGGCCAGGCCGGCCTCAGCCCACCAATTGTCGAACAGCCTCCCGCCCCGCGCCACGGTTCCTGCCACAGGGAGTTCGGTGGGCAGGGTCTGGGCGTAGGCCAGAACGTCCAGGGCATCCTGCATGCTCCAGCCGCTGTCGATGCCGGAAGGCATCGGGGCTCCCGGCTGGCCCACGCGCACCTTGTGGATGAACTCCCAGGGGTTGTCCAGCGCAACGGTGCCTAGGAATTCGGGCTCTTCGGCGTCGCCGAAGTTGATGGTCCGCCCGTCTGGGCCGTGGCAGGCGAAGCACACGGTGTCGAAGAGTTCCTTGCCGTGTTCTGCATTGGCGCCTATGGGGGCCAAGGTCTCTGTGTCGATGTAGGGCCCAACGTCGGTCAGGCCTTGCTGCAGGAACACCACCAGGTTGAACATGGCCTCCTGCCCCATGGCGCTGAAGTCATGCTCTGCGTTGGTCGTTCCATCCAGCCAGCCCAGCAGCTCGGCCTGCGCCATCTCCGGGGCGGTGGCCAAGACACCAGTGAAGCCGGTAGCGTGGGACCCGGAACCATAGGCGCCCTCGGCGCCCTTGTAGTCCCAGCCGTGGCACTCCTTGCAGCGCCAGGTGTCCAGACCGCTGCGAGTGTTGGTGGTCTGCGTTGCCCAGAGGGGTTGGTCGCCAGTAGGTTCGTCGACGCCGGCCTGCGTCCACCACTTGTCATACAGCTTGCCGCCCACGGAGACGGACCCCGTGATGGCCATCTCCGTGGCGGGCGGCTCGGTGGGTGCGGGCGGCACTGTGGGGGCCTCGGTTGGCGTGGCTTGGGCGCAGGCCACCGTGATCAGGGCCATGCCCAGGGCGATCAGCATGAGGCTCGGCAATCTCCTCCTTATTTCCACATCATCCTCCTCGTCTTCCAGCCTTGGTAAAGAGGTCGCGGCGGGCTGGATCCCGCGGAGCCCAGGTTGGCGGTACCGGACAACACAGGACAGCAGACTCTTATGACAGGGATTCCCTCCTTTTCGGCCTTGTGCCCCGGACAGACGGGGCGAATCGACTCAAAGGGCGTCCTCGTAGTTGAAGGCCCAAGGGCTGAGTTCATGGCTGCCATAATCTGAGCAGCTCCACGATGGCAGCCACCTGATCGGGGTTCAGCCGCCCACGAAAGCCGGTCATGGCGGTGCCCGATCGGCCTGTCATGATGAATTCGGCCAGCTCAGCCTCGCTTTGGCTGGCGAGGAACTCATTGCCTACCAGCCCAGGACCGACTCCGCCCTCCGCCGCCGTGCCATGGCAGCCGGCGCACGCGGCGGCGTAGAGGTCTGCGCCCGCGGTCTCGCCGGTTGTGGGTGTCTGGGTGACGGTCTTCCCTTCCCGCCAAAGGGCGAGCAAGGCGACCAGGTCGTCGATCTCCTCCGGCGACAAGATGGTGCCCCACGTAGGCATCCCCCTGCTGGGTCGGCCCTGAGCGATGGTCTCGCGGAACCAATCGTCGTCGAAGCTGGTCAGCAGGATGCGATCGTTCAACGCGGGGCCCTGATCGCTGCCTTCCCCTTGGCGACCGTGACAGGCGAAGCAGATGGACTCGAAGATCTCAGCTCCCCGCTCGGGAGCCGGTTCGGATGCGGGCTGGGCAACGTCCGATGCCTGAGCTTCCCAGGACCTGAGATAGGCCACCACCTGACGGACCTGCTCATCCGTCAGAGGTCCGCCATAGTCCTGCCCCCAGGCCGGCATGGCGGTTCCCGGGACTCCGGTCCGGATCAGGCCAGAGAGCTGACCATCGCTGGTGCTGGTGAGCAGGCTCTTCGCATTGAGTGCCGGGCCGAGCCCTCCCTGGCCCTGGTCGCCGTGGCAGCTGGCGCAGAGTTCTGCGTACAGGGTCTCCCCCTCCCGGACGGCGGCCTCCAGGTCTGCGGCGGCGTCGGCCTGCAGGCGAGCGGGCTCTCGCCACAGGTAGAACTGAAAGGTCACCAGGGTGGCCACGGTCAGCAGAGCGGCGGTGCCGACCAAGGGTGTGTAGCGCTCGCGTCGAAACATGGCCTGGCTCAGACGCTCGTGGCCTGGGAAGGCTCGAAGGTTTCGCGCTCGATCGCGCGCCCGGTGTCCACGATCACCTCACCGTTCATGATTTCTATCGGGAACAAGTCCAGCGGCCGAGGGGCCGGCCCGCCAGTCACTTCGCCTGCCCTGTTGAAGAGCGAGCTGTGGCACGGGCAGTGGAATTGGCCCTCCTCTTCCCTCCACGGGACCGTGCATCCAAGATGGGTACAGCGGTGCCACAACGCCAGAAGCCCCGCTCCCTCGATGTGCGAGATGAAGAAGCTGCCGGCCAGGATGTGCTTGACCATCCCGGTCTGGAACTCGGCCACCTGCCCGGCGTGAACGAGCCCTCCGAACGCCCCGGCCTTCGCCCGGGGTTGGAAGAACTGCAGCAGGGCCCAGCCTGCTTGGCCGACCAGACCGGCCAGGGAGGCTGCCCAGACCAATCCCAGGAACCTCCTCCGATTGAGAGCGGTATTCGACGGGCGCGTTTCGATCATCCAGTGCTCCTGGCAGGCTCGGGCTACAGGCTGTCGAAGGGGTTGTAGCCCTCGGGCATATTCCAGGGCCAATACAGCTTGAAGCCGGGCCCGCGGAACAGGAACCCGGTCAATGTGTAGACGAGCGCCGAGACAACCATGACCGTGAATAGAGCCATGACGATTTCGCGACCGCTGGGGCGAAAGCGGAGAAGCGCAAGCAAGGGGAGAGCGGTCAGCGCTGCGAGGATGACCCCGGGCAGCAACCCCTGAGCGATCCATTGGGGTGCGCTACCGCGCAGCAGCTCCCGGAGGCTGAAGGCGTTATCCAGGAGGATGTAGGCCGGCATCACCACCAGCGTATACACCGCCGTCCAAAGCACAATCCGGCGACCGCGAGCGGAGCCAAACCAACGACCCGGGAGATCGTGGCTGGTGTCTAAGTAGGGGAGCGCCATCAAGGTGATGACCAGCAAGCCGGGTATGATCACGCCCGCCAGGGTGGGGTGCATATGCTCGAGCAGTTCCTGAAGGCCCAGGAAGTACCAGGGCGCCTTCGCCGGGTCGGTGGTGACCATCGGGTTGGCGATCTCCTCCAACGGCGCCTGCTTGACGAGTGAAAACAGGAAAATCGCCAGGGTCACACCCAGCAGCAAGACGAACTCCCACAACAGCACCACCGGAAAGGAAAACAGCGTGTCCTCCGGGCCCTTGTCCACCTGCGTGGAGCTGCGATCCATCAGAGCCACCAGTGCATAGGTCTTGGCCGGATCGCGCGGGAAGATCTGCTCCTCCGCCGATTCAGCTGGGTCCATGTTCAGGCTCCAAGGCAGGTCGGGGATCGCTGGCCGCCAGCCCTCCATCCTTGCGCACCCGCCAGAGGTGGAGGGAGACCAGCACGATCAGGGCCAGCGGCAACAGCGCCACGTGCAGCGTATAGAAGCGGATCAGGGCCTCCTGACCGACCGCGGGGCCTCCCAGGAGAAGACCGCGGGTCGCTTGGCCGATGAGCGGGGCGTAGCCGGCAATATTGGTGCCGACGGTGATGGCCCAAAAAGACAGCTGGTCCCATGGGAGCAGGTAGCCGGTGAAACTGGCGCCCAAGGTCAGCAGCAGCAAGAAAACACCCAGGATCCAATTGAACTCGCGCGGCGCTCGATAGGCACCGGTATAGAACACTCGCAGCATGTGCAGCACCACCACGATCACCATGGCGTGGGCCGACCAGCGATGCATGTTCCGGGTGAATTGCCCCAGCGGCACCTGAAACTGCAACTCCTTCATCGTGGAGTAGGCGCGCTCGACCGACGGAACATAGTAGAACATCAGCAGGACCCCGGTATAGGTGAGTACGCCGAAGAGGATGGTGGCCATGATGCCGAGGCCGAAGCTGTAGGACCAGCGAAGGCTGCGCCGGCTGACCCTCACCGAATGCAGGTGCAGGAACAGGCTGCTGGTGATCACCAGCGACCGATCGAGCGGATTGTCTGGCCACCCATGCCGCACCACTGACTGCCAAGGCCGGGAGCTCACGATCCTGGCCGCCATGCGCCGGGCGAGGCCCTTGAAGCCCGCCTCGGCGCGCTCAGGCTGGCCAGCCATCATGCCGCCCCCTCGAAGACAACCTGCTCGCGGAGGCGGAAGGAATTCATTACCACCGCCTCCGTGGGGCAGCGGGCAGCGCAGAGTCCGCAGCGGATGCAGCGAGTGGGATCCAGCAGCATGGCCGTCGCCTGCGGCCCATAGCTGACCTGTCCCAACTCCACCTCTACGACCTCCCCATGCAGTTGGTGCGCCGGCACCAGCTTGAGGCAGTCCATCGGGCAAACATCTACGCAGCCGCCGCACAAGATGCAGAGGTCGCTATCGAAGATCGGGTTCAAGCTGCAGATCAAGCAGCGGGCTGCCTGCTCCCGCGCGCTAGCCTCGTCAAAGCCAATTTCGACCAGCGAAACGCCCACCCTGCGCTCGACCGGGAGCGAGGGCGGCCGGAGCCTCCTGTGGTGCAGGAAGTTCTGCAGCGGGCCGTAGGCTGCGTAGCTCCTCCGGTCGATCGGTGTGAAGTAGCCTCGCCGCACGCGACGGCGGGGCCGAATGCCGAGATAGCCGTCGATGCCTGCGGCAGCACGCTGACCGTCGGCCACGGCATGCACGATCATGCGGGGTCCAAAGGCGATGTCCCCGCCGGCAAACACCCCCTGGGCGGTGGTCATCAGGGTCTCCGCCTCCACTTGCAGGGTCCCCTTGAGAGTGAGTTCCAGGCCGTCTTCGGGCCGAATCCAATCGAGTTCGCCCATCTGGCCAATAGCCACGATCACGCTGTTGCAGGGCCATTCCCGTTCGGTTCTAGGGATGAGTTCCGGATTGAAGCGCCCCTGCGCATCGAAGGCACGCTGCACATCCAGCGTCTCTACGCCGCGAGCGCCGCGGCCGTCCCCCAGGATGCGGACCGGCGCGAGATGGTTGTGTATCTGGATGCCCTCTGCTTCAGCCTCCGCGATCTCCAAAGGATCAGCCAGCATCTCATTTCGGCCCTCGACTACCAGGCAGTGGACCTCTTGGGTGGCGCCGAGCCGACGGGCTGCCCGGGCCACTTCCAGGGCCAATTCCAGGTCGCCTCCGGACTCAGCCGCATGCCCCAAGCGTGCTGCGGTCCTGGCCACGTCCATCGCCACGTTTCCCCCGCCGATGACGATCACACTACGGCCGAGATCCAGGTTGTAGCCCCCCAGGTTTACGTTGAGCAGAAAGTCAACTGCACGGAGGACTCCGTCAAGGTCCTCGCCCTGCACGTTCAGGCTGCGGCTGTGGTAGGTGCCGATGGCCAGGAATACAGCCTCGAATTCCCGGCGCAAATCCGCCAGCGAAAAATCCCTTCCGACAGCCTGGGCATACATGATGCGCGGCCCAAGCGACAGGATGGCTTCGATCTCCAGGTCGATCAATTGGCGCGGGAGGCGATACTCCGGGACCCCGAGCCGCAGCATGCCGCCGGCGACGTCGGTGGCCTCGAAGATGGTCACCTCATGGCCCCTAAGCGCCAAGTCGTGAGCGCAGCTCAGGCCCGCAGGGCCGGCGCCGACGATCGCCACGCGCTTCCCCGTGGGCGTCCTTGGGGTGCCCGCGTCGCGCAGGCTGGCCCGGGCGTGGGGAAAGACGCTATTGCCCAGGTCGAAATCCGCTGAGGTGCCTCCATAGGCGCGCCACGCAGGCGGCTGTCGCGGCTCGGCCTCCTCACCCAGGTAGACGCCGTAGCGATCGTTGACGAATCGCTTGAGGGCCCGAATGGCAATCGGGGCGTCGATCTTGCCGCGGCGACAGGCGGCCTCGCAGGGCGCTCCGCAGACCCAACCGCAGGTGGAGGCAAACGGGTTGGTTTCCCGGGCGATCAGGTACGCGCGTTCGTACTCGCCACGGGCTATGGCATTGACATATCCACGGGCGTCCGTGCGGACCGGGCAGGCGTTCTGGCAGGCGACAGCCTGCTGATAGAATGCCAGGTCTGGGAACTGCGCGCGGTAGCGCGTGGCCGACATGACTCCTCCCGGTCCTTGACATCGTAGCAGGCCAAGGTCTAGATAGGGTCTAGCGGCGGTGTGGGTTAAGTGGACAAAGAGCGGCGAGTTTAGCAGATTCCCAGAGCGGCCTGCAAGGGGGCCAATCCCCTGCGTCTCAGACCAACCGGTAGCCGAAGCCCCGCTCAGTCAACAGATGCTGGGGGTCGCCCGGGTCTGCCTCAAGCTTGCGCCGCAAGGACCAGATGAAGTGTTTAACGTGCTCGATCTCCCCCGCGTAATCCGACCCCCAAACCTGCTCGAGCAGGGCCTCGGACGGAACTGGCACGTCGTGGTGGCGAGAAAGCACCTCCAGGAGGCGAAACTCAGTGGGCGTCAGGTCGATGGGGCTGCCCCGCCGGGCGACACGGCGCTTCACAAGGTCGATCTGCAGATCGCCGGTCACGATCAGCTCCTGCGGCTCGCCCAGCCGTCCGGCGCGAGCAAGCACCGCGCCAATTCGGGCGGTGAGCTCGGCGAACGAGAAGGGCTTAGTGACGTAATCGTCCACCCCCAAGTGAAAGGCTCGCAGCTTGTCGAACTCCTGGTCCTTGGCGGTCAGCATGATCACCGGGCAGCTCGACCGACCTCCCAGCCTCTCCAGCACCTCCCAGCCATCCGTGCCGGGCATCATGACATCCAGCACGATCAAATCAGGCTGCTGAGCCATGACATGTTGCAGGCCCTGGCCTCCGTCGTTGGCGACCTCGATCGCATACCCCACGCTGCGCAGCTGGTCGCCCAGGAGGGAGGTCAGAGTCCGGTCATCGTCGATCAACAGCAGGCGCTGCATGTTCAGGGCCTGGCCACGGGCAATGCCACGGAGAAATTCGAGCCGCCCTCGGGTCGGTTGGCTGCCCATATCCGACCGCCCTGGGCCTCCGTGAGCAGACGGCAGACGTAAAGGCCCAGGCCGTATCCGTAGGCCCTCTGGGAATCTCCCGCCTCCGCACGATAGAACTTCTCGAAGATCCTTTCGAGGTCTGCAACCCGCAGGCCGGGTCCTGAGTCGAGCACCGACACTACCACCTCCGTCTCCGTTGGCCGGATTTCCACGCGGATATCACTGCTCGGCGGCGAGTACTTGTCTGCGTTGTCCAACAGGTTGACCAGCACCTCGGTGACATGGTCGCGATCGGCCATCACCATAGGCAACACCGGTGAGTACGGCAAATGAAAGGCGCGTGCGCCGCGAGATCCTACTTGATCCACAGCCTGCTTGAGCACGGACATCACGGAGACGGGCTCAAGCTGCAGGGCCAGATCCCCCGACTCAAGCCTGGTCATGCTGAGCACATCCTTTACCAACCGATTTAGGCGCGCAATCTGATCGCGCATGATGCTGAACATGCGCTGGCACACGGCGGTGGGCGAGCTGCAGCCAGCTTGCATGCCCTCCACCGCGCCGAGCATGTTGGTCAGTGGCGCCCGGATCTGGTGAGATACAAGTGAGATGAAATCCGCCCGCATCTGATCGAGCTCTTGAAGCTCCCAATTTGCCCGAGCCAGGGCTGCTACCTTCTGCGCCAGCTCGCTGGTTTGGCGGGTGTGGCTGACATCCAGCTCTTCCAGCCGCCGGGAGAGAACGTGCTCGTGTCGGGAGCGACCGCTCACATCCCTCCACACGATGGCGTATCGTCGGGCGCCTGCGCCGCCAAGCGCATAGGCGTGGCCTTCCAGGGTGATCGATTCCCCGGCTGGAGAGGTCAAGGACACCTCAAACCCACGAAGCGAGCCTCGGGCCTCCAGCGTTTCCAGCAGCCAGCGGGACTCTAGCTTGGGGCCCGGCCCGTCACCCAATGCTTCGGCAAGCCGCAAGGCGCCACGTACAGGGGAGGGCGCCCGATCGGGAAGGAGGGCCTCAAACGAATCGTTGCAGGCGAGGATTAAGCCCTCCCTGTCGACGATCACGGCCGGGTCGAGCATCTGCCGCCAGGCCTGCGCCTGTAGTTCTCGCTCGGCCTCAGGCGAAACAGGAAGCTGTGTCACACGGCTCTGGCGGCTCACAAACTCTCCTAATTTTCATGAGATTACTCTACTTGTGTCTCAGTCCGGAGGGGTAGTGATGTTTGTCCGGGCTGGAGTTCTCCTCTTATCCTCCTATCGCCCCGGGTTCATACCAGGTTAATCTGGATCCGAAAGACTGCACGAGCATCACCACTGGGCCGATCGTTGAAGCACAAGGTGACGTTCATCCATCGCCGGATCGGGCGAAGGTGATAGAATTCGTGCGATTTTCGCCGGGAGCGGGCGCGCTGTCCGCCCGGGAGGACGGAGGCAAAGAAATGTCCGGTGAAGCCATGACCAGGGAGGTGCAGCCCTCCGCAGGGCGCGCCAAGTTTCTTGTTGGGGGCTTGCTGATCGTGGCCGCAGTGGTGTACCTGATCGTCTCCGCCACCCAGGCTTCAGCCCAGTATTACCTGACCATCGACGAGATGTTTTCCAAGGGTGGAGCCCTCCAAGGCCGTACCTTGAAGCTCTCCGGCGCGGTGGAGGGAGAATCCATCGCCTACGACTCCCAGACGCTCACCTTGAGCTTCACCATCGCCAACGTGCCGGCCGATCTGGCAGAGATTGAGCAGGCCGGTGGGCTGGCCAAGGCGCTGCACGAGGCGGTCAGCGACCCCAGCGCCACCCGGCTGCAGGTGGTTTACGTGGGGCCGAAGCCGGATCTGCTGCGGCACGAGGCCCAGGCTATCGTCACCGGCAAGCTGGGCGAGGGCGGAGTGTTCTACGCCGACGAGCTGCTCCTGAAGTGCCCGACGCGCTATGAAGAGGAAGTCCCACTGCAAGCCGTGGAGGGATGATCCCCCGCGGATTGGGTGTCCGGAGTGTTCCGCAACCGAATGACTGCCGACGGCTGATCGCCGTCGGCGCTGCGTAGAGGACCGGGAGGCGCCGCATGATTGAAGAGGCCGGCTATCTGGCGCTGGTGATTGCACTGGGTGCGTCGCTCTTCGGCGCCGCGGCCGCCGCCTACGGTGCCCGCAGGGGCCGCCCGGAGTGGGTGGAGAGCGGGCGCCGGGCCATGCTATTGGTGTGGCCGCTCATCAGCCTGGCAGCCCTGGCCATCATCACGCTGCTGGTGCGCGGACGCTACGACATCGAGTATGTGGCCCATGTGACCAGCCAGGCGATGCCGCCCTACTTGAGAGTCACTGCGCTGTGGGGAGGGCAGGCCGGTTCGCTGGTCTTCTGGTCCTGGCTCATGGCGGCCTTCGCCAGCGCCGCTGCGCTCCGTCGGTGGGACCGCGACCGTGAGATGCTCCCCTGGGTAATCGTGGTATCCCTGGGGACGCTGGCCTTCTTCCTGGTTCTGGTGATCTTCGTGGAGAACCCCTTCGCCCGGCTGTGGCTCACGGCCGACGGGGGGCAGACCGCTGCGTTCTTCCGACCGGAGGGGGCGACGGCGCTGCACCCAACCGACGGCCAGGGGCTGAATCCGCTGCTGCGCCATCCCGGCATGATCATCCACCCGCCCATGCTCTACCTGGGGTTCGTGTCCTTCGTGATCCCCTATGCCTTCGCCATGGCCGCCCTGGTTACCGGCCGGACCGACGATCGCTGGATCAAGATCACCCGCCGCTGGGCGCTGGTCGCCTGGCTCTTCCTCTCCTTGGGGCTGCTATTGGGCGGGCGTTGGGCCTACGACGTGCTGGGATGGGGCGGGTACTGGGGCTGGGATCCGGTCGAGATCTCCGCCTTCATGCCCTGGCTCACCGGGACCGCCTTCCTGCACTCGGTGATGGTGCAGGAGAAGAAGGGGATGCTCAAGCACTGGAACATGCTGCTGATCATCCTGACCTATGACCTGGTGATCTTCGGCACCTTCCTCACCCGTTCCGGCGTGCTGTCCTCGGTGCACGCCTTCGCCCAGTCGGCCATCGGACCGCTCTTCTTCGCCTTCATCGGACTGACCTTCATCACCTCAGTCCGCCTGCTGCTGCGGCGATGGGGGACGCTGCGCGGCGAGAACCAGCTCAACTCGATGTTTTCGCGCGAAGCGTTGTTCCTGTTGAACAACTTCCTGTTCATGATCATACTGGTGGTCTGCTTCCTGGGGGTGATCTTCCCGCTGATCTCGGAGCTGTTCACCGGGCAGACGGTCACCGTGGGCCCGGAATGGTATGAACGCATCACCGGCCCGCTCTGGGCGGGGCTGCTACTCCTGATGGGCGTAGCGCCGCTCTCGGCCTACGGGGCCTCCTCGTGGAGAGGCCTGGGGCGGCAGATCCTGTGGCCGGTGGCGCTGTCGACTCTGGTGCCGATCGGATTGCTGCTGACCGGAGTGCGCAGGCCGGCGGCCTTGCTGGGTTTCTGGCTAGCCGGTTTGGTGGCGTTGGTGACGCTCTATGAGTTCTGGCGGGGCACAGTCGCCAGACACCGCAACCATGGGGAGAGCCTGCCGCTGGCGCTGTGGAGGCTGGCGGGCCGCAGCCGGCAGCGCTACGGTGGCTACGTGATCCACCTGGGCGTCGTGCTGATGGCGCTCGGCATCATCGGGATCGAGATGTTCCAGCGCGAAACCCAGGGCACCCTGGCCCGCGGCGAGCAACTGACCCTGGGGCGCTATGTGATGGTCTACGACGGCCTCACCCAGTTTACGAAGGAGGACGGGCGGGAGGTCTCTCGGGCTGAGGTGTCGGTGTTCAGGGATGGCCGCCCCGTCGGTCGGCTCTTCCCGCGGCAGGATTTCTACGTTTCCCAGAATCAGCCCATGACCATCCCCGGCGTCCGCTCCAGCCTGGAGGATGACTTCTACGTGCTGCTGGTCAGTTGGGAGCCGATCGCCCAGCAGGGGGCCACTTTCAAGATCTACGAGAACCCGCTGGTGAACTTCGTGTGGATGGGGGGCGGGGTGTTCATCCTGGGGACGCTGGTGGCCGCCTGGCCGGAGCAAGAACCGGAGCGGCGCCGGCGGACTGCGCCTTCCAGGGCTTCGTTGGTGAGGGCCTAGCGTGCGCCTGCGCACAGGCCCAAAGCTCGCTGGCGCGGCCCTGGCCGCGCTGTTGCTCCTGGTGCTGAGCACCTCCGCTCGGGCGCAGCAGGAACAGCCCAGCGATGACGAGGTCAATGCCATCGCCAAAGGGCTGTACTGCCCGGTGTGCGAGAATGTCCCGCTGGACGTGTGTCCGACGCTGGCCTGCAAGCAGTGGCGTGAGACCATTCGCGAGAAACTGGCATTGGGATGGACGCAGGCGCAGATCGAGGATTACTTCGTGGCCCAGTATGGCGACCGGGTGCTGGCCACACCACCTCCCGGCGGGCTCAACTGGCTGGTGTACGTGCTTCCACCGGTAGCCTTCCTGGCCGGGGCATTTATCCTTGCCCAGGCCGTGCGCAGCTGGCGGCCCAAGCCGGCTGAGGTGGCGCAGCCATCCGCCGAGAGCGACCCCTACCGGCAGCGTCTGGAGGAGGAGTTGAGCCGGCGGGCCTGAGCCGGACCCAAAGCGCCGGCCAGGATGCGGGTGGAGCCATTGGAAAAGAACAGCATGGATTCGACCAACAGCGAGCTGACCGGGGCAATCGCCGAGCCCCTGCCGCAGGCGGCCAGACGCCGCGGCTGGGGTAGCTATCTGGTATGGGCCGGCCTGTTGGGATTGCTGGCCCTGGTGGCCCTCGGCCTGATCCGCACCCAGCAGGGACCGGTGGGCGTGGGGCAGCGGGCGCCGGACTTCCAGCTCACCACCTTCGACGGGGGCAGCATCGACACCCGCGAGCTGCAGGGGCAGGTGATCCTGGTCAACTTCTGGGCCTCCTGGTGCGTCCCGTGCGAGCAGGAGGCGCGTGAGTTGGAGCAGGCCTACCAGCTCTACAAGGACCGGGGCGTTGTGTTCCTGGGCGTGGATTACGTGGATATCGAGCGGGAAGCCCTGGCTTACCTGGAGCGCTTCCAGATCACCTACCCGAACGGCCCCGACCTGCGCACCCGCATCTCCCAATCCTTCCGCACCCGCGGCGTGCCGGAGACCTACGTGATCGCGGCGGACGGCCGGATCGATAGCGTCAAGATCGGGCCGTACAGCTCGCTGGCGGAGATCCAGGCCGCCATCGAGAGCGCGCTGGCTGGAGGCTGAACCGGATGGACTTGGGTTCGATCCTGCTTGGCCTGGCGGTTCTGATCCTGGTCGGCGTCTTCGTGCTGCGGCCGGTGCTGCAGCCCTCGCCGTCGGGCCCGCCGACCGGCAGCCGGCATCTGTCGGAGCTGCAGGCGGAGCGGGACCGCATCCTGGACTTGCTGCGCGACATGGACCTGGACAGCGCCATGGGCAAGCTGCTGCCGGAGGACTACCGCGTTCAGCGGGAGGCCCTGGCCATGCGCGGAGCGGCGGTCCTGCGCCAGATCGATGAGTCCGGCGGTTCGGCCCAGGAGCCTTCCCGACCCAGTGCCTCGCTCGATCCGGAGGCCGAGCTGGAGGCGGCGGTGCGCCGGCTGCGCAGCCGGCAATCGGACGGCAAGGCCCGAGGCCAGTTCTGCAGTCGGTGTGGGGCTGGGCTACAGCCCGACGACCGGTTCTGTGCCAACTGTGGGGAGCCGGTGCCGGCCGCCGAGACGACCTCTCTGAACCGAAGATGAGCGGTCGCCGGGTGCTCTCATGCTCAGCCGAGACGCCCCACAAGGGCGTCTCGATGCGTTTGCCAGGTGGGGCGTCGCAGCTGGTGCTGGTCGGCCTGCTGCTGGCCGGTTGCTCACTGGCGGGCGACGTCACGCCCCCGGCCGCGTTGGCCACGGCCCAGATGTCCCAACCGCTGGTCAGCGCCACCCAGCCATCCGCCCAGCCCGCCCGCCTTAGCCCGCCCAGCGGTCCGGCCGACCTGGAAGCGGGGCGGGCCATCTACGCCGAGAAATGCGCCGGCTGTCACGGCCCGGCCGGCCTGGGCGATGGAGAGTTGGCCGCCAACCTGCAGTTTCCGCCGGCTCCGCTGGGGCAGGCGGAGTTCGCCCGCCGGGTCGCCCCCAGCCGGTGGTACACCGCCGTGACCGTCGGCAATCTGGAGCGGTTCATGCCTCCCTTCGCCAGCCTGAGCGACGGCGAACGCTGGGCAGTGGCCGGCTACGCGCTTTCGCTGCACACCACGGCCGACCAACTCGCGCAGGGTGAGGCGCTGTACGAGGTCAAGTGCGCGGCCTGCCACAGCCCGGACGGCCCCGGGCCCGACCTGACCGTCGGACGCCGGCTGGTGGATCGTTCGGCGGAAGAGCTGTATGACACCATCACCGAGGGGGCCGGCGCGGGCATGCCCGGCTATGCCGAGAGCCTGAGCGCGGATCAGCGCTGGGCCTTGGCTGCCTTCCTGCAGCGGCGGGACTTGACCGCCGGCACGAGCCAGCCGGAGCCGCTCCTGGTTGGCGCCGCCGACCAGCCGCAGGTGGGTGCAATACGCGGCGCCATTCGCAACGGGACTTCCGGGGCGGTCGTGCCCGCCGGGCTGGAGGTCGAACTGCACGGTATCGACGGGGAGCAGGAAGTGCTCACCCAGACGACCCTGGCCGACGGCGAAGGGCAGTTTGCCTTCGAGGGACTGGAAGCGGTTCCCGGCCGGCTCTACTACGCCAGCCTCGAGTACCAGGGGATTCCCTTCCAGTCGGAGATGGCGCATGTGCTCGCCGATCAGGAGTGGCTCGAGCTTCCTCTGACGATCTATGAGCCCTCGGCGGAGACGGAGGCGCTGCGCATCGCGCGGCTGCATCTGCTGATCGACTTCCCGGCCGAAGGGACGGCCCGCGTGCTGGAGTTGTGGGCCCTCACCAATCCCACCGATCGGGTCATCGCCGACCCGCAGGGGGTGCTGCACATCAGCCTGCCCGCCGGCGCAACCAACGTGCAGTTTGAGGAACTCGCTCCCGGCGGACGCTTCCTGCAGGACCCCACCGGCTACATCGACACTGCCCCGGTCCCGCCCGGGACAGGCGCCGGTGACCTGGCCTTCGGCTTCGACTTGCTGTACGAGAACCGGCTGGACTATCAACAGACGATCGACCACCCGGTGGAAGCGGTGGTGATCCTGGTGGTCCCCGGAGGGCCCAGCCTGAGCGGCGCCGGAATGCAGGACATGGGGCTGCTGGACATGGGGGGAGTGTCCATGCAGGCCTACTCTATGGAAGGGCTGGCCCCCGGCGAGACCCTGGTCTTCCGCATAGCGGGCGGGGCGGGGGCAGGGGGTGGAATGGGCCTGCTGATCGGGGGCGGGACCCTGGGCGCGGCGCTGGTCCTGGCCGGCCTGTGGTGGTATCGGGGGAGCCGCGCGCCCCGAGAGCCGGAGCCGCGGCCCGCGATCCAACACCCGGCCGACCGGGCGGTGCTGCTGCAGGCCATCGCCCAACTGGACGATGAGTATGAGGGCGGCCAGCTCGACGAGGCGGAGTACCGGGCACGCCGGGCGGCGCTCAAGCAGCAGGCGCTAGAAACCACTCGGGATGATTGAGGTTCGCAAGCTGGTCAAGACCTTCGGCAGGAAGCCGGTGCTGCGCGGGCTGGATTTCAGCGTGCCGGAGGGGGATTTCGTGGCAGTGGTCGGCCCCAATGGAGCCGGCAAGACTACCCTGCTGCGCATCCTGGCCTCCCTTGCCCGCCCGACCCTCGGCGCGGTGCGCCTGGCCGGCCGGCGGCTGCCGGCCGAGGCCGGCGCGGTGCGCCGCATCCTGGGGGTGGTCTCGCATCAGCCTCTGTTGTATGGAGACCTGACCGCCGAGGAGAATCTGCGCTTCTACGGGAGGCTGTACTCGGTTTCGGAGCTGGAGGCGCGCGTGGAGCGGGTCCTGGAGATGGTCGGCCTGCGGCCGCGCCGCCGTGACCTGGTGCGCACTTTCTCGCGCGGCATGCAGCAGCGGCTTTCCATCGGGCGGGCGATCCTGCACGAACCGCTGGTGTTGCTGCTGGACGAGCCCCACACCGGCCTGGACCCGGAGGCCGCCGTCATGCTGGACCGGCTCCTGGGCCAGGTGGCCGGGGAGGGGCGAACCGTGGTGATGACCTCCCACGATCTGCAGCGGGCCGCCTCTCTGGCGAACCGAGTGGATGTGCTGGCAGGTGGCGTGATGGCCGCTTCCGTGCGCAAAGGAGAGCTGGATTCGGAACAGCTGCCGGCGCTCTATCGGAGTGTGACCGGTGCCTGAACCGGGCAACCGGATCGGAGTCCGAGCAGCCTCCGCGGGGACCCGGGATGCCTGAGGCGCTGGCAACCCCCTACTCCGCCCGCCGCGACCGCCCGGTGGCCGGCTACCTGCGGGCTATCGCTGCCATTGTGCGCAAGGACCTGGCGGCCGAGCTGCGCAGCCGCGAACTGCTGGGGGCGATGCTGGTCTTCTCGCTGCTGTTGATTCTGATCTTCAACTTCGCCCTGGAGCTGGACGCCCGGACGCGCCAGACGGTGACGGCCGGCGTGTTGTGGTCCACCTTTGCCTTCGCCGGGACCCTGGGGCTGAACCGTTCTATGGCGTTGGAGGTTGACCGCGGCTGCCTGGACGGGCTGCTGCTCGCCCCGGTGGATCGCTCGGCCCTGTTCTTCGGCAAGGCCCTGGGCAACCTGGTCTTCATGCTGTTGGTGGCGGCGATCATCCTGCCGGCCTACAGCGCCCTGTATAACGTCAATCTGTTCTTGCCCGGACTGATGGGGGTGGTGCTGCTGGGGTCGATCGGTTACGTGGTGGTGGGCACCCTGCTGTCATCTATGGCGGTGCAGGCCCGCACCCGGGACATTCTGCTCCCGCTGCTGCTCTTCCCGGTGGTGCTGCCGGTGGTGATCGCGGCGGTGAAGGCCACCAGCGGGCTGCTTCAGGCGGCGCCTCCGGAGGAGATCCAGGGCTGGATCAATCTGCTGATCGCTTATGATGTGATCTTCACCGCGGTGGCGTTCATGACGTTCGACTATATCGTGGAGGAATGACCCTCCGGAGGTGGTTGCATGGATCCCATGCCCCGAGCACTCAAGACCCTGAACTGGCTGACGGCCGCCCTCTTCGTGGCGGCCCTCTACATGGTCTTCCTCTACGCCCCGCGTGAAGCGGTGATGGGTGACGTGCAGCGAGTGTTTTACTTTCACGTCTCGGCCGGCTGGGTGGGCGCGGTGGCCTTCCTGGTCACGGCCATCTCCGGTGCGGTCTTCCTGGCCCGGCGTGACCCGAAGTGGGACCGGCTGGCGGTGGCCTCGGTGGAGATCGGCATGGTGTTCGCGTTCATCAACATCGTCAGTGGGTCGATTTGGGCCCGGCCGGTGTGGAACACCTGGTGGACCTGGGATCCGCGCCTGGTGACGGCCACCATCATGGAGCTGATCTACCTGGCCTACCTCATGCTGCGCCAGGGAATCGAAGATCCCGACCGCCGCGCCCGTTTCGGCTCGGTGTACGGCATTGTGGCCTTCATCAGCGTGCCGATCACTTTTCTGTCCATCCGGTTCTTTCGCACCATCCATCCGGTGGTCATCGGAAGCGGCGATCCGACCGCCGAAGGGACCTTCGACATGACCCCCCGCATGCTGCAGGCGTTCATGTTCAGCTTGCTGACGTTCACCCTCATCTACGCGACGCTCCTGTGGCATCGCGTGCGGCTGGCGCGCATGACGGAGCACGTGGAAGAGCGCCGGATGCAGCTCACCTCGGCCTAGGAGCGAGCCAGCATGTTCTTTCAAGAAGCGCCCGCAGATACCTTCAACTACATGGTCTTGGGTTTTGCTGTGATTCTGGGAAGCATGGGACTGCACGTGGTGAGCCTGTTGGTGCGCTTCCGCAACCTGCGCCGGGACCTGGAGGTCCTGGACGAGGTTCAGGCCGGCGGGGCCGGATCTGCGAGCCGAACGCGCACCAGCCGGTAGCCGGCTGCGAGCTGCTGCAGCTCCGCGTCGGAGATCGAGCGCGGGTTGATCCCTGCCAGGCGGGCTGCGAAGCCGCTGGCGATCAACACCTTGCGCAGCAGGTGCAGGTGCTGTTCACAGCCTGAGACATCCTCCGCCCGCCCGGTCCGGCG
>Ga0214473_10001902_pt1 | contig 26517 bp, 11 predicted proteins | sample RVTome_7_FD_203509 | JGI IMG/M metagenome (GOLD analysis project Ga0214473, IMG submission 203509) | Soil microbial communities from uranium-contaminated site in the Upper Colorado River Basin, Wyoming, United States - RVT98D197 | ecosystem: Environmental > Terrestrial > Soil > Contaminated >...
CGGCTCCCACGGGATGGCAGGCGGGGGCAGGGAACGGGGAAGGCCCAGGGAATATCGTGGGCGGAGGCGAGAGAGCCGCTGTCCGCGGCGCGAAAGGGGAGGACAACCATGTTCTGTCGGAATTGTAGGAAAGAGGTGGCCGAACAGGCCGTCATGTGCGTTTCGTGCGGATGTCAGCCGATGGGCGGCGGGAGGTACTGCCAGCACTGTGGGGCGGACAGCAACCCCGGCGCCCAAGCCTGTGTGAAGTGTGGACTTGCGCTCACCTCCGCCGTCTCGCCGGAGGCGAAGTCGAGGCTGGCGGCAGGGCTGCTCGGGATCCTGCTCGGCGGCTTGGGGGTCCACCGGTTCTATCTGGGATATGTCGGCATCGGTATCGCGCAGGTCGCCGTCTCGTTGGTGACCTTGGGGTTCGGCGCGATATGGGGTTTCATTGAGGGCATCTTGATCCTTACCGGGTCCATGAACAAGGACGCGAAGGGGAATCCGCTGCGCGACTGAGGAGGGGTAGGGGGATCTCGGCGTTTCCCCGCGCGGGCGTGGTCCCCCTCTGGCGTGGCCACGAAGTAGTGGTTGAACCCGGAGTGGAGGAGATGGCATCCGGTGGGCGGGGGGAGGGCGTAGTCGGGCCAGAGGGCAGAGAGGGAGTGAACTGATGGCGGGAGAGGTGATGGCCTCTCTGAGTGCAGGGGCATGGGAGGAGCACGTGAGGGAGACCTTGGCCTGGATCCTGGACCCACGGGGGCAATACGCCCCACCGATGAGGCGGCGAGCAGTCCGGCCCTGGCGGTGTGTGCGTAACCGGTGGCGCCTTCCCGCGCCAGGCTGACCTTCTTGGCTCGGCCCCCGGTGGGAATGGCGGATGCCTCGGTCCGCGGCGGGAGTGGCGATGTTGGGAAAAAAGTGGACAATCTGCTTGACTTTGGGTAAATGTAGGTGTACAGTAAAGTTTTGCGGATATGTATGAATTGGGGGAGTCGAAGGCCTCCCGGCCGGCGATGGTGGGTAACGCTTCGCCAATCCGTGTAATCCTCTCATCTGACCAAGCATAGTGAGCCGGTATCTTAGCGCTGCCTGGACTATGGCCTAAGGCCGGCAAGAGGCGCGTGTGGGGTTGCCGATTCCCTTCGAAGGAGTTGCACAGTGATGACTGTGGTAAAAGTCAAGGGTCGCTTGCCAAGCCAGAGTCGCATCAAGGCCGAGATCCCCAACCTGATCGAGATTCAACTGGATTCCTATCGCTGGTTTCAGGAACACGGCCTGCGAGAGCTGTTCCGCAGCTTCTCTCCCATCGAGGACTTCACCGGGAACCTGGCGCTTTCGTTCTGCGACCCTGCGGACGGAGAACCCAAGTACTACTTGGGCGAGCCGAAGTATGACCTGCGCGAGTGCTACGCGCGCGATGCCACCTTCGAGGCGCCCTTGAAGGCCCGCGTGTGGCTCCATAACCGCCGCACCGGCGAGATCAAGGAGTCCGAGGTCTACCTCGGTGAGCTCCCCATCATGACCGAGAACGGCACCTTTGTCATCAACGGCCCGGGGCGGTGCGTGGTGAGTCAGTTGGCGCGCTCGCCCGGCGTCTATTTCCGCGACACCATTGACTTCAGCGGAAGGATCCTCTATAGCGCCCAGGTTATCCCCAGCGAAGGAGCCTGGCTGGACATAGATTCCGACGCCAATGACCTCGTGTCGGTCAAGATCGGCCAGGCCCACAAGTTCCCCGTCACGACGCTGCTGCGGGCGCTGAATTCCCTCGACCTCGCGCCGGGCAGCGAGCGCCTGCTGTGCTCCACCAATGCCCATCTGGTTCGTCTCTTCGGGGAGGCGGAGGCGCCGGAGAAGCTCGGCCTCAGCGACTTGGTGGGGCGCCGGGTGTGGGAGCGGGTGGTGGACCCGGAAAGCGGGGAAGTGATCGCCGAGGCCGGATATCGGCTGGACAACGACAGCGCGCGCCGCATCGTGGAACTGAAACCGAAGCAACTGCGGCTGGCGGTGCTGCCTCCGTTGATTGACCATACCATGGACCGCGACCCGACCCATACCGAAGAAGAGGCCCTGGTTGATATCTACAAGCGCGAGCGCCCCGGCGATCCAGTGACCCCGGAGATCGCCCGCAACCGCCTAGCTAGTCTGTTCGCGGACAACCGCCGCTACGATCTGGCCCGGGTGGGGCGCTACAAGCTCAACAAGAAGCTCGGGCTAGAGCTTCCGGAGAGTGTGCGCACGCTCACCAAGGAAGATATCGTCGCCATCCTCCGCTATCTGATTCGCCTGGGCACGGGTGATGAGACCGCCAGCGTGGACGAGATTGACCACCTGATGAATAAGCGGGTGCGGAGCGTGGGTGAGCTGCTACAGAACCAATTCCGCATCGGCTTCCTGCGCATGGAGCGCATCTGTCGGGAGCGGATGACCAGTCTCGACCCCGAGCAGGTCACCCCGCAGTCCATCATCAGCACCAAGCCCATCTCCGCTGCCATCAAGAGCTTCTTTGGATCGAGTCAACTCAGTCAGTTCATGGACGAGACCAACCCGCTCGCGGAGCTCACGCACAAGCGCCGTCTCAGCGCCCTCGGCCCCGGGGGCTTGAGTCGCCAGAGTGCGAAGCTGGAAGTGCGCGACGTGCACCACTCCCACTACGGACGCATCTGCCCGATCGAGACCCCGGAAGGACCGAACATCGGTCTCATCGGTTCCATGGCGATCTACGCTCGCCTGGACGAGTACGGCTTTCTTGAAACGCCCTATCGGCGGGTGAACAACGGGGTGATCAGCAACGAGATCGTCTACCTTACCGCGGATGAGGAGGATGCGTACCGCATCGCCCCGGCCTCCGTGCCGGTGGACCAGAAGGGCCGCATCCTGGCGGACGTGGTCAGTGTGCGGTATCGGGACTCCTACCCCCAGGTGCCGCCGTCCGAGATAGACTTTGCTGACCTTTCGCCCAAGCAGATCGTCTCCGTCGCGGCCTGTCTGATTCCATTCCTGGAGAACGACGACACCAACCGCGCCCTGATGGGGTCGAATATGCAGCGGCAGGCCGTCCCACTGGTGCAGACCGAGGCGCCCTTCGTGCGCACCGGAGTGGAAGGCCGTGCCGCCCAGGATTCGGGCGCGCTGACCTTGGCCCGCGCGGACGGCCTGGTCACCTCCGTGAGCGCGGACCACATCGAAGTTACCCGGCTGGATGGCCTGGCGGACGCCTACCATCTGTACAAGTTCGTCCGCTCCAACCACGCCACCTGCATCAACCAGCGGCCTCTCGTCACCCGCGGGCAGTTCGTGGTGAAGGGTGACGTGCTCGCGGACGGGCCCAGTACCGCCGATGGAAACCTTGCTCTCGGGCGTAACGTCTTGGTGGCCTTCATGCCCTGGGAGGGATACAACTACGAGGACGCCATCGTGCTCAGCGAGAGGATGGTGCGCGATGACGTGTTCACCTCGGTGCATATCGAGAAGTACGAGGTGGAGGCGCGTGATACCAAGGTGGGGCCCGAGGAGATCACCCGGGACATCCCCAACGTCGGTGACGAGGCGCTCAAGGACCTGGACGAGGATGGCGTGGTTCACGTGGGGGCGCAGGTGCGCGCCGAGGACATCCTGGTGGGCAAGGTCGCCCCGAAAGGCCAAGAGGAACTGACCTCCGAGGAGAAGTTGGTGCGCGCGATCTTTGGCGAGAAGGCCGCGGAAATGCGCGACACCTCCCTGCGCGTGCCGCATGGCGAGAAGGGCAAGGTGGTAGACATCAAGCGATTCTCCCGCCTCAAGTTCCGGTGCCAGAAGTGCGATACCGAGTATCAGGTGGGGAAGAACCAGCACCGCCACTACTGCGACCGGTGTGGTGGGGAGTTGAAGCGCGAACCGGGTGACGAACTGCTCCCGGGCGTGAACCAGTTGGTGCGCGCGTATGTGGCCCAGCGCCGCAAGATCATGGAGGGCGATAAGCTCGCGGGTCGCCACGGGAACAAGGGGGTCGTTTCCAGGATCCTGCCCCTCGAGGACATGCCATTCCTGCCTGACGGCACTCCCGTGGACATGATCCTCAACCCACTCGGCGTGCCCTCCCGCCTGAACATCGGTCAGATCCTCGAAACCCACATGGGCCTGGTGGCGGCCGAGTTGGGGATCGCGTTCGAGAACCCGATCTTCGAGGGTGCCACGGATAAGGAGATCTTGGAGTACTTCAAGGTGGCCGCGGAGCGGTTCCGCAGGCGGGCCCTGCGGAAGTACGTGATCGAGGACATGAAGCTCGGAGACGGCTGGTGGAACGAGGAGCTTGATTATTCAGGGCTACAGGCGACCCTCAACCGTCAGCTCGCGCAGAGCGATCCCGCCGAGTTGGAGCGCGCCGCCGATTGGGTGGCCGCGGATCCGGCGGAATGGGCCGCGATCCGCGGCGCGGAGGCGCGGGCCAAGTATGTGGTCGAGCATATTGTGATCCGGGTCGACGAACTGGTGGGCTTCGACTCCGATACGGGAAAGTACTGGCTCTACGATGGTCGGACGGGTGAACGGTTCAACCAGCCCATCACCGTGGGACAGATCTACACGATGAAGCTGATCCACCTCGTGGAGGACAAGATCCACGCCCGCTCGACGGGCCCGTACTCACTGGTCACCCAGCAGCCGTTGGGCGGCAAGGCCCAATTCGGAGGCCAGCGCTTCGGCGAAATGGAAGTGTGGGCGCTGGAGGCCTACGGCGCGGCGCACACGCTCCAGGAGATTCTGACCATCAAGTCCGACGATGTCTATGGTCGGGTGAAGACCTACGAGTCCATTGTCAAGGGTGAGCCGATCATGGAGCCGGGTATTCCGGAGTCCTTCAAGATTCTCATCAAGGAGCTCCAGAGCCTGGGGCTCAAGCTCACGGTGGAGTCCAAGGAGGCGGAACCGGTGAGCTTCGACGCCCAAGAGGGGGATGAGGCGCTGGCCTAGGCTGGCGCCCCATCACAGTCTGTATGAAGCGGCATGGGATTAGCCAAGGAGCGGTAACGCATGGTGGATAGCACGAAGTTCGATCAACTGCGACTCGGACTCGCCTCCTCGGAAGAGATTCGGCGGTGGTCCAAGGGCGAGGTGAAGAAGCCCGAGACCATCAACTACCGCACGTTCAAGCCGGAGCCGGACGGGCTCTTCTGCGAGCGGATCTTCGGACCGATCCGCGACTGGGAGTGTCACTGCGGCAAGTACCGCAAGATCAAGTTCCGGGGCATCACCTGCGACCGCTGTGGGGTGGAGGTGACGCGGGCGAAGGTCCGCCGCGAGCGGATGGGGCACATTGAGTTGGCCGCTCCCGTCAGCCACATCTGGTATCTCAAGGGCGTGCCGAGCACCATGAGCCTGCTGCTCAACATCTCCCCGCGGCCGCTGGAAAAGGTGATCTACTTCGCCAGCTACATCGTCACCCACGTGAACTACGAGTTGCTGCGTGACAGCGTGGATCGCGTGAAGGGAGTGGTGGAGCAGCAGCAGCGTCAGGCGGAGGCGCAGGCCGGCGAGCATGTCGTGGCGATCAAGGCCGAGCGGGATGACCGGCTCGCCAAGCTCCAGGCAGGCGAGCTCGAGGAAGAGGTCGAGCCCAGCGATATCGTCGCGTGGGCCGAGGCCCGCATCAAGGAAGAAGAGCGCGCCGCGGAGGATCGCAAGAATCAGCTCGATACCGGGATGAAGCTGCTGTTGGGCGCGAAGCTGGATGCCGATCCCGGCCTAACCAGGCAGCAGCTTATTACCGAGTCGGAGTACCGGGCCATCAACCGCGTGGTGGACGCGCTGATCGCGGCCCATGGCCGGGCCTACGATCAGCTCTATCGGGCCGACCTCGGCGCTTCCGCGGTCCGTGACCTGCTCAAGGAGATTGACCTCGAAGAGTTGTGCCGCGAGCTGCGCCAAGAGATCAAGGAAACCACCGGCCCGAAGCGCGCCCGCGCGATTAAGCGGTTGGAGGTGGCCGAGGCCTTCCGCAAGTCGCAGAACCGGCCGGAGTGGATGGTCCTGGACATGGTCCCTGTCATCCCGCCGGAATTGCGCCCCATGGTCCAGCTCGACGGCGGCCGATTTGCCACCAGCGACCTCAACGACTTGTACCGCCGCATCATCAACCGCAACAACCGCCTCAAGAAGATCAAGGCGCTGCACGCACCCGAATCCATCATCAACCACGAGAAGCGGCTGCTCCAAGAGGCCGTGGACGCGCTGATCGACAACGGTCGGCGCAGCCGGCCTGTGACGGGATCCAACAACCGTCCGCTCAAGTCCCTCTCCGACATGCTCAAGGGCAAGGAGGGACGCTTCCGGAAGAACCTGCTGGGGAAGCGCGTGGACTACTCCGGCCGCTCTGTGATCGTGGTCAACCCGCATCTCAAGCTCCACCAGTGCGGCCTCCCGAAGGAGATGGCCCTGGAGTTGTTCAAGCCGTTCGTGATGAAGCGGCTGGTCGAGCGCGGCTTTACCACCAACGTGAAAACCGCCAAGAAGATGGTGGACCGGATGCGGCCCGAGGTGTGGGACGCGCTCGAAGAGGTGATCCAGGATCACCCCATCATGCTGAACCGCGCGCCCACCCTCCATCGCTTGGGCATTCAGGCCTTCGAGCCGATTCTGGTGGACGGGAAGGCCATCCAGATTCACCCGCTCGTCTGCTTCGCCTTTGGCGCGGACTTCGACGGCGACCAGATGGCGGCCCACGTGCCGCTTTCCGCCGCCGCCCAGGCCGAGGCCCGCATCCTCATGATGTCCACGGCCAACCTGTTCTCGCCCGCCGACGGCAAGCCGGTGGTCACGCCGATCCGGGACATCATCCTGGGGTGCTATTACCTGACGCAGAAGCGTGTCGGAGCCAAGGGTAGCGGCAAGGATTTCAGCGGCCCCAATGAGGCGCGGCTTGCCTACGAGATGGGCGCGCTCGACCTTCACGCCGACATCAAAGTGCGGATTGACGGCGCGCTGGTCAACACCACGGCGGGCCGCATTACCTTCAACGAGATCCTGCCGCCTAAGCTGCGCTTCGTGGACCGGGTGATCGACGACAAGGAGCTGGGCAAGGTGGTGCGCGAATGCTATCGGCACTACGGCTCCGCGCGCACGGTGCAGCTGGTGGACGACCTCAAGGAGCTTGGCTTCCGCTACGCCACCACCGCGGGCATCACGATCTCGATGGCCGACATGGATGTGCCGAAAGCGCGGCGCGCGGAGATCATCGCCCGCACCGAGGCCGAGGTGCAGCGGATCAACGACAACTTCGCCAAGGGCCTGATCAGCGCGGGCGAGCGCGCCGACAGCGTCTGCCGCCGCTGGAACCAGGCCGCGGACGAGGTATCCCAGGCCATCCTGAGCAACATCGACCCGTTCAACCCCATCTACATGATGGCGAACTCCGGCGCCCGCGGCACCCCGCGCCAGATCAGCCAGATCGCGGGCATGCGCGGCCTCATGGCCGACCCGTTCGGGCGGTTCATCGAGGATCTGCCCATCAAATCCAACTTCCACGAGGGCCTCAGCGTGCTGGAGTACTTCGTCTCCACGCACGGCGGCCGCAAAGGACTGGCAGACACTGCGCTGCGCACGGCCGACGCCGGCTACCTCACGCGGCGTCTGGTGGACGTCTCGCAGGACGTGATCATCCGCGAGCTCGACTGTGGCACCAACAACGGCATCTGGGTAGGCACGATCCGCAGCGGTTCCGGTGAGATTGAGTCCCTGGAGCGACGCATCGAAGGTCGGATCGCGCCTCAGGACATTGTTGATCCGCGGACCGACCGGGTCATCCTGAAAGCGGGCCAAGAGATCAGCGACAGCGCCGACCAGCCGTGCCCGAGCTGTGCCGGCGATCTCGAGAACTACTATCTCTGCCCGGCCTGCGGCGAAGTGCTCGACGATGCCGCGGTGGTGGAGGCCTATTTTGGGCGGCAACTCGAGCCGGAAGAGCTGGCCTCGGCCGTCCCGCCGACAGAGGAGGCGGAGGAGGAGGAAGACGGCGCAGTCGGGGTGGTTGGCGGCCCGTCTGTCCCTGCCTCCCTGGTATTGGAGGAGGTCAGCTGTCCGAAGTGCCAGGGCGATCTGGAGCTGAGGAAGGTGTGCCGCGAGTGCCGCGAGGAGTACCGTACCCGCGACGTCATACCCGCCCTCACTGCCATCAAGCGGGTCGTGGACGAGTGCGAGCAGTTCCAGCGCGTGGCCACCAGCCTGAAGGCCGGTCAGCCCGCGCCCACGGAGCTTGCCGATCCGTTCACCGGCAAGACGGTGGCGGTGAAGGGTAGGCAGGTTTCGGAGACGGCCGCCGCACGCGCGCGTCGGCTGGCCCAGGAGTTGTGGAACAAGGGCGGCCTGGCGAGAGGCGAAGTGCTGGTGCGCTCTCCCCTCATCTGCGAGATGTCGCAGGGCATCTGCGCCCTGTGCTATGGCCGCGACTTCGCCACCGCGCGATTGGTCGAGGTGGGGGAGGCGGCCGGCATCATCGCGGCCCAGTCCATCGGCGAGCCGGGCACGCAGCTGACCATGCGAACCTTCCACACCGGTGGCGTCGCAGGGCAGTACCTCACCGGCGTTGCCCAGGTGAAAGAGAACAAGAAACGCACCCTGGAGCAGTTCTGGGGTGACGTGAAGGCCGGTATTGTTCGGCTCAGCCCGAAGGAGGAAACCGAGAAGCCAAAGCCCAGTCGCGCCAAAGCCGGCCAGAGGACCCCCGGCGGCAAGCGCCGGGTCAGTCTTGACACCGAGCAGCGCCGGGTGGTCCAGCAGCTGGTGCGAGTCATGGAGGAGCAGGTTAAGGGCCTGCTGCGGGTCGTCGAGCTGTTCGAGGCCCGCCGCCCGAAAGGCCAGGCCATCATCTCCGAAGTAGATGGTGTCGTGGCCGGCATCGAGGTCCCAGGCGTCAAATGGGTCATCATCCATTCCGACCAGATGGTGGATGGCGACCAGCCGGAGAAGCTGTATGGCGAAGTCCTGGCGAGGAACGTGACCGCGAAGGATGGCACGGTGATCGCCGCGGCCGGCGCCGAACTGACCCCACAGGTCATCGCCACATTGCTCCAGCACCGGGTCCGCCAGGTGCTCATTGAACGCCGCCACTTGGTACCCTACCGCGGGGTACTCCCGGTGAGAGAGGGCGACGTCGTGCGCGCCGGGGACGCGCTCACCGAAGGGCCCCTGGACCCGCAGAAGGTGCTCCAGATGCAGGGCGTGCGCGCCGTTCAGGAGTACTTGGTGCGGGAAATCCAGAGCGTCTACACCTCCCACGGCGTGAACATCAACGACAAGCACATCGAGGTGATTGTGCGGCAAATGCTGCGCAAGCGCCGCGTGCTCGACCCGGGTGACAGCGAACTGCTGCCCGGCAAGATCTATGACCGATTCCACTTCGACGCGGTCAACCATGACCTCCGCGCACGTGGCGGCCAGGAGGTGACCGCCGAATGGGTGCTGCTGGGCATCACCGAGGCCTCTCTGGCCACCGACAGCTTCCTGTCCGCGGCTTCCTTCCAGAAGACCACCCGGGTGCTGACGGAAGCCGCGATCCAGGGCAAGGTGGATAACCTGGTGGGCCTAAAGGAGAACGTGATCATCGGCCGCCTCATTCCGGCCGGCACCGGCATGGGCCGCTATCGCAGCCTCAGAGTGCAAGGGCCTCCGGGAGAGGAAGCGTTGCGGATCACCGCCACCCGCGCCGAGGCCGACTTGCTCCGTAGCGCCTTCGGCGACATGGATGTGGTCGGCCCGGAGGAGGAGCTCATCCGCGACCTCGCCGATATCAACCCCGTCGGCCCCGACGAGGGGGACGAGGGCGACGGGTCTGGCCCGGATAGCGACGCCACGATCTAGCGGACCTCAGTGGCTGGAAAGAGGGGCGAGGAGCGCCACCGGCGTTCCTCGTCTTTTCCTTGGCCGGGTGAGGAGCAGGGGACGGCAGAAGACAAGCTCTCCGGCTAGGCCAGTCTCGGCCGCATCTCGCCTGAGATTCGGCCGCCACAGAACACACCCACTGCCCCTCGGCCCAGGTCTTGGGGAGCCAAAGACGGCTTGGTCAGTGATGGTTCGCCCCTCTTGATGAGAGCGCACTTCCTACAGCTTTCGCAAGTCCACCGGCTGCCTACGTCGCGGTTGCATCATCCGCTGCACCTCCGCGAGGCAGGCAGTCGCCGATCGTGCTACCTCCTCGGTCACCGGGGAGAGACTGTAGCGGGCCAGCACGAAGGTCTGGGTAAGCGCGCGCAGCGAGGGCACAGCCGCCCCGTAGTGCTCATCGCGGGAGCCCCATCTGGTCTCCAAGGCGGCCAGATACTCGAAGGGCGTTTCCGTTGCCTCTCGCGGGTAACCACGGCCGCGCAGTATCTGGCACAGCCTCAGGTAGAGGTCCGTCACCAGCTGCCTCCAGTCCGGCTCCATCGGCCGCGCTCCGGTCGGCCGGCGCTGCCTCACTCTTGCCGCCAGGAAGACGGCCGCCGCAAGGAGCAACACCACTGCGAGCGCCCACGCCACTACTGCCGACGGCCGGTTTCGCCACACCAGCCTGAACCGAAGCAGGGCCGCCTTCATCCAGCCCGGCCCGGTTGGCGACTCCTGCCCCGCGGGCGTCCCATCCACAGTCACCCATCCACCGGAGGCGGGCAGGTAGGCCTCCACCCACGCGTGTCCATCGGACTCCCGGAGGAGAAAGCCCTGCTGTTCCCTCGACGCCGCGTTGACCGGGGACGGGAAGGCGTAGCCCGTCACCAGCCGCGTGGGGATTCCCACCGCCCGCCCCATCACCGCTAACGCAGAAGCGAACAGATCGCAGTAGCCGACCTTCTGGTCGAAGATGAAGTAGTCCACCGCGTCGTAGCCAGGCGGGACGGCCGGGGCGTCCGTGCGGTACAGGCAGTTCCGCTGCAGATGCTCCGTCAACGCCGCGAGCTTGCGCTCCGGCGAGGGTTCATCGCCGGCGATCTCCTGCGACAACTCTGCCACACGGTTGGCCTCCAGCGGCACCTTTAGATACCTGCCACTGAGGGAGGTCGCGGGCGGCGCAGTCCGCGTTCGCGACGGCTCCAGAGGCAGGACCGTGACTGCGTACCGCGTCCCCTGGTGCATGGTGCCGCCGCTTATCTCTGCGATGCCGTAGCCGTTCACGATCACGTGCGACGACGCGGGGACTGATTGCGGGTCGCGCGCGACAATGTGTACCGCCTGTCCGGGGGCATAGAAAACGAATGGCAGCTCCGCCTTGGCCTCTACGTCATAGGTCGGAAGGTGATCCGGCGCCCCCCCGCCCGGGACCGGGAGCGTGAGGGTTCCGTCCGGGGGGAAGGACTCCAGTTCTGTCTCCGGGCTGCCTGCTTCCGACCGTCCCCACGCGGTGCCCAGGTACTTGTCGTAGACTGCGCCTCTCCAATACGGTGCGTACTCCCCCGTGAACCACAGCATCGGGATGGGTCTCAGCTTGGTGGGTCCTCGCCCGATCGCGTAATGCGTCGCCTCCGTCTCAGGATCGGTTACGACTGCACGCGTCGTGCCTGGCGCGGCGATGCCGCTGATGATCTGCCAGCGATGTGCCGCCGCCCAACTGGCGACCGGGAGGTAGATGAGCTGCGCCAGGATCATGATCACCGCGATCGAACCGCCGAGCGTCATCCAGTGCCGCGCCCGCCAACTCGTCGGCCCTCGCAGTCGCGCGGCGGAATCCGGCAAGCGATGTCCGCTTCCCACCGCCTCCCCTGTGGACAGCATCGCGTACCCCACCGCGACCAGCCCCAACGGGAGAAACACCGCGAAGCCCGCCCGCGCCACGCTCTCGTCGCCCTGCCCCGCGGCCAGCCCGAACACGGTCACCCCCGGTACCAGCGCGAAGGCCGCAAGCTCCGCCTTGACCAAGAGATAGGAGGCCAGCACGAGAGGAAGCGTCATCCGGAGCGCCAGGATCAGGCCCGGTTCGTCGTTCGTCACCCCCAGGTTCTGCTCGATCCGCAGAAACCAGAGCGCCCCCGCGAGCATCCCCAGCAAGGACCCGAACAGCAGCGCCCGCGCGGGCGGCCAGCGGCGAGTCCACCAGCTGACCGCGGCGCCGACCAGAGCCAATTCTGCGCCCGTCCACCCCAGGCCCGGAGCCCCGGTCGCGGCCGCCGCAGTGTATGTCGCCGTCGCCAGCGCACCTCCCGCCGCGACGTAGAACGCCGCCTCGTCTATCTGCCTGGCTGTCTCAGACCCGAGTAAGGAGGACATGGTTGAGGAACTCCTGCAAATCCCGCCCCCAGGGGCAGACCGCCACCTGCGCGCCCGCGATGCGCAGCGCGTGTTCCATCTCGGTCGAGAGACCACTCGTGCCCCTAGGCCTCGGCGCGTCTGGGACCAGCACCGCCACATGCGCGTTCCCGTCAGTCAGCCAGTGCGCCACCGCTGGTAGATTGGCATCCGGGGCGGCCGTGATGATTACCACCGCGGCGCCGGCTGGCGCCCGGGCGGCCGTCCATTCCGCCACCGCCGACACCGGTAGCCGCCCGTCCGCGCGCGCCCAGGCCAACGTTTCCAAGATCCGGCGCTCCTGGTCGGGGTGCTCGACTTGCTCCCATCGCGCCTCCGTCGCCGTGTCCATCGCCAGGCTGGCCAGGCCGTCATTTGTTAGCGCCCAGTGCGCCAGCGATGCCGCCAGCCGCACCCCTACCTCCAGGGTGGTCTCCAGCCCTTCTCCGAATTCCGTGCCCTGCTTCGTATCCAGGACCACCACCACGCTCCCCGAGGTGCCGCGCTCGAAATCGATCACCGTGATCTTTCCGTGGTGTGCGGTGGCCGGCCAGTGGATGCGCCGCAGCTCGTCTCCGGGCTGATAGTCCCGGATGCCGTAGAAGTCCATACCGGAATCCGAGGATAGGGCCAGCTCTCCTGAGATAGTGCCGCGGATGTCCGTCCCGCCCTCATCCAGGTCCGTGAGCAACGGAAGAGGCCTAGGGAATATCACCGCTTCGCCGGGCAGGGAAATCCCCGCGGTCCTCTGGAATACGCCGAACGGATCGGACACCGCCACTCGCAGTGGACCCAGAAGATGTACGCCTCGCTTCGCCGCCCGTGCGCGGTAGGTGAGCGTCGCCGTCTCCCCGGACCAGAGCGCGGGGAGGATGAAGCTGGGGGAGTCAATGGGCCACACGTAGGGGGGTAGAGTATCACCGATCCTGAGGAGGAAGAGAGGGATACGCCCTCGGTTGGTGACGCGCACTGTGACGGCGAACGGGTCGTTCTCGAACACGCGGTCCGCGATGTCCCGCCCCCACTCCAGAGCGCGCACAGAGAGGCGCGAACTGATGAAGCTCACCACCATCACCGCCAACAACGCGGAGCACATGAAGTAGGCCGCGTCCGAATTGTAGACGATGCCGACCAGCGCCAGACCCGCCGCGGCCGTCCCCACTGTCAGCAGTTGAAAGCTCATCTCTTTCGCCGCAGGCGCTCCGGCAGCCGATCCATGCGCACCAGGTCCTGCAGGCTTTCCCGCTCCACTATTACCTCGGCCGTGCCGTCTGAAACCAACACCATCGCGGGGCGAGAGAACCGGTTGTAATTGCTCGCCATCGCGTGATTATACGCCCCGGTGGTCTGCACCGCGAGGAGGTCCCCCGCCGCGATCTCCGGCGTGTGCAAATCCACGATCAAGGTGTCGGTCTCGCAGCTTCGGCCCGAGATGGTCACCTTTCGATGTCGCGGCAACGAAGCCTTGTTCGCCACGATCGCGTCGTACCGCGCCCCGTATAGCGCCGGGCGCGGGTTGTCCGCGAGGCCGCCATCCACGGTGGCATACGTACGGATGCCGGCGATCTCCTTCACCACACCCACACGATATAGCGTCAAGCCTGCTTCCCCTACCAAGCTGCGGCCGGGCTCCAGCAGGATCCGCGGTAGCGGCAGGCGGCGCTCCTCGCAACGCCGCTTGATCGTCCCCCCCACCGCCTGCGCGAACTCCTCCACCGACGGCGGCCGCTGCTCCGGCAGGTAACGCACCCCCAACCCGCCGCCGATATCCAGGTCCTCCACAGTGAGGCCTGTGGCGTCCCGCATGTCGGCTGCGAAGTCCACCATCAGTTGCCCGGCTTGTGCGAATGGCTCCAGGTCGAGGATCTGCGATCCGATGTGGCAGTGGAAGCCGCGCAGCTTGAGGCTCGACGCGGCCATCGCCGCGGCCACCGCCTGCTCCGCGGCGCCGCCAACGATGGAGAACCCGAATTTCGTGTCCGTCTTCCCAGTCTGGATGTGATAGTGCGTGTCCCCGGTCACCCCGGGGCTTACCCGCAACAGCACCTCCGTTGTCACCCTCCGCTCGGCGGCAATTGCGTTAAGGGCGGCGATCTCCTCCAAGCTGTCGAGCACGATCAGGCCCACACGATACTGGAGCGCCATTCCCAGCTCGAGGTCCGTCTTGAGGGCTCCATGAAAGATGATCCTATCGGTCGGGAACTCAGCCTCCACAGCCGTATGCAGCTCGCCTGCTGACACCACGTCCAGCCCCAGGCCCTCCTCCGCCGCGATCCGGCATACCGCCACATTGATCAGGGCCTTGCCGGCGTAGGAGATCAGGGAATCGGGGCAGCGGGACTCGAAGGCCCGCCGGTAGGCGCGGCAACTCGCGCGGAAAGCTTCCTCGTCAAGCACGTAAAGGGGCGTGCCGAACTGCCTGGCCAGCTCCACTGTGTCACAGCCGCCCACCACGAGATGGCCTTGTTCGTTGATCCGCTGCGTTCCCAACAGCATGGTCCGCGTGTCCCGTTCTTCCGCGCTCGTCAGCATCTTCCGATCTCGCTTTCCGTAACCGCCCGTGTGGGGCCGGGGCCCCGAAACCCGAAACGCCAGACCTGGTCCTTCAGGTCTGGCGTTCTGGTCGCGCTTCTCGGTTCGTCTTGGCTACGCCGGCGCGCACACGGGAACGTCAGCCTGAGGCTGACGCTTGCGCATGTAGCCGTAGGTGCTAATGTGGCCCACTGCGTCCATGTGCGTGCACTCGTTCCGCCAGGGAGAATAGTATCGGAAATCGGGGGGGAAGTCAACGGCGTGACGCTCCGCCAGCCGGCGACCTCACCGGTCGCCCTCTTTCCTCCGGTTGAGGGGCCCTCACGCCGGTGCTATACTACATCTGACGCACCGGCCTGCGTGTGCTCACCGCGTTGTGTGTGGAGCTAACCGAATGCAGATACTACCTCCCGGCTTCCCCCAGCAGGTTGGGGAGATGCTCACTGCCAGGCTGTTGACCCTGGCGGCCGAGCGGACTGCCGGAGACCTGCTTCATGCCACGCTTCCGCCGGCCACTCGGGGCGGGAGACCAAGCCAGATCGATCCGCGCCGCCATGTGGCCGACTGCCATGAGTTGGCCTTCGTCGTGGAGGGAAGGGCCCGCATCGTCACTCCCACCCAGGTGTTCGATCTCGTTCCGGGCAGACTCCTGCTCGTGGACTCCCGGGTGGATCACGAGGAGCTACCTCTTGACCCCGCCGATTCCTACACCCTCTGTTGGTGCGGCGCCTACGACAGTCTGGTGCGACTCGGTGACACCTTCTACGGACCGCCGAAGTCCTACCGCAGGGGCGCCTCCGTCCTGCTGCGCGGTCGCACCGATGTCGAGAGCATCATGAGAGCTGTGGCCGCCGAGATGAGCCAACAGGACTGGGGCTGGGTCGGATCGGTGAACGGCCTGCTGCACTACCTCGTGTCTATCCTCATCCGCCGCTTGCGCCGTGGCAACGCGCTGCGTCTCCACGCCACCGAATCTCCCACCGTCTCGCCGGACTCCCACACTTGGCGTGTTATCCATGCGGCCCTCGAGTTCTGTGACGCCAACTTCCAGCAACCCATCCACTTAGCCGACATCGCCGCCGCGGCCGGCTACAGCCCCAGTCACCTCAGTCGTCTCTTCTCGGTGTATCTCGGGCGCTCCATCTCCGGACACCTGCGCGACCTACGCATGAATGCCGCCAAGCACATGCTCGAACACACGGAACTGCCCGTGTGCGAGATCGCCCAGGTGGCCGGCTACAGCGACCACTCCCACTTCACGCGCGCCTTCATCCGGTTCACCGGGCTTTCCCCGAAAGCCTATCGCAAGCACCTGGGCAGGTGTTGACCCTCCCCGGGGTGGACAACTGCCTTCTTCCTCCGGCATCGAATGGCCATTTTTCCATCGGACCTGGCATGGACGGCCCACGCGGCGCCTTGCTATGGTTGCTGCGAGAGTGGCGGGGGCAGGCTCCATGCTTCGCAGGGTACTCGCGCGTGCGCCGCGAGCCTGCCGGCCTGGAGCGGCTTCCGACATCGGCTGCTGTGCCGAGACCTCGGTGTGAGCCTTCCAAGGAGGGAGGAGGAAACATGAGAAGGAGTCTGGTCTTACTGGCGGTCGTCACGGCCGTACTGGGATGGTGCGCAAGCGCCTTCGCCACCGACTACTATGTCGCGACCTGGGGCAATGACGCCAACCCAGGCACCCAGGCCGCCCCGTGGGCAACGCTCCAGCACGCGGTGCAGAGCATCGCCCCCGGCGACACCATCTACGTGCGGGCCGGCGCCTATGTCGGCTGTCGGATCACCAACCTCAACGCCGGCTCCGGTCAGCCCGGCGCGCCCAAGACTCTGAGGTCGTACCCGGGCGAGGCCGTGCTCGTCAACGCCCCCGGCCCCATCAACAAGCAGAACAGCAGCATCGAAGTGGAGGGCATTGACAACGTCGAATTGACGGACTGGGTGATCGAAGGTTTCGAGGTCACCGGCGCCAGCTTCGCGGGCATTGATGTGCGCGTGGGGCGACGCCACGTCGTCCGCAGCAACTACTCGCACGGCAACGGCAATATCGGCATCTTCCTCGCCCATGCCTACTACCCGACGCTCGAGTACAACGAGTGCTCCTACAACGCCGCCTCCCACGGCATCTACGACAGCAACAGTGGCGACTACGCCACCATCCGCCGCAATCTCAGCCACCACAATGGCAAGAGCGGCGTGCAGTTGAACGGTGACCGTCGCTACACCCCGGGCGATGGGATCATGTCTTTCAACACCATCGAGGACAATGTCATCTGGGAAAATGCCCTCAGCGCGAGCGGCGGCGCGTTCAACTTCGACGGCATGTCCGACAGCATCGTCCGCAACAACCTGCTCTACAACAACCACTCCATGGGGATCACGCTGTTCGCCATTGACGCAGCCGAGGGATCGAGTCGCAACAAGGTCTACAACAACACCATCGTGATGGCCGCCAACAGCTACACCGTGGTCCACCTCCCCAGTTCAAAGGGCAGCAGACCCAATCCCACCGGCAACCTGGTCAAGAACAACGTCATCTACACGCCCGACACCACCGACATGTGCATCATGGTGTGGGGCACCGGCGCTCTCGCCAGTGGAGGCAGCGACTACAACTCCACCACCAACGTCTTCAGCGTAAATGGCGGCAAGACCAAGATCACGCTGAGCCAATGGCAGGGCTACGGCTTCGACACCCACTCCTTCATCTCCACTCCGACCGCGCTGTTCGTAGACCCGGTCAACAACAACTACCACCTGAAGTCCGGTTCCCCGGCCGCGAACACCGGGACGAACCTTTCCCCTGATGTCACCACCGACCTCGACGGCGAGGCCCGCCCGCAGGGTAGCGCCTACGATATCGGTTGCTACGAGGATTGGTAGCACGACGGAAAAACCGTAGCATTGCTAGGGGCCCGGCCGGGGGGACGGCCGGGCCCCAGTTCCGGCCTGAGGCCACCTTAGGGGATAGCTACTGATTCGCGCTCACATTCACGCGCCAACTCCCCAAATTTCCGTACGCGGTCGCGCACATCTCGATCCGCCCCTCCTCCCACGCCCGTGAGCGCGCCTCCGCCTCCGGGTCCCGTGCCCCGCCACCAGTTCCGCGCTGGCCGGTCATCGAGAACGCTTGAGTCCTGTGGCGGGGAAACGCGAGGGTAAAGTTGACGCCTCCATAAGGCATATCTATACTCGGAACCGCACCACTGGAACTGGACCCGACCCTGGTGCCCGGAGAAGTGCCCTTGACCTCCCCGATGGTCAGCGTGATCATCCCCACGCGGAACCGCCCGGAGTACCTCCGCGCGGCCTTCGCGAGTGCCTGCGCACAGACTCTCCCGCCGGCCGAGATCCTGGTGGTGGACGACGGCGTGGGTGCCGCGGAGTCGCTGCCTCCGCTCCTCGCGCCCCCGCGCGTGCCGTTTCGCGTTCTCCCTGGGCGGGGAATCGGGCCGGCCGCGGCCCGCAATGTCGGCCTGCGCGCCGCCTCCGGAGAGTTGATCGCCTTCCTCGACGACGACGACCTGTGGCATCCCGAGAAGCTCGCGTGGCAGGTGGAGTGGCTGACGCGGCGGCCGGACCTAGGTGCCCTCGGGACCGAGGTGGTGAGGCGGCCTGTTGCCGAGTCCATACCCGAGCCAGGGCGCAGACCGAGACAAGTGCATCTCATCGGCCGTGCCGCCCTGGTGCGCGCGAATCGCCTCACCACCTCCAGCGTATTGGCGCGGCGTAGCTGCTTCGCAACCTGCGGGTGCTTCGACGAGACTCTGTTTCTCGCCCAGGACTGGGACATGTGGTTGCGCCTCTCGCGGCGGTTTCGGATCGCGATCCTGCCCGCGCCCCTCACCGTTTACCGCCTTCACGACTCTCAACGTAGCAATCGAAACACCGAGATGCGACGGTGGGAGGCGCAGGTGGTGTCTCGCCTGCTGGAGGAAGCTCCGGAAAACCGGTGGCTACGCGGGGTCGCGCACCGCCGCCTGGCCTGGGCGCACTGTCGGCTGGGGAGAGCGCTGCTACGAGCAGGGGAGCCGCAGCAGGCGATAGCAGTGCTGCGGAGATCGCTTTCGCGGTACCCGCTGCATCTCCCGGCCTGGAGCGCGCTGGTCCGATGCGCGCTGCATCACCTCAGCCCCGCCGGAGCGCCCTGACGATGCGCAGCAAGTTCCCAGAGTGGCTCCGGCCGGCCGCGCCAAAGCGGCCTCAGCTCGCCTCCCTGGGGGGCGAGCTCGCCGCCGCGGGCGTCCACACCGTCTGCCAGAGTGCCCGCTGCCCAAACCTCGGCGAGTGCTTCGGGAGGGGAACCGCCACCTTCATGATCCTGGGCAACGCATGCACGCGCGATTGCCGATTCTGCGCGGTCAACCACGGCCGACCCTCTGCTCCGGACCCGGGGGAGCCACGCCGAATCGCGGAGGCGGCGAAGCGACTCGGCCTCCGTTTCGTGGTGATCACCTCCGTGACGCGCGACGACTTGGCCGACGGCGGAGCGGCCCATTTCGCCGTCACCATTGCCGCCGTGCGCGACCTTCTCCCCGGCGCACGGGTCGAAATACTGGTGCCGGATCTCGGGGGCAATCCTGACGCGATTCGCACCGCGCTCCAGGCCCGGCCCGACGTGTTCGGCCACAACCTGGAAACCGTGCCGCGGCTATACCCGGAGGTGCGGCCGCAAGCCGGCTACCGGCGGTCGCTCGAGGTGTTGCGGCTTGCGGGCGAGAGCGCGGCTGACATGATCACCAAGAGCGGCCTGATGGTGGGTCTCGGAGAGGATGGCGAAGAGGTGCTGTCTGTCATGCGCGACTTGCGCGAGGTGGGCGTCAGCAGGCTCACCATTGGGCAGTACCTCCAGCCCACACGCGGCCACGCGGCCGTCGCTGAGTATGTCACGCCGGAGGTCTTCGCGAGCTACGCGCGGCACGCGCGGCACCTCGGATTCGCGCGGGTAATGAGCGCGCCGTTGGTGAGGAGTTCATACTACGCCGAGCAGTTCGCGCAAGGGTAACGCCTACCGAAGAGGCGAAATCCCGCTCGATCTGGTCGGAGGAGAACAGGTCGGACTGTCTGCATGCGACGCATTGCCAAGCTGCTGCCCTATCTCGTCATAGCCCTGGTACTGGCGATCGTAGCCGCATTCATCCTGCGGTCCGGTCCCTTGGCCTCCCGCCTGCGCGACACCTTGGTGCAGGAACTGCAGCAGCGCACCGGCCGCGAGGTCAGCCTTGGCGACCTTGTCATCACCGGCCCCGGCCGCGTCACCCTGCGCGACCTGACGGTGAAGGACCCCGATGGCACCGCGCTCCTCTCCGCCCCCGAGATCGCGGTCCGGGCCGGAGGCGGAGGATGGCTGAGGCGCCTGAGGACCCTCGGCGACATCAAGGAAATCACCCTCCGCCGACCCGTGGTGCGTCTGGTGCGCCATCCCACCGGGGCCTGGGATCTCAGTGACCTGCTGCAGAAGGCCCAGGGCAAGACCAGATTCACCGGACGGGTGACGGTGGAGGACGGTACTGTCACCCTCGCGGACCAGATGCAGGGCGGGCTGATCACAACCTTGGCGCACGTTGACCTCGCCACTGTCTCCGACAGCTCCGGTGGGACGCATTTCACCCTCACCGCAGCCGGAGCCGATGGGACGTTTGCCAAGCTGCAAGCTCGCGGCGACCATGATCCCGCCTCCAGGACCACCACCATCTCCGGCGCGATCTCCGACCTCGAGGCGGCCTACGCCTACCGGCGCCTGCCCCAGATCAAAGCGTTCACCGTCTCGGCCGGACGGGCCGATGTCACCGGCAAGGTGACGATCAGCCCTGCCGCTAGACCCCTCGGGTCTTCCCTCGATCTGCATGTCAACGCGCGCGGGATGCAGCTCGCGTTCCCCTGGCTCCGGCGACCGTTGACTTCAGTGAACGGGCGGCTCCGACTGGCCGGCGAGCAGGTCGTCATCGAGTCATTGGCCGCGAGACTGGAAGGCGCTCCGGTTACCGCCCGCGGTACGATCGCTGGGTTTCGCGACCCCCAGCTTGATCTTGCCTGCACCGCGACTGGCGTAACCCCGGCGCAAGCTGAGGCCCTCCTCCCCAGCTTGACTGTCCCGACAGGTCTGGCGCTGCCCTCCCCGATGCACATCACCGCAAGCGCGCGCGGGAGCGCATCGGACATCACGGTGAGCGGCCGGGCCACCACGAAGGAGGTCTTGCTCGGATGCGTCCTCTGGCATGATTTCGCGGCCGACTTCGCGTACACGCGAGGGCGGCTTGCCATCACCAACATCGGCGCGCACGGCAGCACACGACGGCTCGAGGGCGACATTCAGGTGCTGTTTGGGCCCAGCGGCAAAGCGCAGACGAAAGCCGCGCTCGTGCTGCGCGACGTCCCGGTCAAGATGCTCGTCCGCTGCGCGCCCGAGCTGGGCTCGCCGGATGTGGGAGGCACCGCCACCATTACGCTGGACGCGGACATGCGCGACGGCGGCGCGATGACCGGCTCGTTCGTTGGGCGCGACGTTCGCTACCAGCGCTACACCCTGGGCACGGTGCGCGCAGATTTCGCTCTGGTCGGTCCGGAGATCCGGATCAGGGACGGCGCCGTCGCGGGCCCGACCGGAACCGGTCGGTTCTCGCTCGCCGCCACCCGCGCGGGCCACTACGATCTCAGGGCAGACCTCTCGGCTCTGGACTTGGACGCGCTGGGGGCGGAGGGCCTGACGGGCAAGATGCAGGGCAGCCTCCGCGTTGTCGGATCGCTGAAGGGCGGCGGCTCTGGTCAAGTCTCCCTCACCTCAGTCGGCCCCGGGCCGATCCGAGCGCTCTCCGCCGAACTCGGCCTCGCTCCAGGCCAACTGACTCTGCGCGATCTCGTGCTCGAGGCGCGGCGTGGACAAGTCACCGGCCAGTTCAGCATGGCAGACACAGGTCTAACTGGTCGACTGGAAGTCGCGGACCTGCCAGTCCAGGACTGGTTGCCGCGGCCGTACCGTCCCCTGCTGCCGACCGGCAGAGCTTCCGGTTCGATCTCGCTCGGAGGAACCGTCGCCGAGCCTAGCGTACAGGCCGACCTTCAGCTCGAATCCCTCAGCCTGCCCGGCCTGGGACAAGGTGTTAGCCGTGCCCGACTGCGCTATCGCGGCGGTGTCCTCTTTGTGGACGAACTCACGTTCGAAAACCAAGGAAACCGACTCACTGTGCAGGGAGAGTACAGCCCTCGTCGTGGTCTCAACTTGCAGGTGGCTCAGTCGCGCACAGACTTGGCCGTCCTATCGCTCTGGACGCGGCCCCGGTGGGGCCTGGCGCTGACGGGCCAGGCCACTGTGACTGCTACCCTCCGAGGACAGCCGCGCCGCCCCGACGTTACCTTCCAGGTCATTGCTCCCACTGCCACCATCAACGACCAACCGGTCCAGGCTCTCACTGTGGCGGGCTCTATGCGCAATGGTGTGCTGTCTTTGGACACCGCACAGCTGCGACAAGGCGAGGGCTATCTCGAAATCAGCGGAACGATCGAGTTGGCCGCGAGCCGGTTGAACCTGCAGGTCGCCGCGTCGCAAATCAACCTGGCAGTGTTCTCCTTCTGGACACGCCCCCATCTGGGCCTGGATCTATCAGGCCTATTCACGGCCGACGCCACTGTCTCCGGGCTTCCCCTCAACCGCCAGGCCAGCTTCCGCGTGGTCTCTGACTCTGCGACGGTGAACGAACTGCCATTCCGCAACCTCGCGCTCACCGGGCGGTTGGGGGCCGGCCTGCTGACGCTGAACAAGCTCGCGTTCCAGCAGGACGGTGGCTCCTTCCATGCCCGCGGCACCGTGAGCCTGCGGGCGAAACAGCTCGACCTCGCTCTCGGGCTGAACTCCATGGACGTGTACAACCTCATGTTGGTGTTCGCTCGCGCCGCCTCCCGACTCTCCTACTTCGGAACGACGGACGAGCTTCTCCGAGCCTATGCGGCCATCCCCGGGCCGCTAGGCGGCAGGCTGACCTCCGGAATAGAGGTGACCGGAACCTATCAGGATCTCCAGGTCGCCGCGGATATTTCCCTGGAAAACCTCTCGTTCAGCGGTGGCACCGTGGACAGCATCAGCGGCGATCTGGGGATCTCTTTTCACCAGAGGACAGTGGAGGCGGTTTCCCTGGACCTGGTTGCGACGCAGGGGGAAGACGCGCTCGTGGAGGTCGTAGGGGAGGTGGTCCCGTCCGGTGACACCAAGCTTCAGGTGGATATCAGCTACCTTGACTTGAGCGTGCTGGAGCCATGGGTTAAGCCTATCTCCGGTCTCAGCGGGAAGGCGACAGCCCACTTCAACCTGAGCGGGCGGACGAGCGAACCGGTACTTCAGGGCGGCCTATTCCTGGAACAGCCCAAGTGGGGACCCCTCGCGTTCGAGGCCGCGGTTGCCGATCCCATTACGCTGGAGCGCGACGTGCTCACCATCGAACGTGACGGGATTCGCCTCACCAGCGGCCCCATGCAAGCGAAGGGCAGGGCAACGATCCCGCTCCGCATCAGTTTCCGGCCCTTCCGCGTCGTCCCGCTCCCCACTGCCGTCGCCGACCTCTCCATCACCAGTGGAAGCTTCGCGCTCCTGACGGGCATGACGCCGGTCCAGTTCGATGCTGATATCCACCTTGCCGACATGAAGATCGTGGTCCAGAAATCAGCCGACCCGGCCAGCCCCGACTTCACAGTTCCCGGCCTGCGCGGCCACATCGGCGACGGGCCGATCAGCCTCAGCGGGGACATCACCCTTCCCTCCGCTCTCACGCTCTCCGGCCTCTCCAGAAGCCGGTTCAACCTCACCGCCGATCTCGACCCCATAGACCTCGTGATCCCGGACTTCATCACGGCAAAGCTCAACGGGCAACTGCTGCTCCGCAATTCCGAGCGTGGTGGCCCGCTCCTCAGGACGGCCGAGGGCGCGCCACTGATCCTCGCCCACGGCACCGTCGGTATCCCGCCAGTCGGGGTGAGACTCACGCCGACCGTGTCCCTCTCGCTCGCCCCTGAACTGAAGGTGCGTGCGCTCGCCGGAGACGACCTCCGATTCCGATATCGTCCCGTGGAAGCCGTCATCGCTCCGGCCAGCTTCGTGGACATTGGCGGGAGACTCAGCCGGCAGGAGGTAACGTTGCACGGCGAGGTACAGAGCGGTAAGGGAGAGCTGACCTTCCCCAACGCGAGGCTCGATCTCATCAGCGGACGCGCGAGCATAGACCGTAACCCCGGGCAGCCCATGCGGGTGAAGGTCATCGAAGCAGAGGCCGTCGGTGCCGTGGGCGACTACCAGGTGATTCTCGGACCCACTGGGCAGGTATATCCGGCCGCGTGCTATGACCCTGAGTGCGTCCCCCTAGACCTGGGGATCAGGACCCTGCCGTACCTCGACCCCGCGTACGCAACTGCCCTCCTGGTCGGACCGGTGGTGGGCCCGACTGTGAGCACCGGCCCGGATGCCATGCGCGTGTTGAGCGCAGCCCAGCGGCCGGTGCCCGCCGCTGGCGCCATCACCGGCTTCATGCTCCCCGGCCTGGGCACCTACAACGTCGGTCTGGACTACGCCTTCAAGGGCCCGGTCTCCCTGCGCCTGCGACAGCGGCTGTTCGGGACCACCTACGTGCAGTACGTCAGCCCCATCAGCGGCGCCAACGCGACGAGTCGTTTGGCTCTGAACTATCAGGTCACGCCAGGCTACTTCCTCGGGGCCGGCATCATCTGGAGCCCCACCGCGCTCACCCAGACCCTCTACCAGATCAACCGGTTTTGGACATTCTGAACGGCTTGCCACTCACTCATGCCGCCGGCCGTACGCACTGATCCCGGACGAGAGTGTGGCGGCGCGCCCACCTCCCCAACCGCGCCATGGGTCACCGCCCGCGAGACCCCTAGCCTGCCCTCCTTGGCTCTGGAACGGCTCGACGCCCCACCACGCCCCCTCACAGCTACCCGGAAAGCCTGCCCGAGTGGGTGACCGTCACGACAAACCCGAATTGACACCCTCACTGCCCTTGGCTATCATTTGGCGGGCGCGGGCGATTGTGCCATGGCTTTCCTGGCCACCACTGCACCGGCCGGGCGCCGACTATGCGATGCGGGTGACTGTGCCGAGGACCTAGTGCTACGGAGCCGTTGCCGGAAGACGCCACGGACACGGCCTGCGGGTGGTGTCTCTGCGGCTCCTCAGTAGATTGTCTCAGGGTGTGCCATGGACCGACCTCCGGGCGATAACTACCCACAGATGGGCTCCGGCGAACCAGCCAGCAACGTGCAGCCGCACCCTCGGTTGGGCCTTGACATCGGCGCCGAGACCCTCAAGGCCGTGCTGGTACGGGACCGCCGGATCGAGGTGCTGGGCTGCCTCTCGATCAGGGGCAGGCCGCTCGAACGCCTCCGGGAGATCCTGGTGGGGCTGCGCGAGGCCGGCCTTCTCCACGCACCCTTGGGGCTGACGGGAACCGGCGCGCCGCAAGTGGCCGCGTTGCTTGGGGTGGAGCCGGTGGACGAGCCCAACGCCATTGTCGCCGCATGCAATCTCCTCTACCCCGACGCTCGCACCGTGATCGAGATGGGCCGGGAGACGCAGAAGTGCCTTCGTCTTGAATGGGACGATGTCGCGGGCCGCCTTCTCCTCGATGACGCCAGCTTAAGCAGTAAGTGCGCCGCTGGCAGCGGCTCCTTCATTGATCATATGTCACGGCGGCTCAACTACGGCTCAGTGGAGGAATTTGCCCGGGTCGCCATGGAGACGGACAACCCGGCCGCGCTTTCCGGCCGTTGTGCCGTGTTCACTGAGTCCGACATCGTCCACCTCTACCAGAAGGGAACGCCCCGCGCGCGCATCGCCGCGGGCGTTCACCAGGCCCTGTGCCGCAACTTCCGCTCTGCCATCGCCCGCGGCAAGGAGATGGTGGACACTATCCTCTGCCTCGGTGGCCTTTCCCTGAACCCCGCGGTGAGAAAGTACCTTGCGTTGGAGTTGGGCCTCGCCCCGGAGCGCATCACTGTCCCCGCGCACAGCCTGGTGATGGGCGCAATCGGAGCGGCCCTGCGCGCCCCTTCCCAGATTAGCGTGGTCGCGTCCTTGCAGGCGCTGGAGGAGCATATCAACCGGCCCCTGGAGTACGTCGGCACGGACCCGCTGAATCTGGCCAAGTCCACGGTACTTCAGTCCAAGGAGGACCTGCGCGACCTGCCGCGCCGCCTCCCGGTGGCCGCGCTGGGCGTGGACATCGGTTCGGTGAGCACCAAAGCGGCCCTGGTGACGGAGGTGGACGGGAAAATCCGCCTGCTCGCCAGCTACTACCGCCGTACCGACGGCGACCCCCTCACCGCGGTCCGCGACACCGTCTCCCGCATCCGGCAGCAGGTGGAGCAAGCAGGGTTCACTATCGGTGAGATCTACGCCGGCACCACCGGCTCGGGGCGGTATCTCACCGGCGACTACCTGGGCGCGGATGTGGTCAAGAATGAGATCACCGCTCAGGCCCAAGGGGCGCGGGCGTTCACGCCTGAGATCGAGTCCATCCTCGAGATCGGCGGACAAGACTCGAAGTACCTCCAGCTCAAGGGCGACGTGATTGTTGACTTCGAGATGAACAAAGCCTGTGCGGCCGGCACCGGCGCGTTTCTGGAAAAACAGGCCCAGCGGCTCGGCCTCGATCTCACCGACTTCGGCCCGACCGCGCTCAGGGCGACCCGCCCGCCCGATCTGGACTGGACCTGCACCGTGTTCTCGGAATCGGCCTCGGTCTACTACCAGCAGAACAATGTGCCGATCGAGGA
>Ga0214473_10001903_pt1 | contig 26515 bp, 15 predicted proteins | sample RVTome_7_FD_203509 | JGI IMG/M metagenome (GOLD analysis project Ga0214473, IMG submission 203509) | Soil microbial communities from uranium-contaminated site in the Upper Colorado River Basin, Wyoming, United States - RVT98D197 | ecosystem: Environmental > Terrestrial > Soil > Contaminated >...
ACTGACTGCTACTGAGAACCAAGTAGCCAGACTAATGATCGGACAAATAGTTTCGCATTATCGGATTCTCGAACGCCTCGGTGAAGGTGGCATGGGTGAAGTTTACCTGGCCGAAGATACAAACCTGGGCCGCCGGGTGGCCATCAAGTTTCCCACCCTCACTTCAAATGAGCACGACTATCGCGCGCGCTTCTTGCGCGAGGCACGGGCCATCTCTGAGTTAAGCAATCCGCACATTGCCACCCTTTACGACTATGGCGAGACGAGCGAAGGACATCCATTCCTGGTAATGGAGTTCGTCCGGGGGCAGACATTAAGCGAGCTGATGCGGAAAGGCGAGTTGTCGCTACCGCGCGCCTTACAAATCGTCGAGGACGTCGCTGCCGCGCTGAGTGAACCGCACGCTCGAGGCATAGTCCATCGGGACATAAAGCCGTCGAACATCATGATTAATGAGCGTGGTCAGATCAAAGTTCTCGACTTCGGCCTTGCCAAACAGCTCAACGAGGATCAGAGCCACGTTTCCGAACCGGAGGCGCAGACGCTGCTGGCCTTACATACGCGTAGCGGCGCCGTTGTCGGTACGCCAGCTTACCTGTCCCCGGAGCAAGCGATTGGAGGTGACGTCGATTCTCGCAGCGATCTCTTCGCGCTTGGTGGAGTGCTGTACGAATGCGTGGTAGGGCGGCCGGCATTTCCCGGCAAGACTGTGATTGAGATTGCTGCGAATGTGATTCACTTTGAGCCGGTGCCCCCATCGAAGGTTAGCCCTCGTGTCCCGCCGGAACTGGATTCCCTCATCCTTAAGGCGCTCGCTAAGAAGCCTGAGAAAAGATATCAGTCGGCTGACGAACTAATCGTGGATCTACGCTCAGTTCGGGATCTACTGAAGGATGATACAGGTCAGACAATCATCAAGCCTAAGTCAGCGGTCTCCGGGACTCTCCACAAGAGCACTCTGACCAATCTCTCACAAATTTTGCAGCGGCCACGAGTGCCCGTCTGGTACATCCTGGTTGGTATGGTGGTTGTCGTAGGTGCACTGTTGATTAGCTGGCGGTTGTGGCGACCTCCTCCGCACGCACCGTCAGCGCAAGCGCAAAACTGGTACGACATCGGAACGAACGCGTTACGGGACGGCGCCTTCTATCAGGCCAGCAAGGCCCTGGAACAAGCGATCACGATCGATGATCAATATGTTCTTGCACACGCTCGTTTGGCGGAAGCATTGATCGAGCTGGACTACACAGACAGGGCCAAGGATGAACTGTTGCGCGTTACGTCGCTCGCGAGTGACCGCTCTCGACTACCAAAAATGGACGCGCTTTACGTAAACGCAATTTCGGCCACCGTGCGGCACGACTTCCCAGCAGCGATTGCATCCTACGCTGAGATCGCGAAACAGTCGCCGGATGCAGAGAAACCGCGCGTGCTGGTCGATCTTGGACGCGCCTACGAGAAGAACGAAGACGCCCGGAAAGCAATTGAGAGCTATTCGGAGGCGACGACTCGCAATGCTCAGTACGCTACGGCCTTCCTGCGCCTCGGAATTCTCTACGGCCGGCAACAGGAACTGGCCAGCGCAATGGCCGCATTTGATAAAGCGGAGGCGCTCTATCAAGCTTTGGCGAATCTTGAGGGCCGCGTGGAGGTGGCCTTTCAACGTGGCGCTCTGTTCAATAAGCTCAACAGAATGGCAGACGCCAGGGCACAGTTGGAGCAGGCGCTGAGTTTAGCGCGCGCCGCCGACAACCAATCGCAGGTTATAAAGACGCTCTTGCAATTGAGCAGCGTCGCTGTTGATGTTGGTGAAACTGCGCGCGCCACTGAATACGCCCGCGAAGCCGTCGAGCTCGCTCAAAAAAATGGCATGGAAAACCTGAGCGCGCGCGGCCTGACAGATCTCGGCAACGCTTTCCTGATTCGCGGTGAATTGGTTGACGCAGAAAAATATCTTTCCCAGGCGATTGAATCAGCACAGAGGGCCAAGGCCCGCAGCAATGAAGCGAGAGCACGCGTATCAATGGCAAGTTTACGTTACCAGCAGAACAATCCGCATGAAGTGGTTCTCTTCCTTGAGCCTGCATTGGCGTTTTATCAGCAGGGAGGTTATCGATCAGAGACTTTTTCCTGTCTTGTCTTGATGGCGCGTGCCAACCGGCAGAAGGGTGATTGTGAGGCCGCGTTAAGAGCTAACGAACAACTCTTGCTGCTCGCTCAACAGTCGAATGACCAGTCACAGCTCGCACTGGCGCACACTGAGATGGGATCTGCGCTGGCACGTGAGGCGAATTATTCAGAGGCGCTCGATCATTTCAACCAGGCGTTCCTCATCCATAAGGCGTCGGGAGTGCAGCGCAGCATCTGCTCCAACTTGTTGAGTCGCGGCGACGTGTTGTGGCAGCTCGGTCAGTACCAGGAAGCGCAATCTCTTCTCGCCGACGCCGCCGCCATCGCCGACAAGCCAGACGGTGGCTACGGACGGATATCAGCCGAAATCAAATTGGTTGAAGCGGAGATTTCGTTAAGCGAGGCGCGTTTTTTTGAGGCCAAAGCCAAAGCCGAAAAGGTGCTTGCTTTAACCGGTGCGCAGTTTCCAGCAATGACGATTGGCGCCAAGAGCGTGCTCGGGTTGGCGCAGGCGTACGGCGGCGCGGCAGCATCGGGAAAACAGACGGTTGCAGACGCGGTGGAGGTGGCGGAGCGCCTTAACGATCCCGGGCAACTTGCCGAAGCACAGATTGCACTGGCCGAAGCGCTTCTTCTGGCGCGCGATTCTCAGACTGCTTTGACCAATGCCCTGGAGGCACAGAAAACCTTTACCCGGTGTGGCCAACGGGGATGGGAATGGCGAGCATGGCTCATTGCGGCCCTGGCGAGCAGAAGCGCTGGTGACACCGGCAAGGCCCGCGAGTATGCTTTGCAGGCATCAGAGTCGGTTTCAAAGCTTGAGCAACGATTGGGTACCGCAAACTTTAACAGTTATCTCAACCGGCCCGACGTTCAGCGGTTGAGAAAACAGCTGAGCGAGGTTGCAGGTTCTGCGAAGTAGGTTTCGGTTTTGACGCGCTTCGAGTAATGCTTAGTTAAGAAAAACGCTACTAAGAGGCAAACCGTCCTGGTGGTTCAAAATGCTGGAGCTGGAACCTCAGCCTAATCAGCTCGCGTAGCTCTTGGTCAATGCTGGGGCGTCCGACCTGGCCCGACTGGGACTTCCACCAGACTGCCGAGTAGTTGATAGAACGTGGAGAAGACAACATTGATGCGTCGCAAGCAGCCAGAAAAGGAATCGACGAGCATCTCAGAGCACCTTGAGTCGTAGAGCTTAAGCGCAAGTATTTAAAAGCCGGTTAATATTTTCGGTACTGACAGGCCGGAAAATTTTGGGGTTCAGTTTGGAAGGATTCGTATGCAGCCGTGGATACAGCATTCATAAGCAGAAGTTCGTGGCTGGTCCGTTGGCTGCTGGTCGTTTGATTATAGCTTCAACGATTTCGATCATAGCTTCAACGATACTGATCAGTCGCCCGATGCATTGTTTCAAGTTGGGTGCGCGGCGCGGCAGATCGGCGAATGGGTCAGAGCGGAGCTGTGAATCCGGGTACGAAACTCCGTTGATTTATCCAGTACTGTATCGAGACGTGCGGAGAGCGCGTGTCCATCGTTTCCCGTACCTTGTCTGGTCAGTGTGGTTGGCGAGGAGGTCACTGTTCCCGCCTGCACGCATGCTCGACGGAATTCGGACAAGGTCATCTCGCGTTTGCCGCAGGAGCCCACAACGATCCTTCCAGGGGAACGTTGCGTGGCCCTAAGTGTCGTCTCTCAAAAGACAGGGGCCATGCAGGAGCGAACAGTAAAATGGTTTTTAAGTCGATAAGAATCTTAATGTTTTGAAACAGACTGTCGGGGTGTAGTCTGGCTACAAGGTTAGGCTCCAAGGAGGAGTTTGAATCGACATCAAGCTTTCAAAAGAGATCCTAGCGCAAGCCCGAGTGATCGCCAAGGGCAAACGGATTCGCAACGTGAATCGCCTAGTTGCGCAGTACGGTGGAATAGTATCAAAATGGGTTAAGAAGAGCAGCCCGCTGCTCGAGGTTGAAGGAGCATATATCGAGTATCACTGGTACGAGCATCCGGGAATCGGGAGATTCGAAATCAAAGAAGTGCGAACAAATCGACGATGATTGTCAAACTTAAAAAGAGAGACACGCAATATAGGGATCTCACCTTTGAACAACCGTATGTCGTAATCGGCATAGAGGCTAATGAATACCGAATCTTGAATGACGCCGGTCGGCCATTTCTATATCCGCCGAGGCTCTTTTCGGTGGTCGATGCACGAGAACCAACCGATTGGGTTACCGAATATGGTGATGATGGCGAGCGTTACTCATATCCGCGACCGTTGAATAGACCTGGCTTCTTTGAAGATTTTTTCGAACACAAAGCAAAAGCTGTGGGAACGTTTTGGCGCGTGATGAATCGTCGGCTTGCCGACGTCAGAGCGGCGGCCTAGCCACGCACGCGGCCTCGCGCACGGACTGGAAAGCTCTTTCCGAGTTCGTTACCAATATATGAGAGGTTCTTTGGGTCACTAGCAAAGTCGAAATAACGCCCCTTAATCGGTGAATCACGTCTTTGGGTTTGGTCATAACCCCACGGTGGCCTTCTCTAGAGTTAGCAGGGTCTTGCGCGAAATCCGCCAATTTGGCTTGCTTCGCCGGAATCGCCCTTGGGTCGCCTCAGTCCTGGAAACGCCCGCCCGGCCGACCCAATAACAGCGCACCGCGTTTTTTGAATTCCTGTAAGTTATTGAAACGGCGGGACTTGGGAGTGAGCGTTAAATTGCTGAGCCAAGCGGGCGTAAATTCTCGGCAAGTTCAATGTACACCGCCCTTTCAAGAATCTGCAACGTTGAACAGGCCTGAATTTGACTCCCTCGAGTCCCTGCTGTCCCCTCCCTCCCGCAAAACCGCCCAATAAGAGCACAACGTCTTCCATCGCCTAGCGGAGCGAATGTCGATCCCTGAGTTCGAGCGAAGATCAACTGAGAATTGTTCGAGATGTGCCCGCTTGCGCCAGCAATGCGGCAGAACTCCTTTTTGGAGGGCGTTCGGCTTGAAGGTCATTAAAGCTCAGGTTCGTTTGGAGATTTATGGGATGGTGCCAAACGTGAATCAAACGCCCGCTAAGGACAACGAATTTTATGTCTCAGTAGACCACTTTCCCTGAGTAATCGCTAATGTCGTTCAGTCAATCGGCACACTAGCCTTTTTGTATGTGCGCGTTCGTTAAGGGCCAGGAGAGCGTTGCGGCCAGTGCAGCCGGCACCTTTTCGGATCTGCTCAACTCCGTGCCAGTGGCCGCCGGCGACAAGATCTCTCTCGTTAGTGAACGCGGCTTCGCGTTCTAGCGCGCCTGTGATGAGTTTCGCGGCTCAGCTTGAGATTCCGTATCCGGCGGCGTTCGGCGATTAAGATCGTAACGTGACAGGTTGAGACGGTACAACGATCGTCCGGCGATCCTGCAAGTCCCGGTCGGGTTAAAAAAACAGACTGCGAGGTTTTTGTGTCCGCACGCTGACTGGCTCCTCTCGTTGATCTATAACGCGATTTGTCTGGCTATATGTGTGGTGGTAGCGCACACAACGCGGACTCCATCTCCCTACTGCGACAATTCGCTCTCGGGATGAAGGTTGAGCTTTAAGGCACCTGTTGTTCATCTCGACGTCCTCAATCAAGGGCCTTATAGATGTGTAAAGAGACAATTTGGTAATCAGGTCGTTGCGGAGCAGATGCCTAATCCCATAGAATGACGAGAGTCCAACGGGACTAATCGGCATTGCAGATGATGTCATAAACAGACTCCATTAATGCGCTACCTCTCATGGCGCTCGATTTGTCTCCCGTCATTGCCCCTTGACGCCTAAATAGCGTTGCCATCGGCTCTGAAAATGACTAAGAGATTAAGAACCATTCTAGGCGGCCTGCTGTTTCTTTCGAGTGCTTCAACATTCGTAATGGCACAGCAGGGGAATCCGCTGTTTCTGAAGGTCGAGAATGCAATCAGGGCTAAAGAGCCTGACTGGACCCTGATGAATAGATGGCCGGATCCTCATGGTCAGTCTATTGGTTACCTCTGGCGGCTAGATCACCGCGAAATCTTTATCAGAATCGTAATCGAACGATCGACGGCAGAGGCGATTAGCTATTTTCAGGATGATGGATTTGGTCGCGCAAGCGGTAAAAGTGCTCCTCAAAAGCTTGATATAGGTGATGGATGTTACCTGCGCCAGATGGGTCCTCACACGGCTGTAGTATTAAGAAAAAATAACTTACTTATCCGTCTCGGCTCTCGCTCAGCCGGACCTGAGTTCCTTAGCCGATTTGCGTTACATATAGGGACTGCCCTTGAAGACTTACCGGAGACCAGTAAGGGGCAACAAGCAAGAAGCCGGCGTAAAAAGGGTGAGCTCGCGCTAAGGGACGGGGAATACCAGGCGGCAATCGAGGAGTTTAAGAAAGCTATCGAATTGGATGGTGATTCAGCGGACGCTCATCACGCTCTCGGTCTGGCGTATTTGCAAGCAGGTGACAAGGCAAAGGCCAGCGAGAGTTTCAACGAGGCGCTGCGTCTGAGACCCGATTGGGCGCAAGCTCATTACGATCTTGGCAGAGCTTATTATGAGGCCGGTGAATACAAGACAGCGACTAGTTCGTTTGAAGCCGCCCTCCGCCTCAAGCCGGATTTCTTCGATGCGCTCATCGCTCTAGGCAAAACCCATCAACATGCGGGTCTGCACCCCCGAGCCGTCGAAGCTTTGCAAAAGGCGGTTCTGCTTCGTCCCGATAACATCGATGCCCGAACCGCACTCGGTACTGCCCTGATCCTCGCAGGGCAGCCGCAGGATGCAGTGGCAGTGTTAGAAGAGGTGGTGCGCCTGAGTCCCGCCAGCGCTTTTGTTTATGCCAACCTGGGACAAGCCTACCGGCTAACCGGAAAGTTTCAGGAAGCATTGAATGCGCTCGAACAATCGTTGCGCATTAGTCCGGAAGATCCAGTGGCTCACAACTATTTGGGGCTGACTTACGAGAGTTTGGACCGTCGGCAAGAAGCGATGGTTGCTTACCAGCGAGCTGTTAATTTTAAAGCAGATTACGCGGAAGCGCATTACAACCTTGGTTTGCTGTATCTTGCGCTGGGAAACCGCAACCAGGCTCAGGAAGAGTACGACATTCTTATAAGCTTGAAATCTGATTTGGCTGCTGCACTCTTGAGGAAAATGAGTGCTTCGAATCCTTAATCAGAAACTGGCGGCAGAGTCAAAGCGCTTTATGTCATTCAAGGTAATGAGATTATCTAAGGTGGTGGCCATAACGGTGTTTCTGACAAGCGCTGTATCAGTTAACACACAATCTGCTTCTACAGTGTTCGACAGGATCGAGCGGACCATTGCTCAAAACGAGACCGAATGGATTCTCGTTAACAGGTGGCCAAATCCAGACCCGCGAGGTTATGGATCGGCAGCCTGGGTTGGCCGTCGTCATCATCACAGGACAAGGAAGTACAGACAACGCGAATGTTGCCATTGCCGGAGGTGCTTTTGGCTATATCCCTAAGCCTTGTCAGATCGCTGAGATCCGAGATGCTTTGCTTAGAAAATACCCGACGTTATCGGATGCGTTTCATGATGGATCTGCGATTGGTCCTGTGATCGATGGGTTAAGCGCTGATGAGGAGGAGGAAAGCGGAGTTAAGTTGATTGGGAATAGCAGCGTGATGATCCGCGTGGCTATTGAAATAGGTGAGATTGCGAAGATGACGAGGCCAGTTTTCATAACTGGAAAATCAGGGACCGGCAAAGAAGTAGTCGCCCGGAAGATCCACGAAATGAGCTCCCGGGCGGGCCGGAAGTTCGTTGCTGTGAATTGTGGGGCGATGCCTCAGGATCTCATTGAAAGCACACTTTTCGGACATGTAAAAGGATCATTTTCCGGCGCAATAGCGGATCGCAAGGGCGTCTTTGAAGAGGCTGATGGCGGGACTATTTTCCTGGATGAGATCACTGAAACGACGGCGGCATTTCAGGTCAAGCTATTGCGCGTCCTGCAGGAGCACCGCATTACGCGGGTGGGATCGAATCAAGAGATCAAGCTGGATGTGCGGGTGATTGCGTCAAGTAATCGTAACGTAGTGGACGAGGTTGCGGCCGGACATTTCCGCGAGGATCTCTATTTTCGTTTGAAAGGTTCGGAGATTTTCCTGCCGCCGTTGAGGGACCGGCGAGAGGATGTAATGCCTTTGGCCTTCCATTTCGCGGGAATCACTGCGAGAAAGACTCGGAGGAAAGTGGCGTTTTCGACTGCGGTGATGGCGGCGCTAGGCGCCTATGACTGGCCGGGAAATGTGCGCGAGCTTCAATCAGCAATCGACTCGGCGGTACAGCGATGTAATGGGATCGTGCTGCTTAGCGACTTACCGCGAGATCTGAGGGCAATTGGCGGTGATTTGAATGAGAATGAAGTCGAGGTTGTGGGTGCCTTGGTTGGCAACACGGAAGAGATGCAGACTATGGAGGAGGTCGAGGATGCGCACATGCAGCGGGTTTTGCGTCACTGTAACGGGAATAAGACACAGGCGGCAAGGATGTTAGGTTTGGATCGTAGTGCGTTTGGGAAAAAGTGTCGAGAGAAGGGCTGGGGGTGAAAATAGGCGAATAGTAGATAGAAAGTCGCTTCGTCTGCCGCCGGGCTCGCTGGATTTAGGACAGCGTGGCCGGCTTTTTGTTTGGGGATGCGGGCCTAACAAATTGGTAATTACACACGACATGCTTGCGGATTAGAAGCGAGGTTAAGGCGCGGATTCTAAATAAGTTAGGGCGATAATACGGGAGCTGGCGGGCTTTCTAAGGCGTTTTTGGAGGGAAGTGCGGGCTAGATGCTGGGTTTTGAGAGTATTCGCTCGATGGTTGCGAGTAGGGTATTCGGCGCAAATGGCTTATGCAGGAAGTCAAAGCCGTCTTTGGTTTTTCTGGAGTTGCCCTCCAGTTCGATTCGATAGCCGCTGGTGAGAAGTACGCGGGCGGTTGGATGCTCCTGCCTTATCGCATTACATAGCGTGCGCCCGTCGGTGCCTGGCAGACCAAGGTCTGAAATGAGCAATGCTGGCTGGTTTCCCTGCTTTGTGAGCTTCCGATAAAGCTCAAGCGCCGCACTTCCATCTCCTGTAATTAATGTCTCATAGCCGGCTCGGGTGACGACTCGTTGAATGAAAATCTGGACGTCGGCTTCGTCTTCTGCGACAAGGATTAAAGAACCATTGGGTAGATTGGGTAGTCGACCTCCGGGGCTTAAAGCAATTTGAGTTGGCTGACGGAGAAGATGCAGGACAAGGACTTCATCGTCGTCTTCAACTGATGGTGGGGTTATTGGTCCCGGAGGTGTTTGCGGAAAATAAATATCAAAGCGGGTGCCTTTACCGATCCAGCTTTCAACGTCGATGTAGCCGCGGAATTGTTTGAGAATAGAATAGACGGTAGGCAGACCCAAGCTAGCGAGATCTGGTGGCTTATTGGAGTTGGGAATGTCGAAAATGCGTTTGAGTGTTCCCGAATCCATGCCAGCGCTCGAGTCAGTAATGCTGAGCCTGGTGTAGCTTCCTTCGCGAGCGCCGGGATGCGCCGCTACGAATTCTGCATCGAGAAAAACTTCTTCGGTTCCAATGGTGACGCGGCCTCCAGCGGGCATTGCGTTTTTGCAGTTAACGAGAAGGCTGAGGAGAATCTGGTCGATCCGAAGCCGGTCCATGTAGATTTGTGACAGATCTTCAGAGGGAAGGAATTCGATTTGGATTTTGCGGCCGAGCAGACTTCGGGCCATGGTGATGGTTTCGGTTATCGCTGTATTGAGGTCGAGTGTCCGGCTGCTTGTTGGTTGTTGTCTGGCATATTGTTGAAGGGTGTTGATGAATTGCGCCATTTCACGTGACTTGCGCACGACGTCTTGTATTTCTGGCAATCCTTGATCAAGCAATGGAGTCAGAGGCCCAGGGATTGGCGGCTTCAGAAGGGCCGATAGCTGTTCTTCGATAAGCTCAGCGTTTCCGATGATGGAAGTCAGTGAATTGCTGAAGTCGTGTGCAATCTTCATTGTTAGTTGGCCGAGAATCTGCTGATAGATAGTAGCCGTGGTGTGATCTTGCGCTTGGGTGGAGATTTGGGGTGTGACGATAGCTAGTGCTGTAGGTCGTGGCTTGAAGGCAGCGAAATATGGAATGTAATTGAGAGGCAGAAAAGTGGCCGAGTGTGGTACTGCGTGTATTTTGGCTCGCAGAACGAGTAATTCCTTTTGGGGTAGTTTTATGCTGGTGACTTTCAGCTGCGTTTGAGGATTTTCGAGTGAGAGGATGGACTCGATTTGTTGCCCGATTAAATTTGTTTCCTCGAGTGTGGTCATTTGTTGGGCAGCATTGTTTGCAAGAATGATCCGTCGCGATCGGTCGATTAAGAATAACGCCTCGGAAAAGATATCCGCGGCGTTCTTTAACATTGCGGCGGTGTCAGTGGGTTCGGGGTTCCGTTTATTGCTTCGGCTGCGCATAGGGTTTTCTTGTTGGCCTAACTTAGGGGGTGGCCGGCTGGAGGATTTCGCTTGATCCCAGGACGTCGCGGACTTTGCGGATGACGTCGGCATTGGTGAAAGGTTTTTCTAAAAAATCAACGCCTTCTAGCAGGACGCCGCCGCGATCAGTGATGGCATCAGTTGGGTGGCCCGAGATGTAGATGATTCGTGCGGTGGGCCTGATCTTGTTGATGAGTAGGGCCAGCTTGCGACCGTTCATTTGCGGCATTAAGACGTCAGTGATGACGAGTTGTATGTCGTCTTGGTGTTGCTGGAAGAGTTCCCAGCCTTCGCGTCCGTTAACGGCTTCCAGTATTTTGTAGCCGGAGAGGTGAAGGGCATCGCGTAATACCTGGCGAACGGTATGATCGTCTTCGGCAATAAGGATTGTTTGGGTTCCTTTATGATCGTCTATGGGTTCCGTGGTGCTCTCCGGGAGTATCTCGAGATGTTCTTTAGCGATCGGGAAGTGTATCTTAAAGACAGTGCCCTCTCCTTCTTTACTGTATAGCCATATCGACCCGCGAGATTGTTTGACGCTGCCGTAGACGGTCGCTAGTCCTAAGCCTGTGCCTTTGCCTTCTTCCTTGGTGGTGAAAAATGGTTCGAAAATGTGCTTCTGAGTTTCAGCGCTCATGCCTGTGCCTGTATCAGTGATTGAGAGCTGGATGTGAGGATGTGATTTAGTTTTGGAATATTGCTGGGGCCGTTTTTTGTCGAGATAAACGACAGATGTTTCAATGATTATTTTGCCACCCTGCGGCATGGCGTCTCGAGCATTTACGGCAAGGTTCATGATGATTTGTTCTAGTTGGCTTTTGTCGGCTTTTATCTGCGGCAGATCTTCGACCAGATTGCAGGTGATGGAGATATCCTCGCCTATGAGTCTGGCGATTAACCGTTCCATGTCTGTGACAACGGTATTCAGGTTTAGATTGACTGGTTGAAGGACCTGCTTACGACTGAATGCCAACAGTTGTCGTGTGAGCATGGCCGCGCGTTTGGCGGAGTCTTTTATATCGTGCACATATTTGCGCAGAAAATTGCCTGGGTCGAGGCCTCTAATTAGCATGTCGCAGTTACCATACATTGCGGTTACGATGTTATTAAAGTCATGCGCGACTCCGCCGGCAAGGTGGCCAATCGCCTCCATCTTTTGCGCTTGTCTGAGCTGATTTTCATGCTCTCGTTCGCGATTTAGTAGTCTGACGTTTTCAATAGTATTCGCAGCGAGATTTGCTGCCATCTGTAGAGCGGTAGTGTGTTCGGTTTGATACGCGTTGTCACTCGTGCATTGAATTTCAAGCGTGCCAATAGTTCGACCCATAATCGTCATGGGGACGGTCATAGCTGAGACGGGTTTAAAATCTGTGTGTGAGTACTCAAAAATTGTTGGAATGGGGTGATCAGACTGGGATGCGGTCGAGATGATAGTTTGTCCGGAGACTATGGCGCGCCGAACGTCGGAGTTGGTGGTAACGGGGATCGGTTCTAGATCTATGATGTCAATATTGTTTCCTTCAATCCAGAGAAAATGTGGGCTGATTTCTACTTGTTCATGATCGTATAGGGCAATGCCGAGTGCGCTACATGGCAGCGAGATGGTTGTGAATTCAAGTAAGGCTTTGAAGATTGGGGTCAGGTCTCGGGCTGAAGCTAGTACCTGCGCAAGTTGTGCAATTCGCTCCAGGAGTGTCTTGTATTCCGTGATAGCGCGCCGTTCAGCCTCCAGTAGGGATTGGCTGACTTGGCGGAACTTTTCTTCAGCGTCTTTGCGCGCTGTGATGTCGCGGGCGATTCCTTGGACGCCGATCGGCTTGCCGTTTTCAAAGATGAGCTGTGTATTTACCTCCACTGGTATGACTGTGCCATCTTTCGCCAGGATTGAGACTTCATAGATAGTAGAAGTTTCGGCGCCGCCAAGTTTGCGGCGAAGCATTTCTCTGGCAAGGGCTACGTCTTCTGGGGTTGCTAAGGTGTTGAATTCCAGAGTTGCGGCTTCTTCACAACTGTAGCCGGTTATCTGCTGTCCTTTTTTGTTTAGTGACGTGTAATGACCCTCGAGATCGTGCGTGTATACGATGTCGTTTGCATTGTGGAAGAGATCACGATAGCGTTCTTCACTGCGGCGCAGGGCCGCTTGGGTGCGTTTGCGTTCGATCAGTTGGCCGACCCTGGCGATGAGTGCGAGTTGGTCGAAGGGGGCTTGGAGAAAATGGTCGGCGCCGGCTTCGATTCCGTCTACGGCGTTCGAGGTGTCGACGCGAAAGGTACTCAGGAGCAGAATTGGCGTGCTGGCGAGGTCGAGTCGGGCGCGCAGACGGCGGCAGAGCTCGATGCCGTCGGTCTCCGACATGGAGATGTCGTTGACGATTAGGTCGGGTTTTTCGTTGGCAGCCAGTCTAAGGGCAGCCTTTGGGTTTGCAGCCTCGAGGACGTCGTAGCCGGCGTTTCTGAGCGTAGAGCTCAGTAACTGCAGTTGGTCCGGCAGGTTGTTTACGACCAGAATGGTGCCAGGACTCGGGCTTCCGTTCTGTCCTCGCTGCATACTCGGACCTGGTCCACCGCCGAGCGACACGCTTAAATCCGAGTCTTTCATACTTCCCCTCCCAGTGTTCGATGTGGCTCTCTGCATAATTCGGTCTTTTCGGGCCGACTCTCTTGCCCGTGTCGGAGGCGTTTTATGCAGTCCGTAATTGCGGATTTTCGCTAAATGGCTATAGACAGCGAGTAGGCTTTGTGGGAGGTTCTCCTAGTCATGAGCGTTTTTTCTGAAGCTGGCACGAGCAGAACAATAAACGAGAGCACGGCAAAACATAGCAGAATACACTAGCGAAAAAGAGACTGTCGGTCTCTAACAAGACTCAGTCTGTAACCAGACATAGCTGAGAGATCAGTTTCAAGAAGGGAGAAAATGAGCGAGAGTTTCTGCCACGATGCGGTAGCACTCACAGGCAGTTTCTTCGAGACCGTTCCTATCAATAATGGTAATTTTGCCGCGCTTGTAGCGGATCAAGCCTGCGTCCTGGAGGGTGCCAGCAGCCATCGTGACGCCAGTGCGTGGAGCGCCCATCATATAGGAGATGATTTCCTGGGTAAGATGAAAAGTGTCTCCATCCACGCGGTCGTGGGCTATCAAGAGCCAGCGGCAGAGTCGCTTTTCCATTGTGTGGAAGCGATTACAGAGGGCCGATTGCGAGATCTGAGTAATCAGCGCGTGTGTGTAGCTGAGTAGTAGGTCTTGGAGTTCGCCGCCTCGCTTGAACTCGGCTCGGATCACTTCCGCTTTGATTCTCATCGCATCGCCAGGCATCTGGACCAAAATCCGGTAAGGTGCTTTGCGAGCTCCGAGCACCACGGGGATACCCAACATTCCTTCGTTGCCTACCATCGCGATCTCGACGGTCGCACCACCTTGAGTAAGGGCAAGCAAAGATCCCATGCCGGTGTTGAGAAAATAGGTGTGCCGGATAAGATCGCCGGCCTCTGCGAGGGTTCTGCGCGTGAAGAGGTGGACCAACTCCAAGTGGGACCGGAGGCGCTGATATTCTTCATGAGGCAGGGCAGACAGAATCCGATTGTTAACCGCGTAGGGTTTTGCGGTTGCAGTCATGATCACCTCTGGGCTGCGCTGTGCCAATGCTTGCTTCGGCAACAGGGCGGTGACTGATTCAAGGAGTCGTGTGTGCGGTCAATTACCGCTTTCGCCGTACCCGAGAGGCCAATGCTCGAGCGGACTCCTTGTGATCTGGAACGCTCGGCAGCTTCTCGGGCAGATCCAACTTGTCATTAATAAGCACGTCCATACACACGCCTGCGACCTCTGCATACTTCAAAAGGATGGGGAGCGGTGGCTCACGCGTGCCAAGTTCATAACCGGAGATGCTGGCTTGAAATAGTTCTTCGCGCAGGCCCAGGCGGCGGATTATCTGATTTTGTGAGAGGCCGAGCGAGGTGCGGATCTGGAGAAGTTTTTCTGTCAGACGAGCTGGCTTCGATCGTGGGCTTTTTCCCATCAGGATTGTCCTCCTGATGGCAATGAAGCCTTTTTGTGGGAACGACCGCTAAAACGAATTCGTTTTAGCTTGGCCTCGTATTTCGCTACCGCCGGGAAGTCATACCTTTGTGACTCCCTCGCGGCACTCATCCCTTGTGATGTCGTGCCGCCTCACGCATGGGCCAAGAAAGCGATCAATTATCTATCTGTAGTATGGCCCTCTTAACGCAAGATGCCAACTCTTAAGGGTAGACCCACGGCGTGTGGCCAGAACGGCAGAAACCCGGCCGCTGTTTTGTATCTTATTCGAGTCGCTTTTTTGTCTAGACAATAGGAGGGCTGCGTTAGGAATCGCGTTGCCGCACTGCCGGTTTAGGCCAAAAGATCGAAGAAATCAAAATCTCCCTGGTTGTCCCTAAGCAGGTCTTCCAGAGCAGCCTTCCAGTTGGCTTGGTAGGCATAGGTGTTGTCGCCCAAAAACACATTGCTTTGCTGAATAGCCGCATGAAGCGAGAGCGCGTTTTCCAGAAGCGTGATCGCTGCGGTGGCGTTCTTTCGCGGGTCTGTTTCTGTTGCCATCGTTGAGATTTGTTGGGCAAGCATGTAGACGAGATGCTTGCCTGAGTCCCAACGCGACCATGGCAAAATCGATGTGACGGGTCCAGAGAAGGGTGAAGGGGTCAAGACCTGATTGCGAAATGTGGCTGAAAGCTGGCTTGTTTCATCAGGGTAAATGATGGTGCCCCACAGAGCACTGGAAAAGAAGCGGGCCGGGGCGTCGCCTCCTCCTCCCTGCGATGCTGCGGGCATCCAGCGATCGCGGGTGAATTTCCAGAGATTCTGACTGTGACCAATTGCGACTCCTGTGGCGCCGAATCCAAATGATAACAGTCCCATTGGACCAGCGTAGGCATGCAGCACGGGTTTGCCGGTGCATGCGAGAGTCAATCCCGCGACGCAGCATCTCCGCACCGTTTCGCGCACGCTGGGGAGACGCTCATCCTCGAATTCAAATCCGAAATACCATCCATCGCAGTTCAAAGCCGTTGCCTGGGAAAGAACCGTCTGCAGTGTCGTGTCTGATGCGGTGACTGAGCGGCCGAGGACGATCGTTGCGTAAATAGGAATCTTCAAATCATCGGCAACACTTTTGGCCGCGGCAAAGAGACGAGCATTCAATTGCACGATGTCTGCGCGGCCGGCCTGGTAAACAACCGCTGGCACGAGGACAGCATCGGCCTTCAGCTCTTCATGGTCCACGCGGAGTTCGTTTCTGAAGTCAGTCAGATCCTGATCGGAAATCTTGTTGAGAGATGACACTCCTTGCCGAAAGCGAGAGATCGGATAAGAGTCGAAGTGTCCGTTTGTGAATTCCGGGATGTAATACTGATTGTCGAGCAGCACCTCGGCGCCAAGGGCTTGATAGCGTCCTGCATATGCGATCGCATTTGTGCGGCTGAGGTCGCGCGGACTGATGATTACGCCGACACCAGCACCTTGTTGAAGCTGTTCTCCCACGAGCTTCTGGCTGCGGTCTCCGCACTGGTGCCACGCCCCACGCCTCATCAGATACCTCCTAGTTTCTTGAGCATGGTGCCGACTTGACGCGCGTCAGCCGGCCGCTTGGCGCGTTCTTTTTCGAGGAGGCGCGTGAGTAGGGTTTTCCATTTCGGGTCAAGCGCCTGAAACGATGCTTTCGTCAGATGGACGGTGGATTCGCACACTGCCTGTCGAAGCTGGGCGCCGGTTGTCATGCCGGCGTGAAAGAAAGGGGACTCGCCGGTTAACGCCTCATAGATCAGAATTCCTAACGCAAACAAATCTGTGCGATGGTCGATGTCATGCTTGGTGCCATCAAACTGTTCAGGCGCGAAATAGCGTGGCGTGCCGATGGCCGCCCCAGCAACAGTCAGAGTCAGGTCAGGAAGGGTAAGGTGACGCGCGAGACCAAAATCGATGATGACCGGAGATCCGCCGGGCCTCACCCGGATGTTGGCGGGTTTAAGATCGCGATGAACGATTTCTTTCTCCTTCATGGCGAAGAGCCCGTCACACAGTGAGGAAAAAAACTCTGCGACAGTCTTGATGGACCATGGCTGTCCTGGGATCAGTGTGGCTGTCAGATCCTGCCCTTCAATAAATTCTTCGACCATGTAATGGCGTTGGTTGCCAGGTTTCGAGGAGAACGTATATTCAATGAGCTTGACGACATTCGGGTGGTCGATCGACTGCAGGGCCTGAATCTCCCGGTCGAGCCGATCGCGTTCATAGTTGGGAGCTATCATCTTCAGGCAAAGGTCGGTCCCCGCCTCGTCCTTGACGTGAAAGGCGGCTTTCTGTTCGCTGGGGGTCAGTGGCCGGACAAAGGTGTAGTCCGGGAACATCTTCTCTGCATCCTTAATGTCGACGCGATAGGGCATCAGTGAGAGCGACTCCTGGCAAGAATGGACGCAAGCCGATAGTAATACGTCCAGACACTGGGGCGCGTGCGGCGGGGCTTTCTTATGACGGTCGCGCCGGCATCTTCGGATACGGAAATCAGTCCGATGCCTAGATCGCGAATGAGCGGCTCCGTTCGAATGCGCTCCGCAACCTTTTCGGGCAACGCTACGAATGAAAGATGGGCAAAAATCCTGTTCCGCGCGGCCTGCTCAATCGCCCTTTGCCAGTTTGAGATCTTGACTTCGATGGTGATGATTTCAGGAAGGATCTGTCGCCAGAGTGGCGATAGAGAAAAAGTGTTCGCCGAGGTCCTGATTGCTTCTGCATCGATAAGGCTGGAGAGTCGCGTGCTCAGTTTTTTTGGAGAGGCGCCGATGCGCTCGGCGATTGTTTCCAGCCGGGCCTTTCCGACAGCGCGAAGATACGCGAGTATCTGAGCGTCAGCGAGATCGACATTCGTCAAAGCAAAGACCTGGGGATAATACGAGACCACAACCAGATCCGGAATGCCTGCGCCGAGGGGCAGGGAAGAGGCGGTCCATGAGTGTATGTTGCGATTGAAAAGTTCTGGGACATGCCCGGCGACAATGTCCTGCATGAGGGCTTCAGGCCCCTGGCGACGCGGACGGAACTGCGTCACTGCATTCGAATCCGCAACTGATGACATAGGGGACAGCATACCAAAAACTCGCGGCTTTTTTATAAGAATCGGCTTCATCGAGGCTGATCCGGTTGTTGCTGAGATCATACAGTCCGGCGTTGCTTTCTCAGTTTAGCTGATTGTTGTCATATCCTTTATTGATAGTCGTTCACGAAGAGTTTGATTGCGAGTCTTAGGTCGAACCCGAAGCGTATCATCGCTGGCGGCATAATCGTAACAACCGGCACAAATGAGCCGCCAGCCTTGTGACCCTTATGCTTTCCACTCATGCGAGAAGAACCCGAACACCTGTGGTTGCTTTTTTACAGGTTTGAGCGTGGCCTCTGGAGACAAGAATCGCGTCTGCAATTCCGACTATCACTTCACGTGCGAAGATTAGCATCTGCCGACAACTCGTCATACCCATGTTCAGAAACCGGGGACCGCGCCTTCCCGAACCAACCGCCGAATACGTTCAAGTGTGATGCCCAACTTTGTCCCTCTTGCTCATATCTGCGGCCACATTCTTGTCAACGTATAACGGCTTGGCGATAAGCGGCGAAGCTGGTCAGCTTCATCACCTCGTTATCCCTCCACCCTCCATTGGAACGCGACAGCGCGCCAACTCTCAGCAGCATCAACGACGCGCTGGCAGCGCGGCGCCGATGGCCGGTGCGCCGCCATCAATTAGTTTCTGTACTCTAGTGCCGGGCGTGTGTCTCAAGTGTCAAGAGGTATGCGGTTCAAGGTTAGGTGAGTTGCCAATTTGCGGTTTCTTAGTATAGGTAAGTTCTTTAGTTAGTGAGGTTGCATGCTCTCTAGGAAAAGTCCGCACAATGTCCGCAACGGGCCAAGGGGCGGTTCTGTAAGTCCTTTATCCACGCAACCTAAAGGTGATTGCTCTATTGCTGAGCCAGGCGGGCGATAAATCCTTTAGAATCAATGACTTACGCGGATTGTCGGCCCACGAAGTCAGTCCCAAAACTCGCCGCGTCGAACGCGAATGCAGGCATCTTATCCGATGATTGCCCGCTTACGCCAGCGGTAGGAGCAATCATCCATTCCAACGGATTTTAAGTCCGGTCGAACGCATCTTACCTGATCTTACGAAACGAGATGAATCAATATTTACCGGACTCGCAGCCGTCAAAGTCATGCTTCGTCCGGTTAGGTCTCGCGACAAAATGTCGTCATCTTAGCGTCATCTTTAGCCGTGAAATCTGATGACAGGCCGGCTAACTTCCTGTTTCCGGCGTTGAAGATGAAGAGTCATCTCGTCAGGTGGGCCTTTAGTCATCCTGAAAACTGGGGTGGCGAAATAACCGTGTCGAAGCTGAAGCTAGTACGACTTCATCTTGTTTTCGATAAAAGCAATAGCGGATTAGGCTTCAAGATTATTGCGAAGACGGGTGACGTCGCGTTGTGGTGGCGCGCCGAATTGCTTCTTGTAATCGCGGTTAAAGTAAGACGGATCCTCGTAGCCCACGCGGAATCCGGCGCTCGCGGCGTCCAAGTCTTCGCCTAGCATCAAACGTCGGGCTTCCTGCAGGCGGAGGTGCTTTTGAAACTGCAAGGGGCTCATTGATGTAACGGACTTGGAGTGATGGTGAAAGCCGGAGACACTCATCCCAAGGTCGCGCGCGATCACCTCCATCTTCAATGGCTCGTCAAAATGCTCCCGCAGGTGGCCGATCGCTTTCGAAATGCGGCGCGTGTCGCTAGCAGTGAGCAGATGTGCAAGCCGCGCGCCCTGACCGCCCGCCAACAGTCTGTAAATTATCTCCTTAGTGACAAGCGGAGCGAGGACTTTGCCCTCAGCCGGCGTTTCGGCGATGCGTACCAATCGAGCAACAGCGTCAAGCAAGTCAGCGTCTATCGCGCTGACGTTCATCGCCTTAACGCTGGCGTCACCCTTTTTTATCCGTATGCCGGATTCAACAATGACCGAAGCTACAGGGCGGAATCCAGGTTTAGGCTCAGTCCTAGGTAAGGCAGCTCCTTTGATGGTGCCTCTATTTGGAATGCAACGGGCAGGTCGACCGTAAAAATCAAATAATGAAACGGATCGTATAAGAAAACTTCCCCTCCCACGCTTGCTCGTTTTCTGCCCTGGGCCACAAAACAAAAGGATGGCTGAAAGAGCGACTGAACCGGCTCAGCCGGACGGCGCGATCTCATCGCTGCTGACTATCGCGGTGACAACGCCTGGATCGCCGTTTGAGAATCGCAAACCTGATGAGCTGTTGTTCCAGGGCACACGGGTATTCTTGAAGGATAAAGGTCCTGCTAAAGGCGTACCGTTCCAGGATCTACTGCGCCGCGCCAATATTCGCGTGGTCGCAGGGAGTGGCAAATCCGAAGCGACGTTCAGTAATCCGAAGCCGAAATTCTCGACACAATCGTTCGGCTGTCATTTCGTTGAGGTGACATGGCAAGCGGAGATAGCACGGTTGCGGGTCAGCCGCGTTGTAACAGTGATAGATGCAGGCCGGATTATTAATCCACTCGCTGGCCGGAATCAGATCGTGGGCGGGGTGGTGATGGGAATCGGTATGGCGCTTTTTGAGCACACATCCTACGATCCGCAAAGCGGCGCGCCGATCAACAGTAATCTGGCTGACTACATCGTGGCAGTGAACGCCGACACGCCGCCGATTGAGGTGCATTTCCTCGATTATCCAGACAAAGAGATTAACGAACTTGGTGCGCGCGGGATCGGCGAGATCGGCTTGGCCGGCGTAGCGCCAGCGATCACGGCGGCGGTCCACCATGCAACGGGCATTCGCGTGCGGGAATTGCCAATTAAGATCGAGGACCTCTTAACGCCAGCAGCATAAGCTCGCCCGCCGGCGCGGGTGGTAGCTAGGTTGAGGCGATCGTAAAGAGAAACTTACTCCGTCACTCTCCGCATGGCAAAAATTCACTCTACTAAACGGTCTGAGTTTCCGCCGGTGGTTGGCGACTGAACCGTCACTACTAATCGTGAGCAGTGAGTTATAAAGAGTGCCGTTTCCTGGCCCGACAGCAATTCACTCGTTGATCCCGATGACCACTACGACATTGGGTGTTTTGGATGACGACAGTTTAAGATTTCTGCCTTAATATTTCCCAGTAAATCTGTCAAAATTCGCTGCTCAACGGACTTCATTCCGTTGGACATCGCCGTGAGTTTTGTAAGTTATTGAAATGATTGGTGCCGAGGGAGGGATTCGAACCCTCACGGGATTGCTCCCAACGAATTTTAAGTCCGGTCGAAGGCATCTTACCTGATCTTACGAAACGAGACGAACCCATATTTACCGGACTCGCAGCCGTCAAAGTTATGCTTCGTCCGGTTACGTCTCGCGACAAAATGTCGTCATCTTGGCGTCATCGCAAGACATGTGGGGAAGCTCAACCGATCTAAGCGCTTCTGGACTTGCTGTGTAGATCTGTCTACTTCTTTCCATTAGCTTCAGGTTCCTCTGCCCAGAAGATCCACTCAGCACCATTGGCATGCGTCTGACGAGGAGTCAATAGTCCACGCTCTTCAAGCGTGGCTCGTGCGCCGCGTTGCATGTTTGCACACAAGCATGGCGTGATGTCGGAGAATTTCCAACCCTGGTTCTTAAGTCCAGTTATTAAACGCCCGTTCTAACTTTAAGCGCCTTATTTCAAATAGCGCGACGACTTGTTGAGCCATCTCCTCGCATAATGATCTGAACTCAATCTAACTAGTGGGCACTTACTAAAATGTTTCCGCGTCTCGCTGCCGGCGGCGTCGCTCATCGAGCGTCATAGCCTGTTTTTGATCGGTTAATCCTGCCGGCTCTTCTCTTGGTCGCCAAACGCGCCCGCCACCAGATTACTGGGCGGTATTGGCGCGTACGCATCGCGTACCGACATGGGTTGCCGGTTGGCTTCTTGACGGAAGCGTTCGCGGCAGACGAAAATCTTACCGGCATCGACAGTGCTTTAAATTTTCTTAACAGTTTTGATTACGTGAGGTTCCCAAACGAATGAAAGACAAGGCACTTTTCGAGACCCACAAGAAGGTGTGAGCGAACTTCGTTATCCTATAACTTTCCGAACCCTACGCGCGCCGTGAACGCTCTGCGCCACGTAAGCGCATAAGTCGGTTGGACTGCTGCACCCTTACTTTCTTTTCAACACACTCAAAGTAAGTGACAATGATTCCAAGGAGTCTGTCATCCGCACCTCGATAGCAGTTCCGGATCAACGATGTCGGATTGCTCTAGTCAGGTTCGCCTCAGCTGCTTGGCCACGGTTGCTATGGTAGCAACAAGATCATGAGGGCTCACCGGCTTTGGAATGTGAGTCTGATAGCCTGCTGCCAGGACGCGTCTCACATCATCGTCGCTGACGTAACCTGTGAGCGCCAGCGCCAGGATCCTTCCGCCATTCCCCTGCTCACGCGCCCGAACCTCTCTGATTAGATCGTAGCCGTCCTCACCGGGCATGCCAATGTCCGAAACCAACACCTCCGGTTTCCATTGACCCACTATTGCGAGCGCGCCTGGTACCGTGGATGAGGCTCTCACTTCAGCGCCGCTTTGCGTTAGAGCCACGGTCAGCAACTCACGCGTGTCAGCTTCGTCGTCAATCACAAGCACGCGCAGCCCTTTTAAGACTGGCGGTGCCCCGAGGACTGCTGACTCTTCGCCTGCGCCTGCACAGTCCGCGCTTCTTTCGTTTGCAGGCACGGCAATCAGCGGCAGCGTTACAGTAAAAGTTGCGCCCTGGCCAACTCCGCGACTTTCGGCTCGGACTGATCCGCCATGCGCCTCAACCAAATGCCGCACGATTGATAATCCTAAGCCGAGGCCGCTGTGTTGCCGTTTGGTCGTGCTCTCAGCCTGTCGAAAACGATCGAAGATATACGGCAGGAATTCGGGGCTTATGCCTTCACCCGTATCCGTGACGATGATAGCGGCAGTGCCGTTATCGCGTTTCAGTTGCACGGAGACGCGTCCATCGCGAGAAGTAAACTTGACTGCATTGGTCAAGAGATTCCAAACGATTTGCTGTAGTCTGGTCGAATCACCAGCCACCATTCGCGCGGCTGGATCGACCATGAGCCGCAGCGCTACGCCCTTCGCATTCGCAGCCGGACGTACCGTGTCTAACGCGGCCTCGATGATTGGGACCAAATCAACCGTGCCGCTCTCAAACCGCAGTTGGCCAGAAATGATGCGCGACACGTCCAGCAAATCGGATATGAGCTGGTTCTGCGCCCGAGCGTTACGCGCAATAGTTTCCAATCCGTGGGTAACGCTCTTATCGTCAAGTCCTCCGCGCCGCAGCATTTCCGCCCAGCCCAGCATTGCATTGAGCGGCGTTCGTAACTCATGTGAGATGGTTGCCAAGAACTCATCCTTCAAGCGGTTGGCAGCTTCAGCCTCTGCGCGCGCGGCTTGCTCACGCGCAAGTAGCTGGGTCCGTTCTTGCTCCGCCCGCTTGCGCTCGAGATAATCGGCAGTTTGCAGGGCTAATAGGTCCATCAGGCGCAACTCGCGCTCTTCTAAATGATGCGGTTTGCTAAAGTGAGTCGAGATTGTGCCCAGCAAGTGTCCGGTGCCGGTCATTATCGGAGTCGATTGCACCGCGCGCACGCCGGCATCGAGCAGCACTCGGAGCGAAGGTTGCCCGGCAAAAATATCGCTTTGCGTCACGTCTTCCACTATCACGCGCTGCGCCGATCGCACCGCTGCTGCAGCGCACACCGAGGCTTCTTCACTGCGGATGGCAGCGAAGAACTCCAGAAACGGCTCTTCGAAGCCGCGTTGAGCCGCGATTTCCAATATCCCTGATTTACCATCCAACAATTGAATGTTGCCTTTGTCAGCCTGGGTAATCACGATGGCTGTCTCGATGATTTTGTCCAAACATTGCGTAAGCTCAAGACGCGCGCATTGAGCGCCCAGGTCGTGAAGGAGCGTGATGGCTTGCAAATCCGCGGCGATGCGCTTTTCCGTTTGCTTTCTTTCGGTGATGTCCCGCGCGATCTTCGACGCACCGATAACCTTCCCGGTCGCGTTGGTGACGGGAGAGACCGAGAGCGAGATATCCAGCAACTTGCCGTCTTTGCGGCGGCGGACCGTTTCATAATGTTCGACTGACTCTCCCCGACGGATGCGTTGCAGAATACCGGGCTCTTCATTAGGGTGGTTAGGAGGAAAGAGCATCGTGACTGGGTGGCCAATCACTTCCGACGCCGTGTACCCAAAAATCCGTTCTGCTCCGCGGTTCCAACTGGTAATGACGCCGTCGAGATCTTTGCTGATAATTGCGTCCTCCGAAGACTCGACAATGGCAGCGAGTCGGGCGCTTATTTCCTCGGCTTGTTTACGCTCGGTGATGTCCAGCAGCATGTTGATGCCCCCGACGATTCGTCCTTCCGCATCGCGCAGCGGCGTTGGATAAGGCTCGAACCAGACGCGCGTACCGTCGGGCCGCTCAGCAATAGCTTGGACTCCGCGTACCGTGCGACCTTCCTTGAGGGCAATCGCCATCGGACACTCATCGTGCGGCATCGGCGTGCCATCGAGATGATAGAGTTTCAGACTCACGCACCACTGATCGCTTCCCAGTTGCGGCACGCGTCCCGAGAATTCAACTGCAGCTGAATTGAAGTGCGTCAGCCGACCTTCAGCGTCGGTCGTGTAAATCGCCGCCGGCAAAGCGTCGAGCATCTCTCGAAAGCGGCGTTCGCTCTGGCTCAGTATTCGTTCATCGAAGCTGGCGTTCTCAACGAAATCGCGCAACTCCCGCTCTAAGCCTCGCAAAACGTCCTTATTTCCATACGTCGATTCACGATCTGGCGCAGGCGTTACGCTGGTGGCTCGGTTATCCATAGAATTTCCTGAGAAGAGGCAGGCTTATTGCATCCGATTGTCAGATCAACTGTTGGTGGAGTAGTCCGCCACATTCTAAAGCCTAAATGGCGTTAGTCGGTAGAATAGTCTCACAACGGAGCGGATGCGAAAAATCCCACGGAGGCTTGCTAACTAAACAATTCGGCGACCAGTTGTGAGCTGAACAGTTTGAATTAGTAGGCAAGAAGAGTGCCGCGGGATACCGTCGGGATCGGGAGGGACTTATGCCGTCTATAATCGAAGGCTGTAGGCCTTGTTTACGGTACACGCATTCCGGACAGCGAGTGAAGTACGTGCGCTCAGATGTCTCGGAATGGTACGAGGTTCACTTTCGGATCGGACGCCACGCTGCCTGTTCTTCGGGCATTCGGGGTTAAAGGGCTCCTCGACGATCAGCCATCCGTTAAAGCAGTGGGCGCAGTTTCAACTCGCAACGCTTCTACTCGATTACGTTGTTCCTGTGCGCGCTGCTGCAGACAGTCGTAGTCGCCAATCCGCAGTGAGGGCGTGGTCTGAGCTGTCGCAGCGAGAGCTATCCAAGAGGATCGTTTGCCTTCGATGCCTAGAGAGAGAGCTTTGCGATTCAAAGAGAAGTAAAGCGCCGGCCTTTGGATCGTCGAAACGGAGTTTCAGCTCGGTGAATTTTTCGGCCAACCAGGCTGATGCTTTGCGCGTGCGACTCTGGTCGATATTCAGAGCTTTCATAAGCGCCTCAAGCTCGTCGCGATCGGCGCCGATATCCGCGTGGAGTTCCCTAAAGAAGTCACGCGGAGTATCTTCCGAATGAGTTGCACTGACTCGTTTGAGGCTATTGGAGCGCGAAGTCTATGTGAAGAAGATTTTTTTCAGTCAGCATACCGTCCGCTGGTCGTCCCTTACACCGTGGCAATTTGATGCGCTGCTGGTGTCGGAGACGAGCTCTCGCTTCCAGTGTCGATTAGACTAAGACTACCATTGTTATGGTTAAAGCTCTTTCAGAAATGCTCTAGCATTGAGTGCAATCCCGCTCCTGCAAATGCCTCTCGCTTGAACGCGACTGGTTGCGGGACACTATAAAAATGCGAGTCGCTAAGCAAAGTCTCAATCGCGGAGGTGTCCGCTTCGGAGACTGGTCCGATTACAACCACGAGCCCGCTGGCCACCTTTATGAGCGTGACGCATTCATCGCTGTCGACATTCGCTTGCTCGCATCGCTCTAGTAAGCCTTCATCATTTCGTCTGATGATCCCGACAATTTCAGATTTTTCAGATGCCTTGCACAATTAAACCTCACCCTCTGACGAACTCATTTCTGAAATTATCGAGGTCGGCCGGGCCATCCGTATAATTCCATGGGTGAATCGAACCCCTTGCGTCCTGTTGCGACGCTAAAACCCTCGTTCGTTATCGAGCTCAGAGTCTTCAATCGCGATAGTTTGTGAACGCGCCTCATGCTTAATCAACTCAAAGACCTCAATCAAGTGTTGCTCTGTTGTTAGAACGTTTCCAATACCGATGCGCATCGCTACGTTTTTACCTAAAAATGTGTGGGTCAAGTAAGCGCGACCCGTCTTATTAATGGCCTTAACAACGGACCGGTTGAGGCAGTTGCAATAAGCCTCGGACGCTTCCATATCGTCGCGTCTCCCACGCACCGCTCGAAAGCAAACGACTCCCATTTGAACTGGCGCAAGCAGCTCAAAGTCAGGATCTGCGGTTACCCAACTCGCGAAGAGTTTGGCTAGTCGAATATGTTCTCGAATCCGCGCCACCAGGCCGATTTCGCCAAACGCGCAGAAAACCATCCACGCCTTCAGGGCGCGAAATCGCCGACCCAGCTGTATGCCATAGTCCATGTAATTGGTCTCGCCCTCATCCGCATCGCCGCGCAAGTATTCGGGTACAAGGCAGAAAGCATCTCGCAGAAGATCGGGACGGGTTATGTAAAGCGCACTAAAGTCCA
>Ga0214473_10001904_pt1 | contig 26507 bp, 23 predicted proteins | sample RVTome_7_FD_203509 | JGI IMG/M metagenome (GOLD analysis project Ga0214473, IMG submission 203509) | Soil microbial communities from uranium-contaminated site in the Upper Colorado River Basin, Wyoming, United States - RVT98D197 | ecosystem: Environmental > Terrestrial > Soil > Contaminated >...
CCCCGGGGGGCCCGCCGGGCCGGCACGCCTCATCACTCAGCCAATAGTGATTTCCTCGGGCGCGTTGACGAAGTAGCCCTGGATGAACTCGACACCGAGTTGCCACAGCACGGCCATCGTGTTGGCGTCCTGAACACGTTCGCCGATCGTGATCGCCTTGCGCGCGCGGGCCAGGTCGACGAGCCTCTTGACGCGGGCCTGCTTGTCCTGGTCCGCCGCCAGGCCCTGCATCAGCGCACCGTGGATCTTGACGAAATCCGGCGACAGGTGACCGAGCAGCTGCTCGGCGTCGCGGCCAAGGCCGAAGCCCTCGATCGCGAAGCGGAAGCCGCGCTCGCGCAATGCGTCCTGCAACGCGACCGTTTCCTTGAGCTGCTGGCTGGCGACCTCTTCGCGAACCTGGAACACGATCCGCTGAGGATCAACGCGCGAGGCCTTGAGCTGGTTCGACAGCCAGGCGGGCAGCGTCGCGTCGCACATCGTGTCCTGCGACAAGCGCACGAACAGCGCCCCCGGCTTGCGTGACGCGCCAAAAGACATCGCGGCGCCGACGACCCAGCGGTCGATGTTCTTCATCAGGTCATTGCGCTCGGCCGCCGGCATGAACAACGAAGGCAACACTTCCTGGCTCTGCTCGTCGAGCATGCGAACCAGCACATCGAACATGCCGAGCTCCTCGCCAACCAGGCTCGCGATCGGCTGCTGCACGAGCCGGAAGCGGTTGTCCATCAGCGCGGACTTGATCTGCTTGACCCATGCCCGGTCCTGGTCCTGCAGCCGCAGCATCGCGCCGGTGTGTTCCAGCATCTGCACGCGATTGCCGCCGAGTTCGCGGCCCTGGCGATTCGCGTTGAAGGCGTCGTTGGCCGGGCCCTCCGGCTCGAGCACCGCGGCCGGCACCGGGCCGAGTCCGACCGTACAGGTCGTCGACAACGACTTGGAACCAACCTGGAACACCTCGGTCGCGACCTTGTGCACGACGTGCGCTGCCCACGCCTCCACGTCGCGGCTGTTGCCGCGTTCGAGCAGGATCATGAAGCCGTTGCCGCCGAGCCGGCCTGCCAGGTCACCCTCCTGCACCTGATCATGCAGCAGCTTGGCGAAATCGGTCAGGAAATCCTCCCCGATCATGACCCCAAGATCCTCGAGCACTGCCTCGTACCGGTCCGGCTCGATGTAGGCCAGGCAGCGGACGCCTGCCTTCACCGGCGCGGCCAGTTGTTCCCGCAGCCTGCCCATGAAGTAGCGCCGGTGCATGAAGCCCGTCGCGGGGTCGCACTGCATCGCTTCCTCGAGCCGGCGCTCGACCTCGCCCGCGTCCGCAACGCGCGCGGGCACGCAGACCTGGACGCAGGGCTCGCCGTCGAACTCGGCGCGCCGCAACTGCAGCGCCAGCGACGGAGCGTGGCCGCTGATCAGAAGCGCCGATGCGGTCAGCGTATGGCCGGACCATTTGCCCTGCATGCAGGCGACGATCGCACCCTTGATCGCCGTATGATCGTCCGCGTCGAAGGCATCCATCAGCGGCGTGCCGATCACGTCGTTTGCGCTCCCATAGCCGAACAGCTCGAGCCAGGCAGGATTCGCGTCGACGATGATGCCTTCCTGGACCTGCGCGATCGCGTCCGTGGATCCCTCGACGACATGTTTCAGCTGCAGCTGGTACGCACGCGCCGAGGCGAGCGTGGCCGAAAGGGCCTTGTCGAGGCGGTGGGTGCGCAGTTCGCGGCCGACCACGAACTGGAAGCGCTTGATGTTTGTGAGCGTGACGGCGTCCTGGGCCCCGAGCGCCAGCGCCTCGGCAATGGCGGCCTCATCCAGCTGGTCGCGCATGATCAACACGGGCACTTCCGGCGCAAAGCGCGCGCGGAAATCCATCGCGCTCGCGATGTCGATGATGCCTTCATCGGCGAACAACACGAGCATTTCGGCCGACACCTGCGACAGCACGTCGCCGAGGTCGCGTGCATCGGGCAGCCAGGTCACATGGACCGGGTGGCCCGCATTGCGCAGCGCCTTGTTGATCGCCTCGACGTTGTCCTGACTGCGCGTCAGGGCAATCATCGGCACGGCGGCGGGTTGCTTCAAATCCGGCTCCGGCGGCGGCCAGCAGGCCGTCGAAGGCAGGATACTAGCACCCCGAATTACCTCAATTTCGCGACCGGCGTCTTGAAACGCCAGCCAGTGAAACCATTTGACGCCCAGCGGATGCAGGCAGCGCTGGCCGGTGGCCTCGCCTGCCGGCGGGGTGGCCGGCCAGACGGCTTGCGGCTATCATACGCGGCCTTTTCCCAGCACCGGCCCGCCACTTTCGGGCCCCGGCGGCCGCATCGATGTCCAGCTACAACACCAACGAGTTCCGTTCGGGTCTCAAAGTCCTGCTCGACGGGGATCCCTGTTCGATCGTGGAGAACGAGTTCGTCAAGCCGGGCAAGGGCCAGGCCTTCAATCGCGTCCGGATCCGCAATCTCAGGACCGGGCGTGTCATCGAGCGGACCTTCAAGTCCGGGGAATCCCTGGATGCCGCCGATGTCATCGACGTGGACATGCAGTACCTTTATTCGGATGGGCAGTTCTGGCACTTCATGCAACCGGAATCGTTCGAGCAGTTCCTGGCCGGCGCGACGGCGGTGGGTGACGCGGCGCAGTGGCTCAAGGATGGCGTTGTCTGCATCGTGACGCTGTGGAATGGACAGCCCCTGACGGTCACGCCTCCCGCGCATGTCGAGCTCAAGATCATTGAGACCGACCCGGGCATGCGCGGCGACACCGTTACCGGTGGCACCAAGACGGCCAAGCTCGAAACCGGCGCGGTCGTCAAGGTTCCGCTGTTCGTCAACCAGGGCGAGTCGATTCGCGTCGACACGCGCAGCGCGGCCTACATCTCCCGCGTGAAGTAGGCCTGCGGCGCAGGCCGCGGCCCCGTCAACCCGCCTCGAATCCGTCGATGCCCGCCAGGCGCCAGTCGCAGGCGGCGACCAGGCGCGCGCCAAGGGCCTCGAGTCCTGCGGCGTCGGCCGCGTCAAAGCGGCCGTAACTCGGGCTGTCGAGATCGAGCACCCCGATCAGCCGGTCGCGGGAGATGAGCGGCACGACGATTTCCGAATTGGATGCAGCGTCGCAGGCAATGTGCCCGGGGAAGGCGTGCACGTCGGGCACGATCACGGTCTGGCGTCGCTCTGCGGCCTTGCCACAGACTCCCTCGCCGAGCGGAATCCGGACGCACGCCACCCGTCCCTGGAAGGGGCCGATGACCAGGGCACGGCCGCGCATGAAATAGAACCCGGTCCAGTTGAGGTCTGGCAGCCCGTCGCTGATCAGCGCGGCCACATTGGCGGAATTGGCCCAGGGGTCACGCTCACCATCGAACAGGCCAGCGGCCTGGTCCAGCAGGCTCGAATATGATTCCGCGAGATCCCGTTTCATCGCGTCACCTCAGGCGCGCGCCATCGGGAAGGCCATCGCCGCATCGAGCGACGGCAATCCGAGTGCGACCATGACCAGCCGGTCGAATCCCAGGGCGACACCCGCGCAATCCGGCAATCCGTGTGCCAGCGCTGCCAGCAGCCGCTCGTCCGGCGCCACCCGGCGCTGGCCGCGCCGGCGACGCAGTTCCAGATCGTGCTCGAATCGCCGCCGCTGTTCCAGCGCATCGCCGAGTTCGTGGAAGCCATTGGCCAGTTCGACCCCATCCAGATACAGCTCGAAGCGCTCCGCCACCGGCCAGCCGTCCCCGTCGTCGCGCAAGCGCGCGAGCGCGGCCTGACTCGCCGGATAATCGCGCACGAAGACCGGCGCCTCACGGCCCAGTCCGGGTCCGACGACGGCGGCCATCAGCAGGTCCAGCCAGGCATCATGGTCCCAGTCGCTGGCCCCGGCCGTGGAGATCCCGCGATCACGCAAGACGGCCGCGATCTCGTCCGGGCCAGCGGTCCGGCAATCAAGGCCGCAGGCGCCTGCAATTGCCTCGCGATAGGTCAGTTGCCTGGCGGGCGCCAGGGTCCGCAACTCGCCGATCGCAGCGCGCAGGAATCGGTCGACATCGCGCTGCAGCTCCCCGACGTCGAAGCCGAGGCGGTACCACTCGATCATCGTGAATTCCGGGTTGTGCAGCCGGCCGGCTTCGCCGTCGCGAAATACGGGGCAGATCTGGTAGCAATCTCCCACGCCAGCCGCGAGCAGCCGCTTCATCGGGTACTCGGCTGAGGTCTGCAGGTACAGCACCGGTCCCCGTAACGGGCGCGCTTCAATCGACTCGAGCTGCGGGTCGCTTGCGGCGCACGCCGACAGCGATGGAGTCTGGACCTCGAGGACCTGCCCGGACGCAAAGTACGCGCGTGCCCGGGCCAGCATTTCGGCGCGGTGCCGCAGCACTGCGCTGTGCGCGACGGGCCGCCAGTCGCTGGAGTTCATGTCGATGACGCGATCCGCTCGCCCATTCGCACGGCGCGCCCGGGCCTCAGGTCCTCAACCAGTGCCGGGCCGCGCGGCCCGAACATCAGGATCACCGTGGAACCCATGTTGAACCAGCCGAGCTCGGCGCCCTTGTCGAGGGTGACCGCCCGATCGTGCCTTCCTGCAGGAATCTCGCCGGCCCAGCTCAGGCTCATGCTGCCGACGAACAGGGCGCCGACCAGGACGACTGCCATCGGGCCGGCCACAGTGTCGAAAATGCAGGCGATCCTTTCGTTGCGCACGAACAATCCCGGCACCACCTCAGCCGTCGCCTGGTTGACGCTGAACAGGGCGCCCGGCACGTGGCGCGCGAGACGCAGCGTTCCGGCCAGCGGCATGTGGATGCGGTGATAGTTGTGCGGAGCCAGGTACAGCGTCACGAACGCGCCGTCGGCGAATTCCTGTGCGAGCCGCGCGTCGCCGCCGAGCAAGCCGGTCGCGGAATAGCTGATGCCCTTGGCCTGCAGCAGCGCATCGCCCGCCAGGCGGCCCGATTGGCTGACGTATCCGTCGACGGGGCAGGCGACGGCCGAGGGATCGGGGTCGATCCGGCGCGCGCCGGGCCGCAGCCGTCGCGTGAAGAAGGCATTGAAGGATTCATAGCGCGAGGGCTGTGCAAGTTCGGCCTCCGCGAGGTCGACCGGATAGATTCTCAGGAAGCCGCGGATCAGCGCGGTCCTGAGCCAGGCTGCACGGCAATGCGCGAGCGACCGGACCAGTCGCGACAGGAAATGCTGTGGCAGCAGGTATTGCAGGCCGATAAAGGCCCGGTCGAGTGGGCGGTTCACGCGGCGATTATCCCACAGGCCTGCGGGCATCCCGGCCGGGCGCCGGGTTAGACTCGGTGCGATGCCGGTCCGGACGGTCGGGGAATTGTTGAACCAGGCAACCCGGAAGCTCGCAAGAGCCGGGCTGCACTATGGCCATGGCACCGCCAATGCGCGCGACGAGGCGGCAGCGCTCGTCTTTCATGCGCTGCACCTGCGCCACGACTCGGCACCTGCGAGCTACCGCCGTGTCGTGTCGGCAGGCGACGCAGAGCGCGTCGCCCTGCTGGTGCGCCGCCGCATCGAGGAACGGATTCCATCGGCCTACCTGACCGGCGTGACCTGGTTCGCAGGCCACGAAATCCGGGTGACGCCGGATGTGCTCGTGCCACGCTCGCCGATCGCGGAACTCTGCCGGAACCGGTTCAAGCCCTGGATCGACCCGGAACGCGTCCGCCGCGTGCTCGACATCGGGACCGGCTCCGGATGCATCGCGATCGCAGCCGCGCACGCACTGCCGCGCGCGCGCGTCGACGCGACCGACGTGTCGCCGCGGGCGCTCGAAGTGGCGCGGGCGAACATCCGGCGCCATCGCCTGGGGCGCCGCGTACGGCTCGTGCGTTCCGATGTTTATCGCGCGCTGCGCGGGCGGCGCTACGATATCATCGTGAGCAACCCGCCCTACGTACCGGCCGCCGAACTGCGCCGACTGCCGCAAGAGTTCCGATCGGAGCCGCGACTCGGCCTGCAGGCACCGCGCCGCGGGCTCGCGGTCATCGAGCGCATCCTGGCCGGGGCGCGCCGGCACCTGAAGCCGCAAGGCATCCTGGTGGTCGAGACCGGCGATACGGAGCATGCGGTCCGGCGCCGCTGGCCGTCGCTGCCTTTCACCTGGCTTGCGTTCGAGCATGGGGGCGGTGGAGTCTTCTTGTTGAATGCGGCGCAGCTATAGGAATCCAGGCATGTCTGGCAACACCATCGGTACCCTGTTCACCGTCACGACCTTCGGCGAGAGTCATGGCCCGGCACTCGGCGCGATCGTCGACGGTTGTCCGCCGGGACTCGAACTCGCGGAGGAGGACCTGCAGGCGGACCTGGAGCTGCGGCGCACCGGCACTTCACGGCACACCAGCCAGCGCAAGGAACCCGACCGGGTGCGGATACTGTCCGGCATATTCGAAGGCCGCACGACCGGCACCGCGATCGGACTCGTCGTCGACAACGTGGACCAGCGATCGCGCGACTATGACAAGATCAAGGACCGGTTCCGCCCCGGGCACGCGGATTATGCGTACCAGCAGAAGTACGGCCTGCGCGACTATCGTGGCGGAGGTCGCTCCTCGGCGCGGATCACCGTCGCGACGGTCGCCGCCGGGGCGATTGCCCGCAAGTACCTGCGCGGCAAGCTCGGGCTCGAGGTCGGCGGCTACCTGTCGCAGGTCGGCCCGCACCGGCTCGACTGCGTGGACCTGGCCAGCGCGCGTGGCAACCCGTTTTTCTGCGCCGATCCGCAGCAAGTCCCGCTGCTCGAGGAATACCTGTGGCAGCTGCGCAAGGATGGTGACTCGATCGGGGCCAGGGTTTCGGTCATCGCGCGCAAGGTGCCGCCCGGCCTTGGCGAGCCGATGTTCGGCCGGCTCGACGCCGACATTGCCTTTGCCATGATGGGCATCAATGCGGCCAAGGCCGTCGAGATCGGTGATGGAGTCGCGGTCGCCTCCCAACGCGGATCCGAGCATCGGGATGAGCTCCTGCCGGATGGTTTCGCATCGAATCACTCAGGTGGCACGCTGGGCGGCATCAGTTCGGGCCAGGACCTGGTCGTGCATGTGTCCTTCAAGCCGACGTCGAGCATCCAGGTGCCCGGCAGGACGATCGACGTGCATGGAGCAGCGGCGGAGATTGTCACGACCGGCCGACACGATCCCTGTGTCGGCCTGCGTGCGGTGCCGATCGTCGAGGCGATGCTCCTGCTGGTGCTGATGGATCATTACCTGCGTCATCGCGCCCAGTGCGCCGACGTCGTTTCGCCCACACCGGTGATCACGCAGCCGCGCTAGTCCCCACGAATCAATGCATTGCAGCCACCTTTGCAGGCTGGTTCACCGGCCGGGAATTGCGTGACGCGTGGCAAGATTTTGGTAAATCGGGCGTGTAAGCTATAGTCCAAAGGATCAGGGACTTGTGATCGATTTCACAACCATTTCACAAGCTCACGGCCGAAGCTCAGGCGGGTGCCGCGGCCTTGGGGGGTCACGATGAGCTGGAAATTGCGCGTCCTCGTTTCGGTGATGCTGCTGGTGCCGCAGGCGGCTTTGACCCTCGGCCTCGGCGAGATTCGCCTCGATTCGGCTCTCAACGAGCCTTTGTCGGCCGAGATCGACCTGGTAGCGGCAACTGCGGACGAATTGTCGACCCTGCAAGCGCAGCTGGCCTCGCGCGAGCTGTTCCAGCGCTACGGCCTTGACCGGCCGGCGTACCTGGATTCGCTGGAGTTCCGTGTCGGACGCGGCCAGGACGGTCGCAGCGTGCTGCTGGTGCGCTCACGCGAGGCGATCAGCGAGCCCTTCGTTTCGTTCCTGGTCGACGTCAGCTGGCCGCGTGGGCACCTGCTGCGTGAATACACGGTCCTGCTCGATCCGCCGGTTTTCGCGACCGCGGCGGAACAGCCGGCGCCAGCGCCGCTTCTCGCGCCAATTATCGAGCCCGCGCCGGCGCATACCGCGGCCGCTCCGGCAACGACGCCTGCCCCGGTGGCAAGCACCACCGAGTCGGCGCCAGCGCCCGCCGATGTCACGAGCTACCGGGTCGAGAGGGGCGACACGCTGTACGAGATCGCCGGTTCCCTGACGGGTGGCGAACGCAGTGCAACGAACCGCACGATGATCGGCTTGTTCCGCGCGAACCCCGAGGCCTTCCGCGGCAACATCAATGTCCTGCACGCCGGGGCGATCCTGCGCGTGCCCGCCGCCAACGAGATCGCCTCGATCGAGGCGGGTGAGGCGAACTCCGAAGTCAGCCGCCAGATTGCCGCCTGGCGGGCTGCGGGTGGAGGAACTGCGGAGAGCGGCCGCCTGCGCCTGGTGACGCCGGAGGAAGGTGCCGCGGCTGCGGGTGCTGGCGCGCCCACCGGCGCTGCGGGGGGATCTCAGGTCGAGGCGCTCCAGCGCGAGGTCGAACAGCAACGCCGGCTGCTGGAACTCAAGAATCAGGAGCTGGCCAAGCTGCAACGCGAGTTGGCGCGTAGCAAGCCCGCCGAGCCTGCCGTCCCGGCTGAACCCGAGGCTCCCGCCGGTGGTGAGGCCGCGGTGGCGCCGGAGGACGACGCCGGTGCCCAGGCGCCGCCGACCACAGCGGAAGAGCCGACCGCAAAGGCCCGCCCGAAACCGCAGCCTGCGGTGGAACCGAAGCCTGCGGCGGAACCGTCGTTCTTCGACAAGCTGACGGACAACTGGCTGTTCCTGCTCGGCGCCGCGGCGCTGCTGCTGGCCGTTGGCCTGGGTTACGGCTTTGTGCAACGCCGGCGCGAACAGGATGTCGATGAAGCGCTGAAGGGATTCGAGGTGCCGCCAGTGGCCCCGGTGCCGTCTGAAACGGTGCGGCTGCGCGCACTCGCACTCGGCGAAGAGGAGATTGCCAAGACTACCGAAATCGCCCGGCTCGACGATGAAGAGGACTTCATCGTCGAGGAGCGGCCGGTGGCGCGCCCGGTGCCGCGTGTGCAGCCGGAGGCCGCACCGGCAGTCAGCGTGGAGGAAACCATCAGCGCCGAGGCGGCGCTCGATCTGGATCAGGCCGATCCGTTGGCGGAGGCCGACTTCCACATGGCCTACGGGCTGTACGACCAGGCCTGTGACCTGGTCAGGATGGCGCTGAAGCAACAGCCCGACCGCAATGACCTCAAGTTGAAACTCGCCGAGATTCACTTCGTGGCCGGCGACACCGAGCAGTTCCTGGCGGTCGCGCGCGACCTGCGCAAGTCGCTGCCAGCGGGTGGCGACTGGGACCGGATCGTCATCATGGGACGGCAGCTTGCGCCCGACAACACCTTGTTCGCCGGCAGCGTGCAGACTGCTGGCGTGGATCTCAGCCTGGAAGGGGGCGACAGCCTCGTCGATCTCGACCTGCTGTCGGCGCCCTCCGGGGACGAAGGCATCGACCTCGATCTCGGCCAGGTGCTGGCTGCAAGCGACAGCGACTCGATCACGGGCGAGCGCGAGGCGCTCGAGTTCAACCTGGACGATGGTTCGCCCTCGATGTCCACGACCCAGCAAATCACCGGACGCGAAGGCCCCAACACGGTTGAAATGCCGACCCTCGAAATCCCCGTGTCGGAATCGCCGACGGTCGAGACGCTGGCATTGCAGATGCGCAAGGACGAGACGATCCGGGAAAATGTCGCCGGGCAGTTCTCCGCTGCGGTCTCTGCAGATGCGACGGCGGAAATGGCCATCGACGACCTCGGCCTCGACGTCGACAGCTTCGAGGGGGGCCGCGCACGCGATGACGTGACGGTTGAAACCCCGCGTCCTGACGAGGCCACGCAAATCGCGGCACACGCCGCAACCACGCGACTGATGCCGAAAGCGGTTGACGTGGAGCCATCCGACTCGGGCGGCACGTCGATCGTGAAGAAACTGGACCTCAGCGAGTTCGGTGGCATCGACCTCGATGTCGGCGGCGCGACCGACGACCGCGACCGTGAACCCACCGCGACCGAGCAGTTGGCGCCGCATGAGTTGCCGCGGATGGCGGAACTGGAGCCGGTCACGATGAGCGAGGTTGGCACCAAGCTCGACCTGGCGCGCGCCTACATGGACATGGGGGACCCGGACGGGGCCCGCAACATCCTCCAGGAAGTGTTGGCCGAGGGCAGCGCGTCACAGAAGCAGGAAGCACGCCGGCTGATCGATTCGCTGCCGGGAGCGTGAGCGTCGGGCAGCGACGCATTGCCGTCGGGCTGGAATACGACGGCACTCGCTTCGCGGGCTGGCAGCTGCAGCCCGGCCTGCTGACGATCCAGGACTGCGTGCAGAGTGCGCTGTCGGCGGTCGCGGATCATCCGGTCGTCGTGACCTGCGCCGGCCGCACCGATGCCGGGGTCCACGCCGCCGCACAGGTCGGCCATTTCGAGACGACAGCGATCCGCCCGATGCGCGGCTGGGTACTGGGCGCCAACAGCCTGCTGCCGCCCGACATCGCGCTGCACTGGGCGGTCGAGGTCGACAGCCGCTTTCACGCGCGACATACGGCGCTCACCCGCTGCTACCGATACTGCATCCTGCAGCGCGCGACGCGACCCGCATTGCTGCGCGATCGCGTCTGCTGGGTCCGGGCCCGGCTCGATTTCGCCGCGATGCACGACGCCGCGCAGCGGCTCGTCGGCGAACACGATTTCTCCGCCTTCCGCTCGGTCGAATGCGAGTCCCGGTCGACGCTGCGACGAATCGACTCGATCAGCGTCACGCAGGACGGTTCGCTGGTGGCGATCGACGTCACGGCAAATGCATTCCTGCACCACATGGTTCGCAACATCGCCGGCACGCTGCTCGCGGTCGGGACGGGCGCGCAACCGGGTGCCTGGGTTGCGGAGGTGCTGGCGAGCTGCGACCGCTCGCGCGCCGGAGTCACCGCGCCTGCCCAAGGGCTCTACCTGCGGGCCGTGCGCTATCCGCCGTCCGCGGGAATTCCTGAACTCGTTCCGGACCAGCCATGGGCTATGATCGCCGGCCTGAGTCAGCGGGGACCGGCGTGACCTGGTTCGAGAAGATCATCCCGTCGCGGATCAAGACCGAGCGCCGGACGCGCTCGGTTCCCGAGGGCCTGTGGATGAAATGCCCGGCCTGCGATTCAGTGCTCTACCGCCCCGAGGTGGAGCGCAACCTGCAGGTCTGCCCGAAATGCTCCCATCACATGCGCATCGGCGCGCGCGAGCGCCTGACGCGGTTCCTGGATCCCGACAACACGGTTGAAATCGCTGCGGACGTCGAGCCGGAGGATCCGCTTCGTTTCCGCGACAGCAAGCGTTACCGCGACCGCCTGATGGCTGCCCAGAAGGCGATCGGTGAGCGGGATGCGCTGGTCGTGCTGGCTGGTTCGCTGGACGGCATCGATGTCGTCGCCTGCGCCTTCGAGTTTGCCTTCATGGGGGGATCGATGGGCTCCGTGGTCGGGGAGCGGTTCGTGCGCGGCGTCGAGCGCGCGATGGAGCACCGCACGCCCGTCATCTGCTTCGCGGCCAGTGGCGGCGCGCGCATGCAGGAGGGATTGCTGTCGCTGATGCAGATGGCCAAGACGAGCGCATCGCTGAGTGCGCTGGCAAGGCAAGGCCTGCCGTTCGTATCGGTGCAGACCGATCCGACGACCGGCGGCGTGTCGGCGAGCCTTGCGATGCTGGGTGACGTCAATATCGCCGAGCCCCGGGCCCTGATCGGGTTCGCCGGGCCGCGAGTCATCCAGCAGACGGTTCGCGAGACGTTGCCCGAGGGGTTCCAGCGCAGCGAATTCCTGCTCGACCATGGAGCGATCGACATGATCGTGGATCGTCGCGACCAGCGCGACCGTATTGCGGGATTGCTGCGCATGCTGCTGCGTCGTTCGTCCGTGGCCGGCTAGCGGCCCACGTGCGATTCGATTCCGTCGCGACCTGGCTCGACTGGCAGCAGGTGGCGCATCCAGTACCCGTGGATCCTGGCCTCGACAGGGTTGGCGCCGTCCACCGGCGCCTGGGCCTTGCGCGCCAGGGCACCATCCTGACGATCGGCGGGACGAACGGAAAGGGATCGGTTGCCGCCTATCTCGACGCAATGCTGGGCGCCGCGGGCTATGACACGGGCCTGTTCATGTCACCGCACCTGATCCGCTACAACGAGCGGATCCGCGTGCGCGGCCAGGATGCCACGGACGAAATGCTGCTGGCCGCGTTCGCGCGCATCGATGCGGCACGCGAGGATGTGTCACTGACTTTCTTCGAGTGGAATGCGCTGGCGGCACTGGTCGTATTCGCGCACGAGTGCCTCGATGCCACCGTGCTCGAAGTGGGCATGGGCGGCCGCCTCGATGCCGTCAATTTGCTGGATGCGGATGTCGCCGCGGTCGTGTCGATCGGGCTCGATCACCGCGAATGGCTCGGCGACACGATCGAACAGATCGGCGCCGAAAAGGCGGGAATATTCCGGCCGGACCGTCCGGCGGTATTCGGCTCCCGCAACATGCCGGAAAGTGTCGGCCGCATCGCGGCAGGATGCGGCGCACGGCTGCGACGGCTCGGCCTCGATTTCGATTTCGTCGAGCGCCCGGATGGCTGGGACTTCATCGGCCTGGGTTCGCAACGTCGCAACCTGCCGTTGCCGGCGCTGGCCGGGGCGATGCAGCTTGCCAATGCTGCGACGGCGCTCGCCGTGCTGGAAGCCGCCGAGCCGGGCGTGCTGGTCCCGGACGAGGCGGTGCGCGCGGGCCTCGAGCGGGTGCGCCTCGCCGGGCGTTTCCAGCGGGTCCGCGGACACCCGGAATGGATCCTGGATGTCGCACACAACCCCGATGCCGCGCGCGCGCTGGCGGCGAGCCTGATGCGTCGGCCTGGCCGGGACCGCACCGTGGCGGTCTGCGGCATCCTGGCCGACAAGGACATCGACGGGATCGTCAAGGCGCTGGCCGGCCAGGTCGATGAGTGGATTGCCGTCAGGCTGGATAGTCCGCGTTCGCTGCCGGAGGCGGAGCTCGCGACGCGGATCAGCCGCTGGTCGCAAGCTCCGGTCGCCACGGCCGACAGCGTGGCTGCCGGTTGCGCAGTCGCGGCCAAGACCTGCAAGGGGGACGACCGCATCCTCGTGTTCGGCTCATTTCATACGGTCGGACCTGCCCTTGAACACCTTGGTATCGGCGCCTGAGCCGGGAACCTCTGATTGACTCCCGCATGAGGCGCGTTACGTGCGCGCGGGGGCGCGACAAGGCGCGAGCCGAAGTCCCATAGCCGGGACTATGGACGAGGCGAGCAACGCGGTGGCGCCCCCGCCCGCGCGTAACCCGCAGGGACCGGGCGATTTTCGCCCCTGGCGGCGTCGCGCGTCGCTCATGTATCCCGATACACTTCGCTCTGCGCTTCTTGCCAGGAACGAAAATCCCGCACGGTCGCGCCCATGCGGGAGTCAATCAGAGGTTCCCTGGCACGTTACAATCCGCCCGCCATGGACGTCAGGATTCGTGAACGGCTGGTCGGCGCGCTGGTCCTCGTGGCACTGGTCGTGCTGGTGATTCCTGCGTTGCTGAGAGGCCCCAGGGCGCCCCGCGAACCGGCAGCGGAGGAGGCCGGAACCGGGAGCGTCGAGATCGTGCTGGATGGCGCCGGGGAAGCGCTGCAGGCCGAGCGCCTGGTGCCGGAACCGGAACCCACGCATGGCAAGCCTGGCGCACCGGCCGCGGTACTGCCGCAGGCAGCAATGCCCCCGGCGGCGGCGCCCGTTGCAAGCCCGGGACCGGGGGCCGCGCCCGACGCGTCGCCAGCCGCCTTGCCGGTCGCGTCGACCTCCGTGCCGCAACCGGCGTGGGCCGTGCAGCTCGGCGCATTCTCGACCAGGAGCAAGGCCGATCGATTGGTCGCCAAGCTGCGCGCGCGCGGTTATTCCGCCTTCGTGCTGGAGTACCGCGCCGATGGCCAGTTGCTGCACCGGGTTCGCGTGGGACCGGAACAGGATCGTGCACGCGCCGCGGCCATCGCCGAGCGCCTGCGCAATGACGGTTTCCAGCCGGTGGTCGCGCCGCATCCCTGAAAGCCTTGCGGCGAGTGACGCATCGATCGGCTAGAATGCCGCTCGCCTCGACGGGAGCCACGGACCGATGAATGGCGCTGACCATCTGTTCGCAGTCATCCTGCTGGTATCGCTCATTCTTGGTTGCCTGCGCGGATTCGTCCGCGAGTCCATTGCCCTGCTGTCATGGCTGCTTGGCCTGTGGCTCGCCTGGCACTACGCCTACCTGCTCAATCCCTGGCTCGGCGGTGCCCTCGCGGAGCCGGGCGTGCGCGAATGGGCAGGCCGGGCCATTGTGCTGCTGCTCGTGCTGCTGGTCGGCGCCGCTGCCGGGGCGATCGCGGCGCATCTGGTACAGCGCGCGACCGGCATGGCCGCCACCGACCGCCTGTTCGGCGGCCTGTTCGGCCTGGTGCGCGGCATTGTCGTGATCGGCCTGCTGGTGATCGGCGGCCGGGCCGTCAGCCTGGACCTGGAGCCCTGGTGGCAGAAGACGAAATCCATGCCGGTGGCTGAAGCCGTCGCGAACTGGCTCGAGCGATATGCCGAGCCGGCCGCGGCTGATCTCCTGGAGCGGGCCGCCGCACGCCCCGAGCGCTGACTTCATGTGCGGCATCGTCGGCATCGTCGGCACGGCCCCGGTCAACCAGCGAATCTACGACGCGCTCACGGTGCTGCAGCATCGCGGGCAGGACGCCGCGGGCATCATGACGATGGACGAACGCGCGTTGTTCACCCGCAAGGACAACGGCCTGGTGCGCGACGTGTTCCGGGAGCGCGACATGCGCCAGCTCATCGGTCACGCCGGCATCGGGCACGTCCGTTACCCGACCGCCGGCTGCGACAGCGCCGATGAGGCCCAGCCGTTCTACGTCAACGCGCCATTCGGCATTGGCATCGGCCACAACGGCAACCTGACCAACGCCGCCGAGTTGACGCAGACGATGGTCGCCGAGGACCGCCGCCACCTGAATACGCGCTCGGACTCGGAAGTGCTGCTGAACGTGTTCGCGAGCGAACTGCAGCGCTCGACCGCGGCACGACCGGTTGCCGCCGACGTATTCCGGGCGCTGGAGACCGTGTTTCGACGCTGCCACGGCGGTTTTGCGGTGGTCGCGCTGATCGTCGGCCACGGTATCGTCGGGTTTCGCGACCCGCACGGTATCCGGCCGCTCGTGCTCGGGCGCCGCGAGTCGCCGCGCGGACCCGAGTGGATGCTGGCTTCCGAGAGCGTCGCGCTCGACATGCTCGATTTTGAGCTGGTTCGCGACGTAGGCCCCGGCGAGGCCATCTACATCGACCTGCAGGGACGGCTGCATGCCTGCCAGTGCACACCGGCCGAGCGGCACACGCCCTGCATCTTCGAGTACGTCTATTTCGCGCGGCCCGATTCCATCATCGACAACATTTCCGTGCACAAGGCGCGCATGCGGATGGGGGAGAAGCTGGCGGACAAGATTGCCCGGCTGCGGCCCGATCACGACATCGACGTCGTGATCCCGATACCGGACACCAGCCGCACCAGTGCCTTGCAGCTCGCACTCGCACTCGGGGTCAAGTACCGCGAGGGCTTCGTCAAGAACCGCTACATCGGCCGCACCTTCATCATGCCGGGCCAGGAGCAGCGGCATAAATCGGTGCGCAGCAAGCTCAATGCGATCGACCTGGAATTCCGCGGGCGGAACGTGCTGCTCGTCGATGATTCGATCGTTCGCGGCACCACGTCCGCCCAGCTGATCGATCTCGCGCGCGAAGCCGGTGCCCGCAAGGTTTATTTCGCCTCGGCGGCCCCGCCGGTTCGCTTCCCGAACGTTTATGGGATCGACATGCCGGTGGCCACCGAACTGGTCGCCGCGGGCCACAGCGACGATGAAGTCGCGAGGATCATCGGAGCCGACTGGCTGATCTACCAGGACCTCGACGACCTGATCGCGGCCTGCCGGCACGACAATGCGCGCATCACGAGCTTCGACACCTCGTGTTTCTCGGGGCACTACGTGACCGGCGACGTCACGGCCGAATACCTCGCGCAACTCGAGCTCGATCGTTCCGACGGGGCGCGCGCGCAGCGCCTGCTGGACCTGCAGGGCGGCCGCGCCGCCCGCGCCGTCTGACGCCGCGCGCCGATGACAGGCGCGCCCGCAGACCCACGCCGCGAATTGCTGCTGCATCTGTATGGTACCGCCCTGTTCGCGGTGGATGGCCGCAGGCGGGTGCGTGCGGCGTTGGCGGCGGACCAGGATCCCCGCTCCGTGAGCGTCCTCGCGGTGGGCAAGGCGGCCGCGTCGATGGCGCAGGGTGCGCTCGACGCGCTGGGGGACCGGCTGGCACGCGGACTCGTCATCGTGCCCGAGGATGGCTTTTCGGACGAACTGCGGGCCTGCCCGCGGATCGCCTGCCAGGCAGGCGGGCATCCGGTGCCAGACGAGCGCAGCCTTGCGGCCGGCAGCGCCACCCTCGCTTTCGCGAGCGCCACGCCGGCGGGCAGTCGCGTGCTGTTGCTCGTCTCCGGTGGCGCATCCGCGCTGATGGAGGTGCCGGCTCCCGGAGTCACGCTGGGTGACCTGCAAAGGCTCAACGAGTGGGCGCTGTCCGCGGCCATCGACATCACGACGCTGAATGCAAGGCGCGCCGCCTTGTCGCTGGTCAAGGCCGGCCGCCTGCCGGGCCTGTTCCGCGACGCCGATGTCGAGGGCTTGATGATCTCCGATGTGCCGGGCGACGACCCGGACATCGTTGGATCGGGACTGCTGGCCGCTGCGGGCGCCATCCGGTCGGTGACTCTGGTCGCTTGCCTTGACGATGCGCTGGACGGCGTGGAATGTGCGGCGCGGTTGCGGGGGCTTGCCGTGCGGCGTGGCCCGGAGCGCCTCGCCGGCGATGCCGAAGCGGCGGCGCGCAGGGTCTGTCATGAACTCGCCGTCGGGCCGCCCGGCCTGCAGCTCTGGGGTGGGGAGACCGTCGTGCGCCTGCCCGCGCGGCCCGGCCGTGGCGGGAGGTGCCAGCACCTGGCGCTGGCGGCGGCACGGCAGATCAGCGGCCATGCACAGCTGCTGATCCTTGCCGCGGGCACCGATGGCCGCGACGGGGCCAGCGAGGACGCCGGCGCCATCGTCGACGGCGACACGCTCGCGCGTGCGCAGGATGCGGGTTTTGACGCCGCGCAGAGCCTCGCGGCCGCCGACAGCGGCAGTGCGCTCGAGGCGGCGGGCGACCTCATCTACACGGGACCGACCGGCACCAATGTCGGCGACCTCGTGATGGCGCTGCGCATGCCGCTGCCGGGCGGCCATGTAAAATGAATTCATGACGGCCCAGGTTCTGATCATCGACGACCAGGGTGTCTATCGGCGCCTGCTGGCGCAGCACGTGGCGACGGGTTTCGATTCGCCGACCATCGTGGAGTACGACCCCCTGAAGCGCGGCTGGCTGCCGGGCGATTTCCTGGGCAGTGCCTACGACGCGGTGCTGCTCGGCGACACGCCGGGCGAGGAGGGCGGCATGGCGTGGCTGCGCGACCTCAGTCGCCGCAGCGGCTTCCCGCCGGTCATCTACCTGCTCTCGCATCCGAACGCCGAGGCCGAGGAAGCCGCCATCGCAGCGGGCGCACAGGTCTGCCTGTCGAAACACCGGATCGATCACCGCCGGCTGATCGCGCTGCTGCGCGCCGCGCAGGCCCGACGCGGCCAGTCGTCGACACCGGCACCGCGCACCGACGAGCCGGCGCGTGTGACGCGTTTCGGGGACGCGAACATTCGCGGGTACCGGCTGGTCCGGCAACTGGCCGAGAATCCGGTCTCCGCGGTTTATCTCGTGGAAAGCGAGCGCGATGGCTCCCCGCTGGTGCTGAAGGTATTGCGGCAACCGCCGGACAGCGGCGCAGGCGAGAAAACCTTCGATCGCTTCCTGCGCGAATACCAGATTGCCGCCGGGATCAATCACCCGAACGTCGCTCGTGTCTACGACTTCGGCGCCAGCGACGATCACGCCTACATCGCAATGGAGTATTTCCCGCTGGGCGACCTGCGCAGCCGGATCAAGGCCGGCATCGCGCCGCTGCAGGCCGTCACGTTCCTCCGACAGATGGCAGAAGCGCTGAAGGTGCTGCACGATGCCGGGGTGCAGCATCGCGACTTGAAGCCCGGCAACGTGATGTTGCGGGACGAGTCTTCGGTCGTGCTGATCGACTACGGGCTCTCAAAGCAACTGGCGCTCGATGCGGCCATCACCGGCAGCGGCGAGATCTTCGGCACCCCGTATTACATGAGCCCGGAGCAGGGTCACGGCCGCGAGACCGATGCGCGCAGCGACATCTACAGCCTGGGAATCATCTTTTTCGAGATGCTGATGCGCCGCAAGCCCTACGTCGCCGGCACGCCGATGCAAGTCATCTACAAGCACGCCCATGCGCCATTGCCGGAATTGCCGGCCGAGTTCAAGGATCTGGAACCGCTGCTCTATAACTGCATCGCTAAGGAGCCGCGGCGCCGGTTCGCGAGCGCGGAACTGCTCGCCGAGGCCGTGCGGGAAATTGAGGGGGATGAGCTGGAACGGGAATCCCGCGGCCGCTGACACGCCCCGCATCAGCAGGGGCAGGGCTCGAGCCGGTATCCTGCAGCGTTCCATTGCAATAGCTGCGCGCCCGCGTGCCAGGCGCCCAGGACGATCCGGGTGCCTTCCGCGCCATCGATGTCGAAGCGATGGATGCCTGGCCGGTGGGTATGGCCGTGGATCAGGGTTCGCACGCCGGCTGCGCGCAGCAGGGCGAGCACGGCGTCCTGATTGACGTCGGTGATGTACTCGCCGGCGCCGGCGAGGTGCTCGCGACTGCCGGCCCGGGCCTCCGCCGCCAGGCGGCGCCGGCTCGCAAGCGGAAGCTCCATGAATCCGCGCCGCACCCCCGGATCGTGAACCAGCGCGCGCAGCCGCTGGTAGGCGGCATCGTCCACGCACAGACCATCGCCATGGGTCAGCAGCACGCGGTCCCCGCCGACGCTGGTGATCACCGGATCTTCCAGCAGGGTCGCGCCGGTTTCCGCGCAGAAACGCTCGCCGATCAGGAAGTCGCGATTGCCATGCATGAGGTACAAGAGCGTGCCGCGCTCGGCAAGCGCGCGCAGCGGCGCAATGACATCACGGTGGGACGGCTCTGGATCGTCGTCGCCGATCCAGGCCTCGAAGAGGTCACCGAGCAGATACAGGCATCGTGCACCCACGACCGGGCCGGCCAGAAACCGGATGAACCGCCGCGCGATTTCCGGAGTGGCGGGGTCCAGATGCAGGTCGGAGGCGAACCAGGTGCTCACTCGGGCCCTTGAGTCTGCGGGTCCGTTGCGGGCGGCGCTTCCTGATCCAGCACCCAGGCGCGCTGGATGATGGGCCGGTCGAGCGGGACATCCGCCCCGACCGGGGCCACTGTTTCGGTTCGCAGGTGCGCGATGCGGTCAACGACGTCCATGCCCTCGACGACCCGGCCGAAGACCGCATAGCCCCAGCGGCTGGGCAGCGGATCGAGGCCGGCATTGTCCATCAGGTTGATGTAGAACTGCGACGACCCGGAATGCGGGCTGTCCTCGCGTGCGAGGCCGATGGTGCCGCGCCGGTTCGAAAGACCGTTGCCGCTCTCGTTGGGAATGGCCGCATGCCCCTGGCGCGGCGCGAGGTCGGGGTCGAAGCCGCCACCCTGGACGACGAAGTTGGGGATGACCCGGTGAAACACGGTGCCGTCGTAGAAGCCGTCGCGCACGTAACGCAGGAAGTTCTCGGCGGACAGCGGTGCACGCACCGCATCCAGTTCCAGCACGAAGCTGCCAAGCGTCGTCTCGACCCGGACCCGCGGCGCGAGCGAACTCGATTCCTGTGCGGTCGCAGTCGTGACAACCAGGGCGAACAGCAGGGCGGTGGCGCGGTACGGCATCGCAGCGGGATCTTAGCGCACCCCGGCGCGTGAGACGCCGGGTCCGATCCCGTAGACTGTGCCGCCGATGGAGCCGAATACCGTCACCCGCTTCGCCCCCAGCCCGACCGGCGCGTTGCATCTGGGCAATGCCCGCACGGCGCTGTTCAGTTTCCTGATGGCCCGCGCGGCCGGCGGGCGTTTCCTGCTGCGGATCGAGGACACCGACCGCGACCGCAGCAGTGATGCGTTCATCGACTCTCAGTTGACCGATCTCGCCTGGCTCGGCTTGTCGTGGGACGCCGGGCCCGACCGCGACGACGGCCACGGCCCATACCGCCAGTCGCAGCGCGGGCGCATTTACGACGGGCTGCTGGAGCGCCTCGAGCGGCAGGGGCAGGCCTATCCTTGCTATTGCACCACGGTTGAACTCGATGTGATGCGCCGGGCCCAACTGGCCGCGGGCCAGCCGCCGCGCTACTCCGGCACTTGCCGGGAACTGGATGCCGGGATGCGGGCCGCGCGCGCGAGTGAAGGCCGCCGGCCTGCACTGCGATTCCGGGTGCCTGAATCGGAGCTGGTCGAATTCGACGACCTGGTGCGCGGCCCGCAGTCGATCGCCACGGTGAGCCTCGGCGACTTCGTGTTGCGCCGCGCCGATGGCGGAGCGGTGTTCTTCTTCTGCAATGCAGTGGATGACGCCCTGATGGACGTCACGGACGTGCTGCGCGGCGACGACCACCTGAGTAACACGCCGCGCCAGCTGTTGTTGCTGCGGGCGCTTGGCTTGCGCGTGCCACGTTATGGCCACCTGCCGCTGCTGATGGACTTGAGTGGCTCGCCGCTGTCCAAGCGCCGCGGCAGCACCACCGTCGCCGATTTGCGCCGGCGCGGGTACCTCGCGGGCGCGGTCGGCAACTATCTGCTGCGGCTCGGGCACACCGGCGCGCCGGACGGTTGGGTGGAGCCCGCGGATTTTGCGCGATGCTTCGATGTCCAGCGCCTTGGCAAGGCGCCGGCGCATTTCGATGCCGCACAGCTTGATCACTGGCAGCGCGAAACCGTGCTGCGACTGACGCCGCAAGAGACCGTGGCCTGGCTTGGCGCGGAATTGCCGGCCGACTGGGCGCCGGAGGAGCGCCTGGCCCTCGCGGGGCTGTTGCGCGCCAATCTGATGTTTCCGGCCGATGCCGTCGAGTGGCTCGCGGTGCTGCATGGCGAGCTGGCACCGCTCGCGGCGGCGGACGAAGCCGTACTCGCCGAGGCCGGCGCGGCATTCTTCGAGGCGGTGCTCGCGGCCTACCGCACGTCCGGTGCCGATTTCGAAGCACTCGTGAAGGAACTCAAGGCACGCACCGGTCGCAAGGGCAAGGCGCTCTTCATGCCGCTGCGCATCGCGCTGACGGGACGGCGTGACGGCCCGGAACTCGCCGCATTGCTGCCCGCGATTCCCCCGGCCCTGGTACGCGCGCGCCTCGGCGGCGCGGCGCAAGTCCGTTGAGGCGCCGCCGATGCTCCTGATCCACAACTCGATGACCGGCCGGAAGGAGCCCTTTCGCGAGCGGGTGACGGGCAAGGTCGGCATGTACGTCTGCGGCATGACCGTCTACGACTACATCCACGTCGGCCACGCGCGCTCCCAGCTGGTGTTCGACGTCGTGCGGCGCTGGCTGCAGGCGAGCGGCTACCAGGTCAACTATGTCCGCAACATCACTGACATCGACGACAAGATCATCCAGCGCGCACAGGAGCGGGGCGAACCGGTCGAGGCGCTGACGGCGCGTTACATCGGGGCGATGAACGTGGACCTGGCGGCGCTCGGGATTGCCGCGGCCGACCATGAGCCGCGGGCAACCGACTACATCCCGCAGATCGTGTCGATGATCGAGACCCTGATCGCCAGGGGTTACGCCTATGTCGGCACCAGCGGCGACGTGCTTTATTCCGTCTCGAAGTTCGCGGCTTACGGACGACTGTCGGGCCGGAAGCTCGCCGACCTGCGCTCCGGCGCGCGCGTCGAGGTCGATGAGCAGAAGCGCGATCCGCTCGACTTCGTGCTGTGGAAGCGCGCCAAGCCCGGCGAGCCCGCATGGGAATCGCCGTGGGGCCCCGGCAGGCCCGGCTGGCACATCGAATGCTCGGCGATGGCGGTGGCGCTCCTCGGCACACATTTCGACATCCACGGTGGCGGCATGGACCTGAAGTTCCCGCACCACGAGAACGAGCTCGCCCAGTCCTGTGCGGCCTGCGGCACACCCTTCGTCAATGTCTGGATGCACAACGGCTTCGTGCGCATCAATGACGAGAAGATGTCGAAGTCGCTCGGCAATTTCTTCACCGTGCGGGAGGTGCTGCCGCGGCTGCGTCCCGAGGTGCTGCGGGCCTTCCTGCTGGCCAGCCACTATCGCGGCCCGATCAACTATGGCGAGGACAACCTGCGCCAGGCGGATGCGGCGCTGCAGCGGCTCTATCTCGCGCTGCGCGACGTCGTGCCCGCGCCCGCCTGGCAGCCTGCGGAGGCAACGCGTGTCTTCACCGAGGCCATGAACGACGATTTCAATACGCCCGAGGCGCTCGCCGCGATGCAGTCGCTGGCGCGCGAGCTGAATGTCGCCAAGGCCGCGGGCAATGCGAGTGCCGCAGCCGCGCTGGCGGCGGAGCTGCGCCAACTGGGTGGCATCCTGGGACTGCTGGGCGTCGCGCCCGAGGCCTGGCTGTCGACACGCTCCGACCTGACGGGCGGCGCCGAGCCTGCAGCCGGACGACCCGACCCGGCAGAGATCGACCGCCTGGTCGCGGCGCGGACCGAGGCGCGGCGGGGGCGCAATTGGGCGGAATCGGACCGGATCCGCGACCAGCTCGCCGGCCACGGCGTGGTGCTGGAGGACGGCCCCGCCGGCACCAGCTGGCGTTGGCAGTAACGCTTCAGGCGCGTATCTCGCGGTACAAGCCGCGCGCCAAAAAATGCCGTTCCGCTACCGGTTCATGCTGCCCGCGGAATCAGCCGCAACTCGCTCTTCATCCGCCGCGCAGCATGCCAGAGGTCATAAGCAGCCTGCATCCGCAGCCACAGTCCCGGTCCATTGCCGCAGAACTTTCCGAGTCGCACGGCCATCTCGGGAGTCACCGCCATCTTGCCAGAGAGAACACGGTGCAGAGTCTGGCGGCTCACTCGAAGCTTGCGGGCGGCGTCCGTCACGCTCGAATCGAGCGCAGGCAGGACCTCTTCACGCAGCAGTACGCCCGGGTGGGTCGGGCAACGGTTCGGCTGTTCGACGATGATGTCTTCGCGCATAAGCACCTCTCAATGATATTGCTCCAGATCCACTCGCCAGGCATGCCCTTCTTCAAACTCGAAGGTGATGCACCAAGGGCCGTTGACGTGGACGCTGAAGCGCTTCGATTTACCGCGCAGGGCGTGAAAATCAAAGCCCGGCACATTCACGTCTTTCAACACAACGGCCTGCTGAAGGGCGTCCAGCCGCCGCAGGCAGCGTTCCTGCAGGGCGATGGCTACCTTGGCAGACCTACCGATGAAGCTGAACACGCCGTCGGTTGTACGCGCTTGTCACTCGTCCCCGCAGATGGGCGAAGAACCAAAAGAAAGGGGCGCCGGAGCGCCCCTTTCAAAGCCAAGCTCGAAATCCTAGAACCTGTAGGTCATCTTCGTGTAGATGAAGCGGCCACGCGGGCTGTGCTGGCTCGAAACATAGCCATACAGGTCCGCGTCTCCGTCACCCGTCGCGAACGGCGGGTCCTCATCCATCACGTTGTCGGCGCCCAATATGAAGGTCGTATTCTGCATGCCGGTGTAGGACACCTGCAGGTTGATCGTCACGAAGGCATCGACCTTGGGCGTCGTGTTGGTGTCGTAGTCCAGCACGCCGTCGAAGTCGACATCGGGTGTGTCTTCAAACTCGCCGATGTAGTTCAAGGCCGTGTGGATGCCCCATTCGCCGATCTGCCAGTCGCTGGTGAACGCGAAGCGATCCTCCGGGTACTCGTACTCGCCGGTCAGGTCCCGGGAAATGAGCCCGGTCCCTGCGGAATTCAACTCCACACGCTCGAAGTCCAGCAGGTGTGAATAGTTGAAACCGAGCGTCACGGTGGCGCTGCGTACTTCCCTGGTGTAATTGACCAACAGGTCAACGCCTTTGGCCGACTGCTCGCCGATATTGATGAAGCTGGCATTGATGCGTGTCAGTTCACCGAGAGAATCGCCGGGCAGCGGGGCAAGACGCTGGCACACCGTGCTGCTTTGGACATTGCAGAACTGCTGGTACAGGAAGCCAAACGGCACTTCGTCGATCTTGTTTTCCTGCAGGATGTCCCAGTAGTCGACCGAGATGTCGAGTGCATCGGTCGGCTGCCAGACGAGGCCGAAGTTGTAGGTCTCCGACTCCTCCGGCTGGAGACTGGAATTACCCGAGAAACGGATCGTGTAATCGAGAACGGGGCAGGGGCTGGTTCCCTGATCGGCGCACAAATAAGTGTCCTGGAAGAACTGTGATTCGTCAGACGGGCCGAGGCCGATCTGCGCCAGCGACGGCGCTCGGAAGCCCTGGCCCCAGGAACCACGCACCGCAAAGGTATCGGTCACCGCCCAGCGCAGGGCGACCTTCGGGTTGGTGGTGTCGCCGAAGTCGCTGTAGTCATCGTAGCGGCCGGCGATCTGCAATTCCAGGTTCTCGAGCAGTGGTACCGAGAACTCCACGAACGCCGACCAGTTGTCGCGCTGCGCCGCCGCGGACACCGATTCGGTGCCGAAGATCAGGCCGCGCTGGAACTGGTCGTCCGGCACGTCGGACACGCTTTCGTCGCGATACTCGACGCCCGCCGCCATGCGGACCGACCCGGCCGACATGTCGAACAGGTCGCCAGTGATGGTCGCGTCGAATGCCGTCAGGTCGGAGGTGCCCTGCCGCACGAGGCTGGTCGTAATGCTGTCGATGACCGACGCCGGGTTGACGGTTGCACCAAAGGGGTTGTAGCGGCCGGCATTGATTTCCGTCTGCAGGAAATCGGTCCGGACCCAGCCCATCGAGCGATCGCCGGTCTGTTGCGACTCGCTGCGGCCACGCTGTGCCGCGACCTCCCAGTCCCAGTCGTTCATCGTGCCGCGCAGGCCGACGAGTGCGCGCAGGTTATCGGTCTCGATGTCCCACTGGCGTGCGCCGGCATCCACTGTGCGGTAGCGCCGGATACTGATGCTGGTCAAGGGATCGTCCGCACTATTGGTCGTGGGGAATGGGTTATTCGGGTGAGTGATCGGCACCGTCAGGAGGGCGTCGCCATCGAGCGGCGTCGGTGCGCCCTGCGCGACCGAGGTATTGTGCTGCACCGCAATTTCGGTGAAGAGCTCAACACCGCCAAAAGTCCGGTTGCCCAGCAGCATCAAGCCGCTGCGTTCCGATTCCGGCGTCAGCAGGTTGAACGGGCCGTAGTCGAAAAAGCAATTCTGCGGGGGCCCCAGGCCAAGGCGCGCCGGCGGACAACTGGGGTCCGCCAAGCCCGCGGGCGGATTCGCGGTCGACGGCACACCGTATTGCACGTTGAAGGCACCCGGATAGCCACGCGAGGAACGGAAGTCCTCTCCACCGTGCGATGTCTGGTCGGCGGATCCCATCGATCCGCGCTCCGTGTTGTACAGCGTGTCGTTCTTGAAATAGTCGAAGATGATCGTGACGTTGCCGTCGTCGCTGCTGGTGCCCCAGATCGCGGAGGCCGTCGTCTCAGAATTGCTGCCGCTGGTGACATCGCCATAGCCGGCAGTGACCTCGAATCCGTCGAAATCCTTGCGCAGCACAATGTTGACCACGCCCGCGACCGCATCGGAGCCGTACACGGCCGAGGCGCCGTCCTTCAGGACTTCGACGCGCTCGATCGCGGATACCGGGATGGCGTTGATGTCGACGAAGTTGGTCGTGATGCTCTCGCCGAAGGGGCTGATCGCCACGCGACGGCCGTTGACGAGCACGAGGGTCGCGTCCGCGCCCAGGCCGCGCAGGCTGATTGCCGACGCGCCATTCGCGGTCGAATCCTGGTTATTGCCGCGGGTCGAGAAGGTGCCGTTGCCGGAGGCCGGGATTTTCTCGAGCAGCTGCTGCAGGTTGTTATAACCCGATTTCAGGATCTCGTCGTGGCTCACGATGGTGATCGGTGAGGTGCTCTCGAACTCGCCGCCCTGGCCGATGCGCGATCCGACCACGATGATCTCTTCTTCGTCCTGAGCAAGGGCGAGTGGCGCTGTCAGAACCACGGTAAGCCCGATGGCTCCACCGAGCGCAAGTCGGATGGCCTGTGCAAGTGACGTTTTCGTGTTCATCGATCGATCCCCTATGTGCCGAAAAACAACAATCGCAACGCGACTGAATACGGAGGAATCTACACCAGTTCGCGGTGTGTTGACTACTGTGGCATAAAAAGAACACCGTACGCGGCGCCCGTACAACAGACCGTGCCAGGCACGCGACGAAATTGACGGGGGGTGCATGCCTCCGTAAGATGCGCCCGCGCGCAGGCCGGAGGGCCCGCGCGGTCGCAACCGGCAGGTCGTCTGGCGGGGCATGGCGCAGTCTGGTAGCGCATCTGCTTTGGGAGCAGAGGGTCGGGGGTTCAAATCCCTCTGCCCCGACCATCGAA
>Ga0214473_10001905_pt1 | contig 26491 bp, 19 predicted proteins | sample RVTome_7_FD_203509 | JGI IMG/M metagenome (GOLD analysis project Ga0214473, IMG submission 203509) | Soil microbial communities from uranium-contaminated site in the Upper Colorado River Basin, Wyoming, United States - RVT98D197 | ecosystem: Environmental > Terrestrial > Soil > Contaminated >...
ACCTCGCGGGAGGCTCGCTCAGCAACGAGACCTTGAAGGGCAGGGTGGTGGTCCTGGATTTCTGGGCCACCTGGTGCGGGCCCTGTATCGCCGAGATCCCTCACTACGCCGAGTTCTGGAAGAAGAATCAGGCGCGCGGGGTCGAGGTGGTCGGTGTCGTCTTCGACTCCGGGGAGCCCGAGGAGATCCGGGCGTTCGTCCGGGAGAACGGGATTCCCTACCGCCAACTGCTGGGCAACGACCAGGTCCTGAACGCGTACCGCGCGACCCAGGGCTTCCCGACCACATTCGTGGTCGACGCGGGCGGCACGATTCTGGCGAGGATCATCGGCGCGCAACCCGGCAAGTTCGACAGCCTGCAGAACACGGTGGACGCCGCGCTGGGCTCCCGCTAACGCCCCCTATCTTTCTCCGGTCAAAAGGGTGAAATGAGCGTCACGAAAGAACAGGTCCTGGAGGCGCTGCGCAGCGTGCGCGACCCCGACCTCCACAAGGACATCGTCAGCCTCGACTTCGTGAAGGAGGTCAGGATCGACGACGGCAGCATCGACTTCACGATCGAGCTGACGACGCCGGCCTGCCCGGTCCGGGACGAGATGAAGGCCGAGGCGGAGCGCTGCGTGGCCGCGTTGCCCGGCGTCCGCGCGGCGCGGGCGACCATGACGGCGAGCGTGCGCGCCCGCGGCGGCTTCGGGCGCCAGGAAGTGCCGGGGATCCGCAACATCGTGGCGGTGGGGGCGGGCAAGGGCGGCGTCGGCAAGTCCACGATGTCGGTGAACCTGGCGGTCGCGCTGCAGCAGAAGGGCGCGCGCGTGGGCCTGATGGACGCCGATGTCTATGGCCCGAACATCCCGCAGATGCTCGGGGTCAAGGACGCGCCCGAGGTCAGCGACGACAAGAAGATGATCCCGCCCGTGGGCCACGGCATCAAGGTGATGTCCATGGGGATGCTGGTGCCGCCCGACCAGCCGGTGATCTGGCGCGGGCCGATGCTCCACGGCGCGGTGCAGCAGTTCATGCGCGAGGTGGCCTGGGGCGAGCTCGACTACCTGATCGTGGACCTGCCGCCGGGCACGGGCGACGTGTCGCTCAGCATGTCGCAGAGCGTGCCGGTGGCGGGCGCGCTGGTCGTGACGACGCCGCAGGGCGTGTCCGTGGCCGACGTGCGCAAGGCCGTCGGCATGTTCCGCCAGCTCAACATCCCCTTGCTCGGCGTGGTGGAGAACATGAGCTACTTCGCCTGCCCCCACTGCGGCGAGCAGACGGACATCTTCGGCCACGGCGGTGGCAAGGCCATGGCCGACGACCTCAAGATCCCGTTCCTCGGTGAGGTCCCGATCGACACCCGCGTGCGCAGCGGCGGCGACGAGGGTCAGCCCGTCACCGTAGCGGCGCCCGACTCGCCGGCCGCCCAGGCCTTCCGCGAGGTGGCCGGAAAGGTGGCGGCGCAGATTTCGATCCAGGCGATGCGGGTCTTACGCGTCGTCCAGACCGCGTAGCCTGTGCAGGAAAGCGAGGCCGGGATTCACTCCCGGCCGAGCGAGATGGGGGGGAGCCCGAAGGGCGCGGGGGGGTGCTTCCTTGCACCGTACCCCCCCGAAAATGCCTAGGATGCCCCGCGCCGGACCGGCCCTGTCGCTGCTGCTGGCGCTAGCTGGCGCCGGCGCCTGTCGGTCTCGCTCGGTCGGGACCTATCCGGACGCGCCGGTGGTCTTGATCTCGATCGATACGCTGCGCGCGGACCACCTGCCGCTCTACGGCTACAAGGGCGTCGCGACACCACACCTGGACGCGCTGGGGCGCGAGGGTGTCGTCTTCGAGAACGCTTACAGCCATTGCCCGCTGACGCTGCCGGCCCACAGTTCGATGCTGACCGGCCTGCTGCCGCCGCGCCACGGCGTCCGCGACAACATGGGCTTCACGCTCCAGCCCGAGCACAAGACGCTCGCGACGCGCTTCAAGGAGTCGGGCCGCGCCAGCGGCGGGGCGATCTCGTCCTACGTGCTGCGGCGCCAGACGGGCCTCGAGCAGGGCTTCGATTTCTATGACGACGAGCTGCAGATCGAAGGCGGCCTCGAATCGCTCGGCGCGATCCAGCGCGACGGCGCCGTGGCCGTCGACTCCCTGGCTGGCTGGATCGAGGGCCAGGCGACGCCGCGTCTCTTCGCGTTCCTGCACCTCTACGAGCCGCACTCGCCGTACGCGCCGCCTCCGGCCTATTCGAGCGTGCCGCTCAAGTACGACGGCGAGATCGCGTACGCCGACGCGCTGGTCGGCCGCTTTCTCGAGCGCCTGAAGGCGCGCGGCCTGTACGACAAGGCCGTGATCGTCGTGACCGGCGATCACGGCGAGGGCTTGAAGGACCATCAGGAAGAAGAGCACGGCATCTTCCTCTACCGGGAAGCCCTTCACGTGCCGCTGATCGTGCGGCTTCCCGGCGCGGCGCGCAGCGGGACGCGGGTCGCGGGCCCGGTCGCCCAGGCCGACATCCCCGCGACGCTGCTCGATCTCGCGGGGCTTCCAGCAGCGGGCCTGGACGGCGTATCGCTGCGCCCCGCGCTGCAGGCGGGGCGCGTGGCGCCGCGGCCGGTCTACTCGGAGACATTGTTCCCGCGCTATCACTTCGGCTGGAGCGAGCTCTACGCGGTGACCGAGGAGCGCTTCCGCTACATCAAAGCGCCGCGGCCCGAGCTGTTCGACGTGGCGGCCGATCCCGGCGAGACCCGGAACCTGGTGGCGGAGCGCGCCTCGACCGTCGCCACGCTGGAAGGCTGGCTCGCCCGGGCCGTGGATACGAAGGCCCTGGGCGCGCCCGAAGAGGTCTCCGCAGAGACGCGCGAGAAGCTGCAAGCGCTCGGCTACATCGGCATCAGCCAGGTGCCGGTTGCCGCGGGCGAGCTGCCCGACCCGAAGGACAAGATCGGCTCCTACGAAGACCTGCGCCGGGCGCAGGCGCTGCGCCGCGACGGCAAGGATGCCGAGGCTGTCGCGCAGTTCCGCCGGGTCCTCGACCTCAACCCGCGCATGCTCGACGCCTGGGAGCTGCTCGGCACCACGCTGGTGCGCATGGGACGCCTGCAGGAGGGCATCGCCGCGCTCAGCGAGGTGCTGAAGATCGATCCGAACCACGCCAGCACGCACACCGCGCTCGTCAAGGTCTACACGCTCGAGCGCCGGCTGGACCTGGCGCGTGCCCACGCCGAGCTGGCGGCCGCCGGCAACCCGGGCCAGGGCTACGAGCTGCTGGCTCAGCTCATGCTCGACTTACGCGACCCGGTACAGGCTGCGGAGTTCGCGCGCAAGAGCCTGGCGGCCGACCGCGAGCGGGTGATGAGCCACTTCGTGCTGGGCGTCGTCGCGCAGCGCGAAGGCCGCTTCGAGCCGGCGCTCGCCTCGTACCGGCTGGCGGAGGAGTTCAAGGCGCGGCGCCGGCAAACGATCGTCCGCAACCTGCACGCCAACATAGCCGACTGCCTGGCGCGCCTGGGGCGGGAGGCCGAGGCCGAGCAGGAGTTCCTGAAGGAAATCGAGACGATCCCCGCTTCGCGCGAGGGGCGTGTGGGGCTGGCGATGCTCTACCGGTCCCAGGGCCGCGACGCCGCAGCGCGCCAGGTGCTGACCGACCTGGTGGCGGCGGAGCGACCCGCGACCGCAGACACGTACTGGACCATCGTGCGTACGTTGCGGGTGCTCGGCGATGTGGAAGCCGCGCGCGAGTGGGCGGCGCGGGCCCGCTCGGCGTTTCCGGCCGACCCGCGCTTCCGCCCCGCACACGGTTCCACGGGCGGGTGATCCCGGCCTGGCGGCTCGGCTATACTCCGAGAACGACGGTGAGACGATGGGCTTGACCTACGTCGAAGGCGTCGTCAGGGGTCCGTCGGAGCTCGAGGCGCCCGTGCGCTTCCTGGTGGATGGCGGCGCCACCTACACGCTGCTTCCGCACGACACGTGGCAAGCGATCGGGTTGACGCCCAAGCGCACGGTGACGTTCACGCTCGCCGATGGCACACCGGTGGAACGCCGGATCTCTGAGTGCCACCTGGCCATCGAGCACGGCGAAGCGCACACGCCCGTCGTCCTTGGAGAGCCCGGAGACGAGGCGCTGCTGGGGATCGTCACGCTCGAGATACTCGGCCTGGTCCTCAACCCCTTTAACCGAACGCTCCAACCGATGAGGATGCTGCTCGCCTGAGCCGCCGGCGCTCGCGCGGCCTCAGCCTCTGAGCCGGGCCAGCAACGCCTCGGCGCGGGCACGGTCGCGGCCCTTCGCCAGCGGAGCGTAGCGCTCCAGTGCCTGCACGGCTCCACCGCGGTCGCCGCGGGCCTCTAGAGCCAGGGCGAGGTTGAACCAAGCGTCGCCGAGGCTGGAGTCGGAGGCGACGGCCTTGCGCCAGGCCTCGATCGCGCCCTGCGTGTCGCCCGACTGCGCCCGCACGACGCCGAGCGCGTTCCAGGCGGCTGCCAGGCGATCGTCGGCCGCAAGCGCACGCTCGAGCCACGGGCCGGCCGCCCTCGCCTGCCCGCGCGACAGCGCCGCGATGCCCAGCCCCATCGCGGCGCGACCCGTGTCGTCGCCGGGCAACGCGCGGCGGAAGCGTGCCTCGGCCTCCGGCAGCCGCCCCTGCGCCGCCGCGATCTCGCCGAGCAGCACCTGGCTTCGGGGGTCCTCCGATTCGGCGAACGGCGCCATCACCTCCGAAGCCGCCTGCGGCTGGCCCCCTTCCAGCATGTTGGTGGCGACGTTACGCGAGATCGGCTCGGGACGCAGGTCCTGCTTCCTCAGGATCTCCGCGATGCGCCGCTCCGGCTCCAGCGTGTCGTCGCTGCCGAGCTTCCAGATCAAGTCCCACATCTCCATCACCTCGGCGATGTGGTCCTTCGGGTCGGGGCGGTCCCCGAGTGGTTTCTCGCCAGCGCCGCCGACGTAGCCGAGCGCCGCAAGCTGCTCGATCTCCTCCCGGGAGACGTCACGCGTCGTGCGCCGGCCTTCCTGGACGCCGCTCAGGGCTTGGCGCAGCGCGGGCGGCGGCGTCTTACCGGGTAGCAGGTTGTGCGTCTCCTGCGGATCGCGCCGCAGGTCGAACAGCTCGGGCCTCGGCGCTTCGATGTAGTGTGCGTCGGCCGCGATCACGGACTTCAGCTCGCTCCAGCCGTACTGGTAGCGGGTGAAGTACGTCTCGGCGTAGAGCGGCCGGTCCTCGGGGGGAGCCTGCGCGAGAAGCGCGGCGCCCGGTAGTCCGTCGTGGTCCACGCCAAGCAGCGCCAGCACGGTCGGCGCCACGTCGATCAGCCCGGCTGGCGTCCGAATGCGCTCGCCGGCGCGCTGCTGCCGCGGCAGCTTCAGGAACAGGGGTACCTGAAGCGCCTCGCGGTAGAGCGTCAAGCCGTGCTCGCGTTCGACGTGGTCGCCCAGGCCCTCGCCGTGATCGGAGAGCAGCACGATCAGCGCCGGGTCGTAGAGCCCCCGCCGCTCGAGCGAAGCCAGGAACTCGCCCACCAGGCTGTCCACCCAGGCGACCTCCGCGTCGTAGGCGTCGGGGTAGCGCGAAGCGAAGGGCTCGGGCGCCTCGCGCGGCGTGTGCGGCTCGAAGAGATGGACGAAGAGGAAGAGCGGCCTGTGCTTCGGGGCCCGGTCGAGCCAGGCCTCGGCGATCGCGAGCGCGCGGGATCCCGGGCGCTGGCGGAACACCCGCGAGTCCTGCCGGCCCGCGTCCTGCTGCGGGTCGTCGAACTCCTCGAAGCCCTGGGCGATGCCGCTGCGCCGGTCGATCACCATCGAGGACACGACGCCCGCGGTGTGGTACCCGGCGTCGCGCAGACGCTCGGCGAGCGTCACTTGTTCGTCGGCCAGCACGTAGCCCTTGTTGTCCCGCACGCCGTGCGCGGGTGGCAGCAGCCCCGTGAAGATCGAGGCGTGGGAGGGCAGCGTCATCGGGTAGTGGCTGTAGGCGCGCTCGAACGTCACGGCGTCGGCCGCCAGCGCGTCGAGGTGCGGTGTCGCCACCTCGGTGTAGCCGTAGGCGGGAAGGCGGTCGGAGCGCAGCGTGTCGATCGAGATCAGGATCAGGTTCGCGCCGTGGGCGCTGGCCGCGGGAGCGCTGCTGCGGCAACCGGCCACGGTCGAGGCCAGCAGCACGCCAAGCAGCCGACGCGCGATCATGAACGCCGCCCGCCGGGCTCCCCCTCGACCGCCTGGCGAACCCAGCGCCGGCCCGCGGCCGAGAAGAACGCATGCAGGGCTGCCGGTTCGAACGCCTTGCGCATCTCGAGGACGCCGAGCGAAGGCAGCTCGGCGAGGAAACGACGCCGGAGGATGTGCCGCACTCCTTGCACGCCAAACTTCGCTTCCGCGTCGTCGATCAGCCGGTCGGCGCGAATTTCCAGGGCGAGGCTGATGGCTTCGCTCTCGCCCGGTCCGAGGGAGGCGCGCAGGACTTCTCGCGCGATCGGCTGCTGTAGTGCGCGCTCGCGGATCCAGGGCGGGAGTGTGAGGCGGTGTCTCGAGCTTCTTGTGGCCAAGGATTGCCTGGACGTGCCGTACGTCGGCGCCGCCCTTGAGCAGGTGCGGGACCCACCACCAGGGCGCTCGACCTCGCGCTGCCTGCAAGTTCGCTGCCCCCTACGCTGGCCACAGCCAGCGCTGGGCCTGAGCCGCCGGAACGGATACGCGAAAGGATCTTCCTCCGCTGCGAGGTCCTCGAAGGCTTGCACCAGCTCCCCGATTGTCCAGCGCCGGTAGTCCTGCTGTGGCCAGAAAACCATCCGGAAGTACCGCCCCTCGGCGAGCCAGGTGCGTGCCAGCCGTTCGATCGGCCCGTCGTTGCTGACGAAGACCCGGCCCTCTCGCGCGGCACGTGCAAAGACCCCAGGGTCCGGCGTCCGCTCGGGATAGGGGTCGATCGCACGCACGAGGTCCCAGCCCTGCTGGATCAGGGCATCGACCAGGTGGCCGTTGACGCAGGCGTCGGTGAAGAGCGGGAAGCGGCCGGCCACTACCGGGCCGAATGCTCCCGCAGGAAGTCGGCACGGTCACTTTCAATCTTGTCGGCGACCTCACGGTCCTCCTGGAGGGCGCTCTCGATCTCCTGCGGGTTCTCGTAGTAGTAGGAGAGCGCCGCGTGGACCTGGGCCAGGTTCAGCGAGGGATAGACCTCGAGCATCTTCTCGGGCGTGTGGCCCTCGCGCTGGAGGCAGGCGATGTCCACGACGCGGATGCGCGTCCCATCGATGCAGGCCCGCCCGCCGCAGACCTCTGGGTCCTTCGTGATATGGGAGTAGACCGTCTTCGCCGCCGTCGCCATGGAGCTTATTCTACCGCCCTTGCCCGCCCCGCCAGGACCTCTTGACCCTGAGATAGAGCAGGACGTTCGTGTCAACGAAGACGAGAACGTTCATGCACCTGCTCGCGAGCGAGGTAGCGTCCATCCGTCTTCAGGAACGGGCGCCGCGCCAGCGCACGCTGCATGGCCGCCTCGTACTCCGCCTCGCGTTGCATGCGCTCCTTGAGCAGCTCGCCCACGAGGCGTGACACGCTGGTGTTCTGGGAAGCCACCTGCTGGCGAGCCCAGCGTGCCACGTCAGGCTCCACCGTTACCGTCAGGTTGTGAAGGCTTCGCCGACGTCCCACGGCCGATGCTAGCCTGACACGAACTTCGTGTCAGGCGACCTCCTCAAGGCGAAGGCCAGCAGCACGCCAAGCAGCCGACGCGCGATCATGAACGCCGCCCGCCGGGCTCCCCCTCGACCGCCCGGCGAACCCAGCGTCGGCCCGCGGCCGAGAAGAACTCCTGCATGGCCGCCGGTTCGAACGCCTTGCGCATTTCGAGGACGCCGAGGGGGGGCAGCTCGGCGAGGAAACGGCCCCGGAGGATGTGCCGCACTCCTTGCACGCCGAACTTCCCCTCGGCGTCGTCGATCAGCCGGTCGAGATCGAGGTCCGGGCGCTCCCGCAAGGCGACGTAAAGGTCCACCAGGTCCTTGGGCTCGGAGCGATCGGTCAGGGCGACCAGCTTGTTCGCGAGGATGTCGCACAAGCTGTCGATGCGCAATCCCTCGACGAGCAGGCCCGTTTCGAGCCTCGGAAACGGATAACGCGTGAACTCGACCTTCAGACTCCCGTCCGGCCGATGCAGCAGGAAGATCCTGCGGTCGAAGACATGCTGGTAGTCCGGGCGTGGAAAGCCGTGCTCGCGCAGGAACGCGAGCAGTTCCTCGATCGGAGCCGGTTCCTCGGCGAAAAGATCCAGGTCGTCGGACAGCCGATGCTGCAAGTGGAATGCGGCGAGCGCAGTGCCACCGGTCAGGTAGTACCGCCACGCGAGCGGCGACCGGGCGAAAGCGGCCAAGAAGCGCCTCTGCTCGGCGCCGAGAATCGGGTTATCGTCCAGGGGCATGCTCTAAGGACCGTGCTTCCGTTCCGTGTAGGCGCGCTCGTACTCCTCGATCAGCGCGCGTGCGGCGGGGTCGAGCTTGAGGCGGTGCCGGTTGGCATGGAGCGCGGCGACTGTCTCACGGTCGTGGCCGAACCGTGGGAAGAAATCAGCGATGCGTTGCAGGCGCCAGAGCAGGTCCGCGGGCGGCTCTCGGTAGTCCCAGAGCAGCTCCTTGGGCACGGTGATCACGCTCTGCCTCCACTGGGATTATAGGGGACGACTGCCGTCAGAGCGGGAAGAGCGGAAAGCCGAGTGCCTTCGCAGCGGCGGTCATCCGCTCGTCGTACGTCGCCAGGAGCGGCTTCTGCCCCTGGGCGCGAAGAAACTCGAGCGAGGCCAGGTGGAGCGCATCGAGCGTGCGAACCGGACCGGGAAAGGGCTCGAGCGCTCGGGCCAGAACCGGGGGCGCCAGCTCCAGGAACGCGAAGCGAGCCAACAGCTCCTGCAAGGCCGCGCCGTGACTGCGCGTCAGACCCCGGCCGTGGATGCGGGTCCACGCCTCGTACTCGAGGAGCCGGCTGGAAACCAGGGGTTGCCTCCACAGCGTTTCGGGCGGCGTACGATCCTCCGCCAGGAGCTGAGCCAGCGCGACCGATGTGTCGACGTAGATCAACGATCCGCGCGGTCCCGATCCAGCTCGGACGACAGGTCGGCCCAGGGTCCGACGGGTAGCCTCGCGGGAGGGGTCTCGCCCACCAGCAGGGGCGCGGTGAGCCAGCCCTTCCGCACTGCTTCGGCCAGGCGGGCGTCCGCCAGCAATGGGCTTCGACCGTCGCGCGGCGGCACGATCTCCGCGACCACGCGGTCACGGTCGGTGATGAGCACGGTCTCGCCGCGAGCCGCAAGGCGCACGTACTCGCTGAGCTTGTTCTTGAGCAGCTTCAGCCCTACGGCGTGCATGATCTAAAGGTAGCTTCCAGAGGCTACTTTGTCAATGGCACCGTCCGTGTGGGCGGCCGACGACGCCTGGCCGCAGCGTAGGAGGGGTCAAGACACTACGCGGCGAATCTCCTGGGCGATGACGCGGTGTCCCATGGCGCTGAAGTGCACGTTGTCGCCTGCAAGGAACAACTCCTTGTCCGCGTTGGCGGAGAGCACATCCCAAAGGTCGATGTACGCAACGCCTGCACTTCTCAGGAGATCGAGAGCGGTGCCGTGCTTGGCCCGGCCCCCCGGCGTGAGCCAATCCTGGTGGGGGATCGCAAGGATGACCAGCCGCGCATCGATCGCCTTGGCGCCGGCCTCCATGCGTCGGATGATCTCGCCAGCGACCGCGAGGCCATCCTCGTGCGAGAGCACCTCCTGGGACCGGGTCAGGGCCTTCAGGGGATCCGAGAAACGGTGGAAGAGCAGACGGTAGAGATGGGAGCGCGTGTAGAGGATATCGAACAGGGGTACCTCTGCGTACAGATCTGTCATCCTGGTTGCTGTCGGCACGGGTGTGTTCTGGACCTCGAGCCGCCCCTCGACGAGCCGGAAATACGGCTTAGGGGTGCCGAATCGCAGGGAACAGCGAAGATCGTAGATATCGGCCGTCGAGAACTTGACCAGGACCAGGTCCGGCCGGTACTTGATCCCCTCCGTCAGGAACAACAGATACGACTGATCGAGGCCGTACCCGACCACCGAGGCGTTAACGACTTCCGAGCCCTCGCCAATGAGGCCCCGGAGGATTTCTGGGAAGGAGTCGTCGACCGCGACGCCGAAGCCGAAGGGCAACGAATCCCCGATGACGAGGATCCGCTTCCTCCCGCGCGTCCGCTCATAAGGACACTCGGTGCCCCGGAGACCCTTGGCGTTGATCGAGACCGGGACCTCCGCCTCCCGCGGATTGGGTTTCCACAGGCCCGAGGCTCCCGCTTGGTTGGCCCAGCCGAGCTGGGGATCGTACCGGCCGTAGAACGGCCCCGTGACCCGAATGCCAGCGACCTTTTGGGGGTACAGCACGCTCAGGAGGATCTCCGAGAGGACGAGGCTGACGAGAAGGGAGAGGAAGACCAGCGCGATGTTCTTCCGGTAGCCTCTCATGTCGTACTGGTCATCTTAACCCGGGGCCCGGGGGGGCCCAGCCTGATTCACGCTCCCTGATCTGGCCGTGCCGTCGGGGGTCCCGAGGTCTTGTGACTCGTTTCAGCGCTCGCGCTTGACCACCAGCCAGCCGTCTTCCGCGTGGATTGGCGCACTGACCTGGCCAGGTCTGAGTTGCGCCACGCTCGCACGGAGCGGCTCCGCCATGTCGGACGGGGCGACGACACCGAGGTCGCCTCCGTTCGCTGCCGAGCGATCCTCTGAAAAGCGCCGGGCCAAGACGCGGAAGTCCTCGCCGGCCGCCGCGCGCCGCGCGATCTCGGCGGCGCGGGCGGAATCGCGAACCCGTATCAGCAGCAGGCGAACCCTGCCGGCCTGGCCGGGCGTCTCGGCGCGCCGCGCCAGCCCGAAAAGAGGCTCGGCGCCGGGGTATGTGGGGTCGATCGTTCGCAGGCGTTCGGCGAGCGGCTGGGCTCGTTCGGGCCGGCCCGCCCGGAACTCCACCGAGGCGAGGTAGAAGAGAGCGTCGGCGAAGTCCGGGGCCTGGTCCAATGCCTTCCTGAAGGCCTGCGCCGCGCCGGCCTCGTCTTTCTCGGCGCCCAGCACGAGACCCCAGGCGAGCAGCGCGTCCGGCGACGAGGCGTCGATCGCCAGCGCGGCCTGGGCTTCGCTGCGTGCCCGCGCGAGGTCGCCGGAGCCGCGGTAGAGTGTCGCCAGGTCGGCCCGGATCGTGGGGTCCCTGGGAGAGAGGCGAAGCGCTGTCTCCAGCGCCCCACGTGCCTCTTGCATGCGCCCCTCGCGCAACAGCAGCTTGCCCTTTACCTGAAAGAGCTCCGCGTTCGTCGGAGACTTCTCGAGGCCGCGCTGCACCGCCTGCTCGGCCTCGCGCTTCTGACCGTTTCCGGCATAGGCCAGGGCGAGCTGGACGTAGATCGGCGCGAGCGCGGGCGAAAGCTCCGCAGCCTTCTCCAGCGGGCCGATCGCTTCGGCGAAACGCCGCCGCTCGACCAGGCTCCGGCCGAGGAGATGCACGACGTTGAAGGAGTCGATACCGGATTCGGCGGCCAGCCTGGAGAAGAGGCGGATCGCCGCGTCCAGCTCACGGCGCTGGTACAAGCGCGTGCCGCGCCGCATGTCCCTTTGAAAGGCCTGCAACTGCGCCAGCTTGTCCTTCGGATCGGCTCCAGCTGCGGCATCGGCACTCGAGCCTCCTCCGACGTAGCCGAGCGCCGCGAGTCGCTCGGCTACGGCCGGGTCGATGCTCGAACCGGTTGTGGGGGCGGCAGTCTCGTAGCGGCGCAGGCGCTCCTCGAGCGCCGCCGCAACCTGCGCGCGGTCGGCGATCCTGTTGGTGATCTCGCCCGGATCCTGACGCACGTCGTAAAGCTCCGCCCTCGGCGCATCGATGTACTTCCAGTCCCCGGCCCGGAGCGCGCGCAGCGGCGCGTAGCCGAAGTGGATCTGGCCGTAGAGGCTCTCGGCATAAGACTCGTTGTCGGGAAGCCGGCCGCCCGAGCGCAGGACTGCAGCGCGCGACACCCCGCTCGTCCCCACGGGCGCCAGGCCGAGCAGATCGAGCAGCGTCGGCAAGAGGTCGACGCTGCGGAACTGCCCGCTCACCCGCACGTTCGCCGGGAGTTGCGCTGGCCAGGCGAAGAGCAGGGGCACGCGCAGCGTGGAGTCATAGACGAGCAGCATGTGCTCGTCCTCGCCGTGGTCGCCCAGCCCTTCGCCATGGTCGGATGTCACGACCACGAGCGTCGAGCGGGCGGCTCCCGAGGTTTCGAGCCACTCCAGCAGTCGGCCGACCTGGGCGTCGGCGTAGGCGACCTCGGCGTCATAGGGGTTCCTGGCGTGACGCTCAGCGTATGGCGGCGGCGCCTCGTAAGGAGCGTGGGGATCGAACAGGTGCGCCCACAGGAAGAAGGGCGACTCGCGGGGCCGGCTGAGCCACGCCACGGCCCGATCGATCACTTCCTTCGCGGGCCGTTCCGTACGCAGGTTTCGGGTGCTGGTCCCGCCCTGCAGGGCGAAGGGGTCGTCGTAGGTCGCGAAGCCACGATCCAGGCCCGAGTCGCGTGACACGGGATAGGCGCCGACGAAGGCGCCGGTGTCGTAGCCGGCAGCACGCAACTGCGCGGCCAGCGTCGGCCAGCGCGTGTCGAGCGGCGTAGACGCGTTGTCGCGAATCCCGTGCTCATGGGGGTTCCGACCGGTGAACAGCGACGCGTGTGATGGCCGAGTCTGCGGGGCCTGCACCACGGCTTCCTCGAGCAGGACGCCCCGTGCCGCCAGCCGATCGAGCGCCGGAGTCGTCCCGGCTGTGTGGCCGTAGGCTCCCACGCGGTCCGCGCGCAGGGTGTCGATCGTGACCAGCACGACGTTGGGCCGGGGCAGGTTCGGCGCGTCGGAGGCGATGACGCAGAGCAGTAGCCCGATCATGCCGTCAGCTTACTTCAGGGAAAAAGAAAACGGCCCCGGGGTTGCCCCCGGGGCCGCGGAACGAACGGAAACGAGACGTCCTAGAACAGGAAGCGGAGCCCGAAACGGACGACACGGGGGCTCAGGATCTCGTCCAAACGGTTGAACACGGCGGACGCCGCGTCGCGCGTGCGCTGGATCTCCGCGTTGCGGTTGAACGCGTTGAACACCTCGGCGCTCAGCACGGCCGAAGCGCCACCGATCTTGATGTTCTTGCCGAGACGGAAGTCGACGTTCCAGATGGTCGCGTAGCGGCGGTCGTCGACGTTCGGCATCGCGAGGACGTTCTTGGCGCCGTCTCCCGGAACCGAGATGCGGAGGTACGTGGGCGCCGGGTTGCCCTGGCGGCCGAACACCGCGCCGGCCAGCTCGAGGTCCCACGGCAGTTGGACGAGCGCGTTGCCGGTGAACTGCCACTTGACGCTCGTGTAGATCACGTTGCTCTTGCCGGAGCCGGTCGAGAGGATCGCCACCTGACCGCCGTCGACGAGCGGGCCCGAATCGACGCCACCGCCGAAGCGGACCGCCTGGGTGCGCGTTGGGTCCTGGACGCCGGCGTTGCCGGCGACGCCGCCGTCGAAGTTCTCGGTCCAGTCGTTGTAGGAGAAGGCCACGCGGCCCATCCACTTGTTGGCCAGACGCTTGATCGCCGAAAGCTCGAAGCCGCTGAAGTTGTACGGGCGGTCGGGCCGGTTGGTGAGGAGCCGGCCCGGCACGAGCTTGGTGCGCCCGATCCCGACCCCCGTGAAGCTGCCGAGCACCGTGTTCCGCGTCACCGTGGTGGTCGGACCATAGTCGGCGGTCGTCGTGTCGTTGCGCGGCTGCCAGGAGACGTTGGACTTGCGGTAGGTGTAGGCCGCGCTCAGCGCGAAGTTCGGGAACAGCTCGTGGTCGATGCCGGCGATGAACTCCTGATCCGTCGGCGCCTTGTAGTTGGGATCGATCTTGTTGGGCGAGACGATGGCCCCCGTGTTCGCTGGGTCGACGGCGCCATAGTACTGAATGCCCTGGCCGAACTCGATTTCGGACGGCTGGACGGCGCGGTCGTTGTTGGCGTCGGTCCAGTAGTAGGCGAGATAGCTCACCGAGCCGATCGGGTTGTCGTAGGTGCCGTCACCCGTGGAGATCTGGCTCGCGTACTTCGCGTACGAGGCGCGCAGCACGGTCTTGCGGCTCTCGCTCAGCGCATAGGTGAAGCCGATGCGCGGCGAGAGGTTGTCCCAGGTCGCGCCGGTGCCGCCGCCGTCGAAGTCGAGGGCAGGCAGCAGGCTCTGGAAGCCGGGGTTGGCGTCGACGGAGCTGGGGACGTTCCCGGAGGTCTGGTGGTCGAAGCGCAGGCCGAGGTTCAGCGTCAGCCGGTCCTTCGTGAAGGTGTCGCCGGCGTAGAAACTCGTGTAGTTCGACTTGTACTTGGCCACACGGTCGCGGAAGACGACTGCGTAGCCGCCGCCGCCCAGGTAGGTTCCAGCGATCCGGGCGTCTCCGCCGTACACGCTGGTCGAGTCCACCTCGACGTGCCGGTAGCCGAAGCCGAACTTGAACTCGTGGTTGCCGCCCAAGGCACTCTTGAAGTAGTTGCCGTCCAGGTTACCGACCTGCTGCGGCCGCAGCGTCCGGTAGTCGATGTAGGGGCCGGAGGCGGTGCGGCTCACGAAGTCGAGGGTGACCGGCAGGCTGGGCTCGCCCCGGGGCGTCAAGCCGAAGCCGGTGCCGTAGTAGGCGCCCTTGGCGTTCAGGAAGAAGTTCGGGCCGAAGATGTGGTTCCACTCCACCTTGTAGAGGCCGGGCGGCGTGCTCTCGCGGCGTTGGTCGCCTTGGTTCCACAGGAAGGAGTCCTGCTCGCTGAGGCCGGTGCCGACGCCGCGGCCCTCCTTGACCTTCTGGCCCCAGAACCAGAAGGCCGAGATCGTGTCGCTCTGACCGGCCTGCCAGTTCAGCTTGGCGTTGTAGCTCTTGAGCAGCGTCTTGTCCGGCGTGCCGTTCAGGCGCGTGAGCCGGATGTCCTGCACGCCGTAGGAGCCGTAGAACCAGAGCTTGTCCTTGACGATGGGGCCGCCGAGGTCCGCGCCGTAGTCGCCCACTTGCTTGATGTGGTCGGCCTTGTCGCGGAAGCTGCCGTCGGCATTGCGGAGCCGGTTATCGGCGGTTCCGTTGGGCAGCAGGTGCGAGGCCAGCTCGTCGGGCAGGTTGGAGGACTGGAAGTCGTCGTGCGTCAGGAAGTAACGGCCGCCGCCGTGGAAGGCGTTGGTGCCGCGCTTGGTCACGAAGTTGAGCGCGATGCCGCCCGTCGCCAGCTTGGCGTCGTTGCCGCCGGTCGAGTACTGGATTTCCTCGAAGGCGTCGTAGTCGAAGTAGGTGGGCGAGGCGCCGATCGCGGCCATGTCCGTGACGACGACGCCGTCGATGCTCCACTGCGAGTCGTCATCGTTCGAGCCCTTGGCCGTGAAGACGGCCTGCTGGCCGCTCTCGTTGCCCGCGATGTTGACGCGGTCGAGGATCACGCCGGGCACCGTGCGCAGCACGGCCCAGGGGTCGCGGGCCTGCGGCACCTTGTACAGCTCGTCGGTGCCGATGTTGGTCGTGGTGCCGGACTTCTTCGTGTCGATGATGGGGGTCTCGGCGGTGACGGTCACCGTCTCCTCGACGGTCGCGACCTTCAGGTTGAAGGCCACGTCGACGTTGACGGCGGTCTGGATCCTCACCTCGCGCGTGACGGTGGTGAAGCCCGTGAGCGCCACGGTGAGCTTGTAGACGCCGGGGGCCAGGTTCAGGAAGCGGAAGTCGCCCTGGCTCCCGCTCGTAGTGGACCGCGAGCCGAAGGCGCCCGAAACGGTCACGTTCGCGCCCGGCAGGACGGCGCCGGACTCGTCGTTGACCGTGCCGTAGACGTTACCGGTCGCGGTTTGCGCCCAGATGCCCGGCGCCAGGACCAGCAGCAGCCCCAGCGCCAGGCCGATCGCTTTTCTCATCAGCCATTCTCCTACCGCAAAGGCGCTCAAGAACTTGAACGCCTGGTCAAGAGTCAGTTCGCGGCGATGATAAGCAGCAAGGACCAAGCCAATCGATTGAACGCCAGGCTGCGCAAGCCAAGTAATTGATTTAGCTTGAGATAGCTTGTGGAACTGAAAGGCGTCGGGGCGTTGCCTCAGTTCATACCGTTGGAGTAATCCGGCGGATTGAATACTGGCGGAGTCCAAAAGAAAACGGCCCTGGGACTGGCCCCGGGGCCCGCCTCACGGCGAGCCCGCCGCGAAGGAAGCGCGCGATTCACTCGCGCGCGAGCGCCCCGGGGGGGAGGCCGAAGGCCGCGGGGGGGTGCCGTGTCACCAGCACCCCCCCGTCCTACCCGACTAGAACAGGAACCGGAGCCCGAAACGCACGACCCGCGGGCTCAGGATCTCGTCCAGACGGTTGAACGCCGCGGACGCCGCATCGCGCGTGCGCTGGATCTCCGTGTTGCCGTTGAACGCATTGAACAACTCGGCGCTGAGCACGGCCGAGGCGCCGCCGATCTTGATGTTCTTGCCGAGACGGAAATCGACGTTCCAGATGGTGGCGTAGCGGCGGTCGTCGACGTGGGGCATCGCGAGGATGTTCTTTGCGCCGTCTCCCGTCACCGAGGCGCGGATGTACGTGGGCGCCGGGTTGCCCTGGCGGCCGAACACCGCGCCAGCCAATTCGAGGTCCCAAGGCAGTTGGACGAGAGCATTGCCGGTGAACTGCCACTTGACGCTGGAGTAGATGACGTTCCCCTTGCCCGAGCCGGCCGACAGGATAGAGACCTGGCCGCCGTCGACCAGCGGACCCATGGCGCCGGCGTTCGGGTCGATGAGATCGATGGCCTGGGTGCGGGTCGGGTCCTGGACGCCCGCGTTGCCGGCGACGCCGCCTTTGAACTGTTCCGTCCAGTCATTGTAGGAAACAGCCACGCGACCCATCCACTTGTTGGCCAGACGCTTGATCGCCGACACCTCGAAGCCGCTGAAGTTGCGAGTGTTGTCCGGCCGATTGGTCTGGATGCGGCCTGGGACGAACCTGGTTCGCCCGAACGGTTGCCCGGTGAAGGAGCCCGACACCGTATTGCGGGTCACCGGCGCGAGGGCCGTGTAGTCGGCTGATGTCGTATCGTTGCGCGTCTGCCAGGTGAGGTCGTTCGACCGGCGGTAGGTGTACGCCGCGCCGATCGCGAAGTTCGGGAACAGCTCGTGATCGATGCCGGCGATGAGCTCCTGGTCGGTCGGCGCCTTGTAGTTCGGATCGATCTTGTTGGGCGACGTGGCGGCCGCGGGGTTCGCAGGGTCGATCGCGCCGTAGTATTGCACGCCCTGGTCCAGCAGCACCTCGCTGGTCTGGACGGTCCTGTCGTTGTTGCGATCGTCCCAGTAGTACGCGAGGTAGCTCACCGAGCCGATCGGGTTGTCGTAGGTGCCGTCACCCGACGAGATCTGACTGGCGTACTTGGCGTAGGAGCCCCGCAGCACGGTCTTGCGGCTCTCGCTGAGTGCGTAGGTGAAGCCGACGCGCGGCGAGAGGTTGTCCCAGGTGGCGCCCGTGCCACTGCCGTCGAAGTCGAGGGCGGGCAGCAGGCTCGAGAAGTTCGGGTTGGCCACAGCCGCGCTGGGGGCGTTGTTGGAGGTCTGGTGGTCGAAGCGCAGGCCCAGGTTCAGCGTCAGACGGTCCTTGGTGAAGGTGTCGCCGGCGTAGAGGCTCGTGTAGCTCATCTTGTAGGTCGCGAAGCGGTCGCGGGTGAGGAGCGCGTAGCCTCCGCCGCCTGCGTACTTGCCGACGATGCGGTTGTCGCCGCCGTAAACGCTGATCGAGTCCGTCTCGACATGCCGATAGCCGAAGCCGAACTTGAACTCGTGGTTGCCGCCCAAGGCGCTCTTGAAGTAGTTGCCGTCCAGGTTGACGACCTGCTGTGGCCGCAGCGTCCGGTAGTCGAATAGCGGCCCCGTCGCGGTCCGGTTGACGTAGTCGAGAGTAACCGGGTCGCCGGCGTCGCCGCGCGGCACGAGGCCGAAGCCGGTGCCGTAGTAGGCGCCCTTGGCGTTCAGGAAGAAGTTCGGGCCGAAGATGTGGTTCCACTCGAGCTTGTACAGCCCGGGCGGCGTGCCATCGCGTCGCGCGTCGCCCTGGTTCCAGAGGGCGCTGTCGTCCTCGCTGAGGCCGGTGCCGGGGGAGCGGCCGAACTTCTCCTTCTTGCCCCAGAACCAGAAGGCCGAGATCGTGTCGCTCTGGCCGGCCTGCCAGTTGAGCTTGGCGTTGTAGCTCTTGAGCAGCGTCTTGTCCGGCGTGCCGTTCAGCCGCGTGAGCCGGATGTCCTGCGTGCCGTAGGACCCGTAGAACCACAGCTTGTCCTTGACGAGCGGGCCGCCGAGGTCCGCGCCGTAGTCGCCCACCTGCTTGATGTGGTCGGCCTTGTCGCGGAAGCTGCCGTCGGCATTCCGGAGCCTGGTATCGGCGGTTCCGTTGGGCAGCAAGTGCGAGGCGAGCTCGTCGGGGAGGTTGGAGGACTGGAAGTCGTCGTGGGTCAGGAAGTAGCGGCCGCCGCCGTGGAAGCTGTTGGTGCCGCGCTTGGTCACGAAGTTGAGTGCGATGCCGCCCGTCGGCAGCTTGGCGTCGTTGCCGCCGGTCGAGTACTGGATCTCCTCGAAGGCGTCGTAGTCGAAGTAGGTGGGCGAGGCGCCGATCGCGGCCATGTCGGTGACCGTGACGCCGTCGATCGACCACTGCGAGTCGTCGGGGTCCGAGCCCTTGGCCACGAAGCCGGCCTGCTGGCCGCTCTCGTTGCCCGCGATGTTGACGCGGTCGAGGATCACGCCGGGGACCGTGCGCAGCACGGCCCAGGGGTCGCGGGCCTGCGGCACCTTGTACAGCTCGTCGGTGCCGATGTTGGTCGTGGTGCCGGTCTTCTTCGTGTCGATGATGGGGGTCTCCGCAGTGACGGTGACGGTCTCCTCGACAGTCGAGACCTTGAGCGTGAACGCCAGGTCGACGTTGACGCCCGTCTGCACCCTCACCTCGCGGGTGACGGTCGTGAAGCCCGTGAGCGCCACGGTGAGCCTGTAGACACCGGGGGTCACGTTCAGGAAGCGGAAGTCACCCTGGCTACCCGTGTTGGTCGTGCGGGTGCCGAGCGCCGCACTGGTCAGCGTCGCGACGGCTCCCGGCAACACTGCTCCGGACTCGTCGCTGGCGGAGCCGTAGATGCTGCCGGTCGCGGTCTGCGCCCAGGCGCCGGGCGCCAGGGCCAGCAGGAGCCCCAACGCCCAGACGATGCTCCTTCTCATGCGATCCCTCCTTAAGTTCATATTCTTGAACAACATAAACCTCTGACGCCGCCTGGATAGAGCAAGCCCGAGGCCAATGGATACGGCCGCCGGGTCGAAGGCGCTAACTGGCTGTTGGATCTAGGTTAGGAGGTTCCGGGACCAGGCGGGGGGCACGCCGGATCCGACGGGCTGCATCCAGAACGGTCCTTCGAATCCAAGCCTACGTACGGAAACATCGCGTATCGTATTCATTCCAATGTATTTAGTCCAATACCTTGAGCATCTGGCGCACTCGTTCGGTGTCGGTCGTTTCGGTGCCGGGAGTGACCTCGCGCAGGTAACCCTCAAGGTACTGCCGTGCCTCTCCGCCACGGCCGACGCGCACGAGGAGCGTCCCCAGGTTGAAGAGCATCTGCGAGTCGTGGGCGTCGAGACGCACGCCCTCCTGCCAGTGCTGGAGGGCCTCGTCCAAGCGCCCCTCCTGCGCCGCGATCACACCCAGGCTGTTGTGTGCCCTGGCGACGTTCGGGTCCAGCTCGAGCGCCTGGACGAACGCTTGGGCGGCCCGTGCCCGTTCGCCGGTCATGAGGTGCACGGTGCCGACATTCACGAGCGCCAGAGCGTTCGACGGGTCGAGGACGCGCACCCGCTCGAAGCTGGCGAGCGCCTCGCGCGGCCGCCCCAGCGAGGCCAGGGCCATGCCGTGGGCGATCAGCACGTCGATGTCGGGATCGGAACGGCCGGCGTAGGGTTCGAGGAAGCGAAGGGCCTCGTGTGGGGCGCCGGCCTCGTTGAGATAGACGCCCAGCAGCGCCGCGGTATCGGCGTCGTCGGGCTTCAGCTCGATCGACTTCTTGAGCGCCGCCACCGCTCCGCGCAGGTCGCCCTGCGCTCGGCGCATCGAGCCCAATTGCTGCCAGGAGACAGGCATCTCGGGACGGCGCTGCACCAGCTCCTCGCACAGGGCCAGTGCGCCGGCGAGGTCGCCCCGGGCATAGCGGCTGAGCGCCTCCTGCAGCATGCGGTCGAGGCCGATCAGCCGCTTCGGGTCGTCCTCTTCTGTGTAGCGCTCCTTGGGCTCCGGCGTCGAGCCGGACAGGTAGCCGAGCGCCATCAAGCGCGCGCGCGTCTCGGCGCTCTCGCGCTCCCGCGCCAGGCCGCGCTCGCCCTGGCGCAGGCTCGCCAGCAGGCCGCGCAACTCCTCGAGGCGGGCGGGCTCAGCAGCGGCGAGGTTGCGGCTCTCGCCCGGGTCCGCCGCCAGGTCGTAGAGCTCCGCGATCGGCAGCTCGACATACTTGAAGCGCGCATGGATCACGCCGCGCAGCGGCGCCCAGCCGCGGTTCAGCATTCCCGAGAGCGCCTCGAAGTAGCTGGTCTCCGGTGGCGGGTCGCCGCCGCCCGATGCCAGGCGCAGCAGGCTGCGGCCGCGCAGTCCCGCCGCCGGCTCGAGTTCCAGGGCGTCCAGCACGGTCGGCAGGATGTCCACGTGTCGCACGGCGTCCCGGACCACGCGGGGCCCGAGCAGGCCGGGCTGGTGCAGCAGCAGCGGCACACGCAACGTGCCCTCGTAAGCGAAGATGCCGTGCGTTTCCTCGTCGTGCTCGCCGAGCGCCTCGCCGTGGTCCGCCGTCAAGACCGTTAGCGTGCGGCCCTGCGCCCCGGCCTGCAGCAGCGGCTCGAGCAGGGGACGCAACGCGTCGTCGGCAGCCGCCACCTCCCCGTGATACGGGTCGCCGGCGAAGCGCGAGGCGAAGGGCTCCGGCGGGTCGTAGGGGAAGTGTGGATCGTAGACGTGGACCCACAGGAAGCTCGGTGCACCCGCTTGGGCATCCAGCCAGCGCCGGGCCGCCAGCACAGTGTCCTGCCCGCGCCGCTCCTGCATGCGTAGCGCGACGCGGCTCTCCGCGTCCGCGAAACGATCGTCGTAGACGTCGAAGCCGCGGGTCAAGCCGAAGCGCGAGTCGAGCGGGAAGGCGCTCACGAAGGCGCCGGTGCGGTAGCCGCGCTGCTTGAGGATGGTGGCCAGCGTCGGCACGCCGTCGGGGAAGTGGAAGCCAGCGTTGTCCCGCACGCCGTGCTCGAGTGGAAGCAAGCCCGCCAGGATGTTCGCATGGGAGGGGAGTGTCACCACGTTCTGGGCGTGCGCGCGCTCGAAGCGCACGCCCGAGGCGGCCAGGCGGTCGATCCAGGGCGTCGAGACCGTGGGGTGGCCGTAGCAGCCCAGAGCGTCGGCGCGCAGCGTGTCGATCGTGATCAGCAGCACCGAAAGGCCGGGATCGCGCTTGACCCGTACGCGACCCACGGCGAGCCAAGTGCCGCCGAGCGCCACCGCCAGGCCCAACCCCAGCAGGCCGACCCAGACGTGGTGCGCGCACCGAGCGGAGGTGGCTGGCGGGCTGGTGCGGGGCTGCGGCTTGGGTGGTCGGGACACGTGCCTCCCTTCAGGCAACACGCGATCTTAGCGTCTTTCCCCGGCCCGGCCGCGCGAAGGTCCTTTACAAGGCAGGCCGAATGGTGGTTGGATGGAGGTTCCCGATTTCGAGGTGGCCCATGGGCCGTCGAACTGGACTCGTCGCCGTCCTGGTCTTTCTAGCGTCGCCCGCCGGATTCGCCGCGACGGAAACCACCGAGGCCAGGAAGCCCCCGGTCTTCGGCAGCGATGTTTCTCTCGTGTCGCTGCCCGTCTTCGTCGTGGATCGGGACGGCAAGGCGATGGGCGGCCTGCGGCCCGAGGATTTCGAGCTTTACGACGACGGCAAGCGCCTGCCGGTCGTGTCGTTCCAGTACGTGGACACCACCTCGGCCGAGGAACAGAAGGCGATCCGCGAGGCGCCTGCAGCGCGCCGCCGTTTCCTGCTGCTGTTCGACCTGTCCTTCACCGAGCCGGCGGGAGTGCACCGCGCGCGTCGGGCGGCGGCCGACTTCGTGCGGCGGCGCATGGCGGACTCCGACCTGGCCGCCGTGGCGACTTTCGACGTGAACCGTGGCATCCGGCTGGTGGCCAACTTCACCGAGGATCGCGCGCTGCTGGTCCACGCCGTCGAGACGCTGGGCGTGCCCACGCTCGCCCGCATCAGCGACCCGCTCGGCCTTGCCGCGAACCTGCCCGCGACGGACATCCAGGTCGGCCGGGCCTCGGGCACGACTGAGCTCAGCGGAGCGCAAGTCGAGGGCGTCTTCGCCGTGATCGCGCGCCGGATGCGCGCGGCCGAGGAGGAGCACTACCGGCGTCAGGTGCTGAACCTGATCGGCAGCCTGGAAGAGCTGGGCAAGAGCTTGCGCAGCGTGGAGGGGCGCAAGCAAGTGTTCTACTTCTCCGCGGGGTTCGACTCCCGGGCGCTGCTCGGCGCCTCCGGCTCCGAGATGCGCAACACCTCGGAGGACATCCTGCTCGGCCGCATCTGGGAGGTGGACAGCCAGAGCCGTTACGGCGACACGCGGCTCCGCCAGCAGTTCCTGGGCATGACCCGCCTGCTCTCGCGGGCCGACTGCGTGGTGCATGCCGTCGACGTGACCGGCCTCGGCGGCGACACCGGCCTGCAGCAGATCGGCGGCCCGCCGGACTCGCTGCGCGACCCGGCCGGGCGCGACTCATTGCACTTCATCGCCTCGGAGACCGGGGGCCGGCTGTTCAAGGACAACAACGACCTGTCGGGGGCCTTGCGCGAGGTCGCCGACATGACGAGCCGCTACTACATCCTGGGCTACCAGCCGGACGACCTGGCGGGCCCGGGGAGCTTCCACAAGCTGCGGGTCAAGGTGAAGCGCAAGAGCGCCCGTGTTTCGCACCGCACCGGGTACTTCGAGCGCGTTCCGCGCCAGGCGCAGACCGTGATGCAGCGCAAGTTCGAGGCGGCGCAGCTCGTGATGACCGGCTTCGGACAAACCGATCTGTCGTTCAACGCGCTCTGCCTGCCCTTCCCCGTGAACGGCCCCAGGCAGGCGCTGGGCCTCGTGGTGCAGGTACCGCGCGCCGAGTTGCGCTGGGCGAACGGCGCGCCGCTCTCGCTCGAGGTCTATGGCTACGCCGTGGCGCCCGACGGGACCGTGCACGACCATCTGGCGCAGCTCGCGCAGATCCGACCCGAGACGGCCGACCCCGACGGGACGGCGCTCGGGCTGTCGTTCTACGGGACGCTCCAGGTGCCGCCCGGCCAGTACACGCTGAAGCTGATGGTGCAGGAGCCGGCGACGGGAGCCGCGGGCGTCCAGTTCCTCGACGTCACGGTGCCGCCCTACGACCCTCGGGTCGGCTTCTTGCTGCCGCCGGTGGTGATGGACGACCCGGCGCGCTGGCTGGGCCTGGCGCTGGAGCGGAACCGAGAAAGTGGCGCGGCGTTCCCGTTCCAGGTCGACGGTCGACTGTTCCTGCCGCGCGCGTCCTTCCTGCTCCGCAGTGGAACTCCCGAGCGGCTGGTGCTGATGGCCTACGACCCCAGCGGCCCAACCGACTCCGCGGCCGCGGGCCTCGAGATCCATTCCTCGCTGACCGACGCGAGGGGCGCGGCCGTGCCGAGCGGCGCGATGAGGCTCGACCGCGTGCTGCGCGGGGACGACGGGCGCCGGACTTACGTGCTCGCCTATACGCCGGAAGGACTCGCCCCGGGCGACTACACGCTGCGGATCGGCGTCGGCGAGAGCGGGACTCGCCTCGAGTCCTACGCGCTCGTCCGCGTCGGGCCCGAGGGGGTGGCCGCGCGGTAAGTGCGGCTCTAGTCCTCTTCGAAGCAGGCGCGGCTCGGCTGGCAGACGCCCGGGCTGCAGTAGACGTCGTCCGGGCCGAGCACGGTCGCAGTGCGCGCGCACCAGTACTGCGCCGTCGGGGACGGCTCGCGCAGGTCGATGTGGTCGCGGCCCATCACGTAGTACATCTTGGTCCGCAGCCGCTTGCAGACGTGGACGAGCTTCGCCGGCTTTGCTTCCATCTCGGTCCTCACGCGAGGGACAGCAGCGTCCGGCGCACCAGCGTCTGGACGAGCCCCACCTTGTAGCCGTTGTCCGAGAGCGGCGACGCGCCGACGGTCGCAGCGCGCCCCGCGGCGGCCGCGGCGGTCTCGTCGAGAGCCTTGCCGACCAGCGCCTGCTCGGCCTTGATGCAGCGCCAGGGCAGCGGGGCGACGGCGCCCAGCACCACCCGGGCGTCCTTCACCGTGCCCGCCTCGAGCCTGAGCGCCGCGGCCACCGAGACGAGCGGCCAGTCGAAGGCGGTGCGCTCCCGGACCTCGTGGTACACGGAGCGCACACCCGCCGCGGCCGGAACCTGGATCTCGGTCAGCAGCTCGTCGGGACCGAGCTGGTTCTCCCTCTCCGGATCCCGGGAGGGCGGCGTGAAGAACTCCGCGGCCGCGACGCTGCGGCTGCCCTTCCCGCCTTCGAGCACGAAGAAGGCCCCCAGCGCCACGAGCGCCACGGCCGCGTTCGAGGGGTGCGCGGCGTAGGAAGGACCGCCGCCGAAGATCACGTGGTAGCGGTTCTCGCCGCCGACGGCATAACAGACGTCGCCGCCCTTCTTCAGGCACTTGTACGACTCGAGGCGGTAGTACCAGCAACGCGGACGCTGCAGCACGTTGCCGCCGATCGTCGCCACGTTGCGGATCTGGGGTGAAGCGGCCTCACCGCAGGCCTGCGCCAGCGCGGCGTGGGTCTTGCGCACGCCCGCATGGGCGGCCACCTGGGCCAGCGTCGCCAGCGGGCCGATGCGCAGGCTTCCGTCGGGCTGCGCCGCGATCGCGGCAAGCCCCGGCACGGGCTTGAGGTCGACCACCCGCGGCGGCTCCAGCAGGTGCTCTTTCAAGTGGTCGAGCAGGTCGATCCCGCCCGCCTTGAGCACGCTGGCCGGCTTCCCGGCGAGCAGCTCGCGGGCCTCCGCGGTGGTGGTGGCGCGCGCCAGCTCGAAGCGATGCATGGTCAGGCCCTCCGCCGTGCTTCGGACAAAGCCGCGAGCATCCTGTCGGGTGTGATGGGCAGGCTGCGCACGCGGGCCCCCGTGGCGTTGTAGACGGCGTTGGCGACGGCGGCCAGCGTGGGCACGATCGGCGGCTCGCCGATGCCCGCCGCCGAGGTGTTGTTCCCCGCGTTCGCCACTTCGGTGATGATCGGGACCGCCTCGAACATGTCTCTGGGCGCCAGGATCTTGTAGGACTCGAGGTTGGGGTTCACCATGGTGCCCGCGTTGCGGTCGAGGATGCGGTCCTCGAACAGCGCCCAGGAGACGCCCTGGATCATGCCGCCGATGATCTGGCTCTCGGTGGTGAGCGTGTTCATCGGGAAGCCGCAGTCGTGGACGCCTACCAGCTTCAGCACCCGCACCTCGCCGGTCTCGACGTCGACCTCCACCTCGGCGAACTGCGTTCCGGCGATGTCGCGGCGGAACGTCTCGAACTGCTTCTTGCGCTCCGCCAGCGCGGCGATCACGTCGCCCGGCATCTTGGCCGCGGCCTGCTTGAACCAGAGGCTGCGCCTCGGCTGGCCGGCCACCAGGATCTTGCCGTCCGCCGCCGCGAGCTCTTCGGGCTTCGCCTTCAGCAGCGGCGCTGCGACCGCGAAGAGCTTCATGCAGGCATCGTGCGCCGCCAGGCGCACCGCGGGTGCGACGGTGTTGGTGGTGTTGCTGCCGCCGGATCCCGGGCCCTCGGGCCAGCGGGTGTCGCCGACGTTCATCTTGATGTCCCCGGGTCGCAGGCCCAGCTCCTCGGCCACCACCACGGCCATCGCCGTGCGGAAGCCGGTGCCGATGTCCTGGGCGCCCGAGAACGCCTCGACGCTGCCGTCCTGGTGGATGCGCACCTCGGCGCCTATGCCCTTGTCACGGGCGAACACGTACCAGTTGCCGTTCGCCATGCCGATGCCACGCTTGCGCGGCGGCGGCGCCTCCCCGGCCTTCTTGTTGCGGCGCTCCCAGCCGATGGCGGCGGCGCCCTTCTCGTACTGCATCAGCCGCACCGGGCTCGACTCGTTCTTGCGCCGCAGCTCCAGCGGGTCCAGGCCCAGCTTCTCCGCCAGCTCGTCGACGGCGGACTCCAGCGCGAAGGCGCCCTGCGAATGCCCCGGGGCTCGTAGCGGCGCGGCCGGCCCCGCGTTCGTGAAGACGTCGTGCTCTTCGACCTTGAGGTTCGGGTTGTTGGCGTAGAGCGTCTGGGCGGGGCCGCCGCTGCCGGCGCCGTCGGCGATGCCGGCCGAGCCGAACGAGCGGTGGTGCACCGCCGTGAACGTGCCGTCCTTCTTGGCGCCGATGCGTACGGTCATCAGCGCGCTGGGTGCGTTGCCCGTGCAGAGGTG
>Ga0214473_10001906_pt1 | contig 26443 bp, 22 predicted proteins | sample RVTome_7_FD_203509 | JGI IMG/M metagenome (GOLD analysis project Ga0214473, IMG submission 203509) | Soil microbial communities from uranium-contaminated site in the Upper Colorado River Basin, Wyoming, United States - RVT98D197 | ecosystem: Environmental > Terrestrial > Soil > Contaminated >...
GTAGAGTACGAAGATCCCCTTGTCCCTGTCCACCCATGGTAAGATTTTTAAATGGCAAGACATATAGGCCTTCGGTAAGATTTTAGACGGCGCGATTCGTAGCGTTTACAAGGCAGCGGCGGGTGTGGTATCCTAGACGGGGACGGAGGGAAAAATGACCGAACGGAAAAACCAAAACCGCATTTTCTGGGGATTGTTGCTCATCGTCCTGGGCGTCATCTTCCTTCTCGACCGAATGGGACGCCTGGATTTCGGCGATCTCGTCGGGCACTACTGGCCCGTCATTTTCATCCTCATCGGAATCTCCATCCTGCTCAGCAACAACTTCAAGAACGTCGGGTCGGGAATCTTCTTCATCCTCTTCGGCGCCTTCTTCCTCCTCATCCGCCTAAGGGTTTTCGACCAGGCCGTCTGGCGTTATCTCTGGCCCCTGGCCATCATAGGAGTCGGTCTCTGGATCCTCATCCGCCCGGCTTGGCACCCCGATAAAAAAAAAATTAATGAAATGACCGCCGACGATCTGGCCATCAGCCAGGTCCTCTCGGGAACTTCGCGCCAGGTCGAGTCCCAGAATTTCAAGGGCGGCAAGGCCGACGTCGTCCTCGGCTCGGCAGAGGTCGACTTCCGCGGGGCGCGCCTCTCCGGCGGCCAGGCGACTCTGCTACTTTCCGTCGTCCTCGGCAGCATCGAGCTCACCGTCCCGCACGAGTGGCAGGTCGTCCTCGAGGGGACGCCCGTGCTCGGTTCGATCGAGAGCCACAAGAAGACCATCCCGGACGCCGAGAAAACGGGGACGCTCCTAATCAAGGGGTCGGCCGTCCTCGGCTCGATAGAAGTCAAGGAGTAGGTCCATCATGAAGAAATTCCTGTTCTGGTTTCTGGCCGTCGTCATCACCCTCGGTTCCGCCGTCTATCAGCGGATGACGGGCCCAACCCACTCCCTGCGGGGGAAGGTCGTCGTGGAGGGGACGGAGATTAATTACAGATTGCCTCGGAGCGCCGAAACCGTCCGCGACGCCGAGGTCGCCGTCCCCGCGCCGGCGCCGCTTGAAGGCTACCTCGATTACAAGCGGTATAAGACCGAGGACGCCTGGATGCGTGTGCCCCTGGTCCGGGAGGGCGAAAATCTCGTCGGACACCTGCCCAAGCAGCCGGCCGCGGGGAAGCTGGCCTATAAAGTGTCCCTGACCGGAGGATACGTGGCCACCGCCATCACGGGAGAGGATCCCGTGGTCATCCGGTTCAAAGACCCCGTCCCGGCCTGGATCATCATCCCCCACGTGCTGGTCATGTTCGCAGGGATGCTCCTGTCGACGGCGGCCGGCCTGGCCGCGATCGACAAGAAGCGGAATCCCCGGCGCTTCGTCCTCTGGACGGTCGCCCTTCTCTTCGCCGGGGGTTTCATCCTCGGCCCGCTCGTCCAGAAGTTCGCCTTCGGCGTCGCCTGGAGCGGTATTCCTTTCGGCACGGACCTGACGGACAACAAGACCCTCGTCGCCTTCCTGTTCTGGATCGCCGCCCTCATCGCCGGACGCAAGGGGAAACCGGCACGGCCCTTCGTGCTGGCGGCGTCTCTCGTCACACTGTTGATCTTCCTCATCCCCCACAGCTTGAGGGGGTCCGAGTTCGACTACTCGAAAATGCAATAAACCTGCGCTCTCTCCGGCCGGTCGCCGAACGGTCATCGAAAACAGGAGACGCCGGAGGGCCGACGAAATCTGACGAGGTGAATATCATGAAGCGATGCGCCGCAGTCGTTGCGATCCTTGTGATCTTCATGGCTTCAAGCGTCCTGGCCGCGGGGGAGATCCCCGATGGCGTCAAGAGCCTGCTCCAAAAAAGATGCACAGGCTGTCATAAAGGGAAGCATCCCCCCAAGGGGCTGAACCTCGAGCCGGCTAACGTCGTCGCCATCCTTGACGCTCCGAGCCGGGAAGTTCCCTCCCTGAAAATCATCGACACCAAATCGCCCGGCTCGAGCTACCTCCTCAAGAAGGTCCGCCGGCAAAGCGATATCGCCGGAAGCGGCATGCCCCCCCGGAAGGCCCTGGCTGCGGCGGAACTCCAGATCATCGAGGCTTGGCTCGTGGGGCCAAACCAGCATCGCTTTGACGGGCCCGCTATGAGCTCGCCTGGCGGAGAAGCGGTCCATGGCGAGCAGACTGCCCCGGCGAAAACAGCGCCCAAACGGCCTTACGACAAGCCCGCCTTCTGGGGGACGCGTTTAGTCAATCTCCCAACGACCACGACGCCGGACAAGGGGGATTTTCTCGTGCGCATTTCCCACCGCTTTAGCGACCCCGTGGACTCCGGTTTCGATAACTTCTTCGGCCTCGACAGCTATGCCAACATCCTGGTCAGCTTCGGCTACGGGATTACCGACAACCTGGCGGTTACGGCGGGCCGGGCACGCTTGTGGAAGGAATTCGAGTTTTCGGCCGACTGGCTCATCGCGGAGCAGGGCTTGACGGGCCGCTTCCCCGTTTCCTTGGCCCTTCACGGCGGCCTGAGCCTAGCTACGTTCGGGGAAGACAACGTCAAGCTCTTCGCCGCGCTCAGCCTGTCCCGGCAGTTCACGAGGCGCCTGTCCGTCATGGCCGTGCCGGCCTTCGCGTCGAACACCAATCATTGGGCACTCGATCCCGAGGGGACGTTCTCTGTCGGCCTCGGGGCGCGTTATATGATCTTCGAGGATCTCTCGGTCATCGCCGAATGGACCCCGGTCCTGGCCGGCTACAAAGACACTGAAGGCGGCTGGGGGCTGGGGATGGAAAAGAAGATCGGTAAGCATGTTTTTCAGTTCTTCGCGACCAATGCCTTCGGTTTGACGACGTCTCAGTTCGTCCCCGGCGGCGACTTGGGAAGTGGCCGCTTTTTCGAACGTTTCCGGATCGGCTTCAATATTTTCAGGACATTCTGACTTCCTCCCGCATCATTTGAGCTGGAAGCGGACGGTCTGCGTGAACACGACGGGCACGGCCTTGCCGTTGACGATCATCGGCTCGTAGACCCACTGGCGCACGGCGTCGATGGCCGCCTGGTCGAGGAGCGGGATCGAGCGGAGGACGATGAAGTCCTTGACCCTCCCCTCTTCGTCGGTTTTGACGCCGAGGATGACCACCCCTTCCACCTTGGATTGCCTGGCGATCTCCGGATAGACCGGCGGGACTTCCTTGACGAGCTTGGGCGGCATGATATCCTTGATCGCCCGGACCGCGCCCGCGGCGAACTGGTTCATGGCGTCCTCCTTCGTTCCCTCGTGAAGGACGAAGCGGACGGTCACGGTGAAGAGGATCTTACGGGGCTTGCCGGCGATGATCAGAGGCTGGTATTTCCATTGCTTGACGGCGTCGATGGCCGCCTGATCGAGGATGGGGATGGATCTCAGGATCCTGGCGCCGATGACGTTGCCCAGCTCGTCGGTCTTGGCCTCGAGGATGACCGTGCCCTCGACCCGGGCCTGGCGGGCGATCTCGGGATAACGGGGGGGCACTTCCTTGATGGGTTTGGGAGGCTGGATGTCGCCGACGGCCCGGACGGCGTCACCTTCGAACTTCCGGAGCTCCTGGGCGCCTACGACTCCGCCTTCGACCCCGCCCTCGACGCCGCCCGAGACGCCTCCCTCGACACCTCCAACCACGCCGCTAACTCCGCTCAAGACCCCGCCATGGACACCCCCGATCTCGCCTGCCTTCGGCTTGTTCTCGTCGTCGAGATTGAACTGGAGAGTCACCGTGAACGTGACCGCCCGGGGCTTGCCATCGATGACTATGGGCTCGTAGACCCATTGCTTGAGGGCATCGATGGCCGCCTGGTCGAGGGCGGGGACGCTCCTGAGGACCTTGACGTCGATGACCCGGCCGTAAAGGTCCGTAGTCGCTTCCAGGATGACGACTCCCTCGATGCCGGCCTTGCGGGCTTCCGCCGGATAGACCGGTTCGACTTCTTTGATGAGTAAGGAGGGCATGATCTTGGCGCCTCCGGAGACACCGCCAACCACTCCTCCCACGACCCCGCCGAGAACCCCGCTCCAACTCACGAGTCTCAGGGAGATGAAATACGGCTTGAGCTCGGTGTCCTCGAAGCCGAACACGGCGGCGCTCTTGTCGGGAAGCGAGAACTCGGTATCGAGCAGGTTGGCTTTTTTGTCCCGGCTCTGTTCATAGACCTCGATCCGGAACTGGTTGCGCTCGGGAAGACGGCCCGGCGTGATCATGACCAGGTATTCCTGTCCGTTCAGCCGGAACATATGGAAGGCCTTATCTGTCTTTCCCTTTTCCCAGACGAGGGCGGCTTCGGTCAGGAGGCTGACGTCCTTGAGGTTGTAGACTTTCTTGAGCTGCTGCTCGGCCGCGAGGTCCGCCTCCGCGTCGAAATTAATGGAATTGAAGAATTTCAAGAACGAGGAAGTGACCGGCTTGGCGGGCTCCGTGGATTTTTCCCGGCTGCCTTCGAGGATCCTCATCTTCAGTTCGAATCCAGAGGGAGCCATCCTGGCACTTTGCCCTCCGTCATCGTTTCCTGCCGCGGCGAACGCCGCCGCTCCCAACGCGACGAAAATTCCCGCGATCATAAAACAAAACAGTTTTTTCATATCACCCCTCCTGTCAAGGGTTCTTCATCGCCCAGACGAAGACGGTGTCGGACCCTTGAGGCTGAAAGATAAAAGTCTGGGCGGGCGCCCCGCCCACGTTGACGTAATCGATCTGGAAACGGTCGGCCGCGCCGACGAAACCGGGGCCGAAGCCCGGCCGGTCGATTTCCCGGAGAAGCCAGAAGCCGGTCACCGCCACGACTAAAGCCGTGGCCGCCGCCGCGGCCCATCGCCAGCCCGCGCCCGCCGGGTCCGGCGGTGCTTCCGAGGCCAGAGTCGCGCGCTCCATTTGGGAAAAGATCCGCCCCCAAAGGTCCGCGGGCATTCCGACACTCTCCGAGGAGACGAAGAGCCTTCCGGCCTCCGCCCGGCTGAGGAGCAGCGCCTGGCAGCGCGGGCATCTTTCCATGTGGCTCCGGATGAGAAAAGCCCGGAGCGGACGGAGGGGCAGGGCGGCGTAGATGAAATCAACCATTCTGCAGAAGGCCATGGTCGTTCTCCAATAGGATTTTTATTTTCCGGCGGGCGTTGAAGAGATACACGCGGGCCGTCGAGGCCGAGCACGCGAGGACCTCGGAGATATCCCGGGCCGTGTAGCCCTCGTTCGCCCAAAGGCAGAGCGCCGTCCGTTCGCGCGGCGACAGCCTCCGCAAGAGGGCCGAAGGCAATGGTTTAGGGTCGGCGGGGTGGGGATTTCCCCCCCGTTCGGCGACGGCCGGCTCGAACCGGGCCCGCGCCGTGAACGCGGAGAAGCGCCGTTTCTTCTTGATCATGTCGAGCGACCTCCTGGTGACGATGGTCAGAAGCCAGGTCTTGAAGTTCCTCGTCGGGTCGTAGCGGTCGAGATGACGGAAGACCTGGAGGAAGGTCTCCTGGCAGACGTCCTCGGCGTCCTGCCTGTTCCCGATGACGTTGAGGGCCACGGCCATGACCAGGTTCCCGTAAGCCTCGACCATCGCCCGGCTGGAAACGGGGCTCCCCCGCAAACAGCCTTCGATGAGCTCTTTTTCGTCCACGGCGGGCCTCTTTTGTTCGTCCATACGTGAATACGCCGGCATCTTCAGGGGCGTTTAGAGGGAAGCGCGCCCCCCCCTATTCCTACACCTTTCCGCCGGAGGTGTCACCTATGTTTCTGAACGCGCTCACCTATGTATCGAGGGTCAGTATGGGCAGGACGGCCGTTGCCCGGGCAGTGCTGGGAACGATGCATAGCCCCCGTAGCGGAGGAGGACCCGTCCCGCTTCGAGAGAAGCGGGGCGGGGGAACCGCCGGGACTGGTTCCCGGGGGCCCGGGGGAGATGCATGGTTCCCAGCATTGCCAAAACGGGCGGCGGCCGGAGAGTGGCACATTCCGAACCTCTTTTGACATTCGGCGGCGTCTTTGATAAATTCATTCGTGCATGGCCGAGAGACAGTACAAAAGACCGAAGCGGACGCCGCCGGACGCGCCTGCCGCGCCCACCTTCCGGGTCGGCGAAGACCGCTACAAGGCGCTCGTCGAACAGCTCCCCGTCGGCGTCTACCGGACGACGCCCGACGGCATGATCATCGAGGCCAACGCCGTCCTCGTCCGCATGCTGGGCCACAAGAGGCCTCAGGCCCTCTTCAACTGCAACGTCAAGGACTTCTACGTCAGGGACGAGGACCACACCCGGGTCATCAAGACGCTGTCTTCGAAGCCCACGTCGTTCCTGGAGTTCGAGCTCCGGCGCGCCGACGGCCGGAGATTCTGGGTTCGCGACTATTGCCGCGGCGTCAAGGGGCCCGACGGGTCGATCCATCACCTCGACGGCATCCTCGTCGACATCACCGAGACGAAAACGGCGGAGAGGAAGCTCGAACTCACCCTGCGCAAGCTCCAAGTGACCAACGAGAAGCTCGAGAACCTGTCCCTGACCGACCACCTCACCGGCCTCAACAACCGCCGGGGCTTCTTCACCTTCGGTCTCCAGCAGATGAAGTTCGCCAAGCGCCTCAAGGAAGACAATTACCTCGTCTTCCTCGATATCGACTGCCTCAAAGAGGTCAACGACTCGCACGGCCACGCGGTTGGAGACCTGCTTTTGAAGGGCGTCGCCGCTATCCTCAGGAACACGCTCCGGGAATCCGATGTCATCGGCCGGATCGGCGGGGACGAATTCGCCGTCCTGGCCATGCGCTCCAAAGGCCTGGGCGAACGGGCCCTCCTGTCCAGGATCGAGGAGGGCGCCCAGGCGTTCCGCTTGAAAAAATGCCCGCACCTGCGTCTGTCCATGAGCATGGGCCTCGTCCGCGTCGACCCGCAGAAATACCAGCAGCTCGACGATTTCCTGGCCCACGCCGATTTTCTGATGTATCAGCAGAAAAGAAGCAAGGAAAGACAAGGAGACACCCCATGAAAAAGCTGAGAGTCATTTTTTTCATCGTCCCCTTCGTCCTGCTGGCAGGCCTCGCCACGCCGGCCGCCCAGGACAAGCCCGCGGACAAGCCTGTCGCACCCGCCATCCCGCGTCCGCTCGCGCTCCAGGACATCCTGGCCTGGAAATCGATCGGCTCGGCCGAGCTCTCCCCGAACGGGAGCTGGTTCATGTACAAGTTGAGCCCTCTCGAGGGAGAGAGCGAAATCGTCATCCGTCAGACGAAGGGAACCAAGGAGCATCGGTTCCCGATCGGGGAAGCCCCGCGGTTCGGCGCCTTCCCCAGGACGGGTTTTTCGTCGGACTCCAAATGGGCCGCCTTCCTGTCCTACCCCGGCTCAAAAGAAATGAAGACCCTGCGGAAAGAGAAGAAGAAGGTCACGACGACGGCCGTCCTGGTAAACCTGGCCACGGGCGATAAAACGGATTTCGAAAAGGTCCGCAGCCTGAATTTCTCGGGCGAGAATCCGGGCTTCCTGGCGCTCCACCGGTACGCCCCGGAGAGCCAGGAGAAAGAGAAGGACAAGTGGACGGGCTCCGACCTCGTTCTCCGCGAGCTCGCTACGGGGAAAGAGGTCAACGTCGGCAACGTCGCCGAATTCGCTTTCGACAAATACGGAATTCGGCTGGCCGTGGTCATCGACGCCCAGGGCCAGGCCGGCAACGGCATCCAGCTCCGGGACATGGCCTCGGGCACGGTCGTCTCGCTCGACAACGACAAGGCTGCGTACAAGTCCCTGTCCTGGACGGAAAAGGGGGAGGCCTTCGCCGCTCTCAAGGGCAAAGAGGACAAAGCCTACGAGGACAAGCTTTGGAGCATCGTCGCCTACGCCGGATTCCAGGAGCCCAAGGGGCCCCGGAAAACCGTTTACGATCCGATCGGGGATAAATCCTTTCCTGAAGGCATGACCGTCAGTCCCAACCGCGCTCCGGGATGGACGGAGAGCTTCGACGCCATCCTCTTCGGGATCCAGGAGGCCAAAAAGAAAAAGGACGCCGACAAGAAAGACGCCGATAAAAAGGGACAGCCCTCTCCGTCCCCGGGACCGGCCGACGAATCGGAGGAAGATCTCCCCGACCTCGTCATCTGGCACGGGCTGGACAAACGTCTGCAGTCCCAGCAGCAGGTCCAGGCGCAGTCTGACCAGAATTACAGCTATCTCGCCGAGTACAGGATTTTGGAGAAGACTTTCGTCCGCCTGGCCGATGACGACCTCCGCAGGGTCGAGCCGGCGCCCAAGGCCCGGTTCGCCGTCGGCCAGGACGACAGGGCCTACGAGCTCGATGGCAATCTCGACGGCCGTCGCTTCCAGGATATCTACGTCATCGACATGAAGACGGGCGCCAGGACCATGGCCCTCAAGAAAAACCGGTACTATTTCAGGACCCTTTTTGACGGCAGCCATTTTCTCTACTACGACGACGGTCATTTTTACACCTACGACATGACGACCGGCCAATCCGTCAACATCACCAAGGACGTCCCCGCCTCGTTCTTCAACGAGGACTCCGATATCAACGTCGTCAAACCGCCTGATTACCCGGTCGGCTCGGCGAAAGACGGCTTGAACGTTCTTCTCTCCGACGGCTGGGACATCTGGAGCGTGCCCGTCCGCGGCGGCGGGAAGGGGGTCAACCTGACCGGGAACGGCGCCAAGGACAAGATCCGTTACCGGAGGGCGCGGATCGATCCCGAGGAAAAGGCCGTCGACCTCGACCAGCCTCAGTACTTCGCCGTGTTGGGCGAATGGACGAAAAAGGCCGGTATCGCCCGGCTCGAAAAAGGCAAACCGGGTCCGACGGTGCTCCTTTGGGACGACGCCGGGTTCGGCGGCCTGGCCAAGGCGAAAAAAGCGGAGGTCTATGTCTATACGCGCGACACTTATCAGGATTATCCGGACTATTACGTGACCGACGCCCTGCTCAAGAACGGCCAAAAGATCACCGAGGCCAATCCCCAGCAGAAGGATTTCCTGTGGACGAGCGGGCAGATCCTCCTCGACTACGCAAGCGCCAAGGGCGACAAGCTCCAGGCGGCGCTCTTCCTGCCGGCCAACTACGAGAAGGGCCGCAAATACCCGACGCTCGTCTATTATTACGAAAAGATGTCCCAGCAGCTCAACCGCTACGCCCAGCCCTCGGCCAACGGCTTCAACAAGTCCGTCTACACGAGCAACGGCTACGCCGTCCTGATGCCCGACATCACGTATAAGATCAACGACCCCGGCATGTCGGCGGTTTGGTGCGTGCTTCCCGCGATCGACGCGGCCGTGGCCGCGGGTATCGTCGACCGTTCGAAGGTCGGACTTCAAGGCCATTCCTGGGGAGGCTACCAGACGGCTTTCCTCATCACCCAGGCCGACTTCGCCGCGGCCGTGGCCGGGGCTCCCCTGACCAATTTGATCAGCATGTACAGCTCCATCTACTTTAACAGCGGGTCGGCCAACCAGCCGATCTTCGAGAGCAGCCAGGGCCGGTTCAAGGGCGGCTACTGGGACAACCTCGAGGCCTATCAGCGGAACTCGCCGGTCTACTACGCCGAGCGGGTCAAGACGCCTCTTATCATTCTCCATAACGACAAGGACGGCGCCGTCGACTGGAACCAGGGCATCGAGTATTACAATACCCTCCGCCGATTGAAGAAGTCCGTCATCATGCTTCAGTACGTCGGCGAGAACCACGGCCTCCAGAAGCCGATGAACCAAAAAGACTACACCGTGCGGATGAAGGAGTTCTTCGACCACCACCTCATGGGCAAGCCAGCGCCGGCCTGGTATACGGAAGGCGTCTCCCAACTCAAGCTTAAGGACCACCTCAAGGAGCGGGCCAAGGACCTGAAGCCGGCGGAGAAGGCCGAGAAAAAGGAACCCGAAAAAAAATAGCCCTCGACGGGGATAGGGGGAAGCTTCGGGCCGCTAACGTGAAGTTGGGCCCCGCAGCAAATTCACTGTTTTCCAGAAAACCGGCTTCGGAGACCGGCCGGGATTCCAGCAGATAAGAACGCTGGCTGGCGAGGCGCCAAGGTTTCAAAGGAAAAGGAAGCGGGGCTAAGGAGGATCCCTCTCCAGCCAGCATGTTCATTATAGGGGAGGCCTTTCTCGCTTGTCAATCTCAAAGTGCGTTGTTTACGAAATATTTCTTCGACGACGGAAGCGGACCGCGGCGGCCCGCCCGCCCCGGCCTTGCCAGGACCGGGACTGGGAAGCCCGGCCCCGGCCGCCGTCGAATGGGTTGATTTTTCGGCGGTTCAATGTATACTAATTATATAGGATTTATCCAAAACAGGAGACACCATGCGCGCCGGCGTCAAGATAGCCATCCTCACCTCGGCGATCTTCCTGAGCCTGGCCGGGTGGAGGGGCCTCAACGCTCTCCTCGGCCGGGACGCGCCGAGGCCGGCATCCCTCGCTTCGGGAGGACAAGACATGCCTGACAAGGTGAAGAAGACGGAAAAGGAATGGAAGGCCACGCTCACGCCGGAGCAGTACGATGTTATGCGCAAGTGCGGCACGGAGCGGCCCTTCACCGGGAAGTACAATGACTTCTGGGAGAACGGCGTCTACGTCTGCGCCGGCTGCGGAACGCCCCTTTTCCTCTCCGACGCGAAATACGAGCACGGCACGGGCTGGCCGAGCTTCGCGGCTCCCGTGGAGGAGAAGAGCTTCGAATACCGCGACGACTATTCCCTGCTGACGAAGCGCATCGAGGTCCGCTGCGCGGTCTGCGGCGCCCACCTAGGCCACATCTTCGACGACGGTCCGGCGCCAACGTTTCTCCACTACTGCGTCAACTCCGCGGCCCTGGATTTCAAGCCCGAAGCGCAAGCGAAGGCCGCGGGCAGGGAGACGGCGACCGCGGCGACGGAAACGGCGACCTTCGCGGCCGGCTGTTTCTGGGGCGTAGAACACAAGTTGGGGAAGTTTCCCGGCGTCGTCTCCACGGTCGTCGGCTACACCGGGGGGAAGAGCGTCAACCCGACCTACGAGGAAGTCTGCACGGACAGGACGGGCCATGCCGAGGCCGTCCAGGTAACCTTCGACCCGAAACGCGTCAGCTACGCTGAGCTCGTCCGCCACTTCTTCGGGATCCACGACCCGACGCAAGTCGATCGCCAGGGACCCGATCACGGCACCCAGTACCGGTCGGCCATCTTCTTCCACGGCGAAGCCCAGAGGGAGACGGCCCGCCGCATAATGGACGAGGTCGAAAAATCGGGCCAATACAAGAAACTCCTGGCCACGGAGCTCGTCCCAGCCTCTGCGTTTTACGAGGCGGAAGAGTACCACCAGAAATACTACGAGAAGCACGGCGTCGTCTGTTACTGAAGCTCCACGGACTTATGTCCGTGGGATCCCGCGAAGGGAATTGAGCCCCGCGGCCGATTCGCTCCGGGCCGCGCCGAGAATATCCATGCCCCCACCCTGCCCGCCGGCTTGAAGCTCGCTGAACGGCCTCTCCGGGGTCCCCTGCCGGAAACTTCTGGCACGAATCTTGAATAAGAAACAGAGGACCAGGAGGACAAGATGAACAGGGCGGAAATCGAGGCCGCTATCAGGGGGGAAAAGCCCGAACAGGCCCGCCTTGGCCCGGGAACGGGCGGAAATGTAAAGATTTTTATTGACAAGGCCAGCCGGATGTTGTATGCTCCCCGCTTCATTTGCGACGGTCCCACCCTCAGGGGGTGAAACGATTCCGGCCTCGGCTCCGTTGGAAGAACTGGAGTCTAGGGCTCGAAAAAAATGCAGAAAAAGGCTTTACTTTTGAAACGAAAAACTTATTATTATAGTTTTCCTATAATAATTGTAGTTTAAGGGAGACGATCATGGCATCTCAATACAAATATAAAAGCGAAGAACTCCTTCAGCTGATCCCGGCGGCGTCCGGCGGCAAGCTCTTCTCGGACGAAGAGGAGACGTTCCTGGCAGCCGATGCCCCCGTCCTCAGTCCGCGGCTGGTGGATCCGAGAAACGGCAACGGCGGGAACGGCAAGGGCCTGAACTCGCCGGAGGACATCGAGCAGACCGCCGACCTGGTCAAGATCTATCTCCGGGAGATGGGCAGCATCCTGCTCCTCTCCAGGGACCAGGAGATCCAGCTCGCCCGGAGGATGGAGCGCGGCGAAAAGGCCATCATCAAGGCCCTCGCCAAGACCCCGTTCACGCTCGAGGAGATCCTGTCGCTTGAAACCCTGCTGAAGAAGAACCCCGAATCCTTCGTCAGGCACTTCAACACCCTGGAAGAGGATTACTCTGAGGACAGCCTCGATGCCAGGAGACTCGATGTTCTTGATAGGATGCACAGGATCCGGACGCTCAGCGGCCGGCTCCGGACGATCCGGCCTCTCGTCCGCAACCGTTTCGCCCGGGGCCGTCTCTCCGTCCGGATCATGCGTTTGACCCAGGAGCTCGAGATCAAGCCGGAGCAGCAGGACCGGATCGTCCAGTCCGTCCAAGTCCGCCTGAAAGAGGACCTCAAACGGGCGTCCAAGCAGGCCCGCAAGGACGACAAGGCCATCCTCCAGGCCATCCAGTCCGGGCGCCGGGCCAGGGAGAGGGCCAAGGGTGACCTCGTCTCGGCCAATCTGCGGCTCGTCGTCTCCATCGCCAAGAAATATCAGGGCCGGGGCCTCCAACTCCTCGACCTCATCCAGGAAGGGAACATCGGGCTGATGCGGGCCGCCGAGAAGTTCGATTACCGGCGGGGCCACAAGTTCTCGACCTACGCGACCTGGTGGATCCGCCAGTCCATCACCCGGGCCATCGCCGACCAGGGCCGGACGATCCGCATCCCGGTCCACCTGACGGAAACCATCCACCGGCTCAAGAAGATCTCCCAGACGTCCGTCCAGGAGAGGGGGAAGATGCCCAGCCCTGACGAGCTCGCCCGCAGGATGAACCTCCCCGTCAACAAGGTCCTGGAGATGCTCTACTCCTCCCAGGACCCCGTCTCCATCGAGACGCCTCTCGGGGAGAGCGGCGAAGGCTCGCTGGGCGACCTCCTGGAGGACAAATCCTTCCCCTCCCCTCCCGACACCGTCATCCACATCAACCTCCGCGAGCAGATCGAAGCGGCGCTCCGCACCCTGCCCGAGCGGGAGACTCTGGTCTTGAGGATGAGATACGGCCTCGGGGACGGCCGCGAGTACACGCTCGAAGAAGTCGGCCAGCATTTCAAGCTGACCCGGGAGAGGATCCGCCAGATCGAGCTGAAGGCCCTCAAGGCCCTTCAGCTGTCGCCCCCCGGCCAGAAGCTCAAGTCCTTCTGACCGGCCGCCCGGCCGGCGGGGACGACATTCTTTTTCCGCCTCAGGTAGCCCCATGAGCTATGAAAAGATCGGCTTCATCGCCCCCTCCACCTGCCTGTCCGTCAAGGAGATGCCGGTCCTGAACAGGACGGCCCGTTTTCTCAAGCAGGCTCTGGGCGTCGAGGAGCCCTATTTCAGCCCCCACCTGTTCTCGAGCGACGCCGAGATCGACCACGTCACCGCCCCCGTCGAAGCGCGCGCCGAGGTCTTCAAGAAGGCCATTCGGGAGCTCGACCTCATCATCTCGATCGCCGGGGGGACGGGCGCTGAGGACCTCGTCCGTGAGATTGACGGCAAGGACTTCCGCGTCATCCGCGACAGGCGCCCCCTGTTCATCGGTTTCTCTGATTTCACCTTTCTCCTCAACGAGATCTACCATGCCTGCCGCGTCCCCGTCATCTACTTCCCTTCCCTCAAGGTCGGTAAGGGCGATTTTCGGAATCTGCTGGCGCTCATCAACGGGGACGAGATCCAGTACCGCGGCGCGACCTGGCTCACCCCTCCCCCGCCGCGAAGACTCTCCGGCATCCCTGTCGGCGGCAACCTCTCGACGTTCGTCAATTTCCTCAACCGCGGCGCCCCCCCCAAGTTCAGCTGGAAACGCCACATCCTCTTTTTCGAGGACATCCAGGTCGACGTCGAGGACCTCCACCGCCTGCTCGCAGCCCTCAGGCGCCACAACGTCTTCTCCGGGATCAAGGGGATCGTCATCGGCTCGGTCAGCCCGCCGGGCAAGAACTCCTCCTCAAAGAAGCCCCGGAGGGACGCCGACCGGTTCATCCTCTCTTACCTCGCCGACGTCATCAATGAGCGGCGGCGGCAGGGCCGTCCCCTGCCGATCCTGACCGTGCCCAACTTCGGCCACGACATCCAGCGGAACCTCATGGCCGTGCCCATCGGCGGTCACGTCACGATCTCGAGGTCGAAGAGGATCTCTTTCCGGCTCAAGAAGCGGCCGGTCCGCAACGGCTCGGCCGCCTGAGCCCTCCCTGTCCGCGGCGCGCTACGCTCTCAGATGGATGAGGGCTTGCATGGCGGCCACGCATCCTTCGCCGGCGGCGGCGACGACCTGGAGCCCGCCGCAGGTGATGTCCCCCGCGGCGAAGACGCCGGGGATGCTGGTCCGCTGGAAACGGTCCACACTGACGCACTGCTTGTGGTCGAGGACGAGCCCGGCCCGCTCGAACAGGGGGCCGGCCGGGATCTCGCGGAATAAGAAGACGGCCGAAACCGGGACGGTTTCCGCCCCGGACGCGCCTTCCACGAGGACGGCCTCCACCCGTTCGTCACCGCGGATCTCCTTGATCTTTCCGTCCCTGCGGATGGAGACCCCTTTTTCTTCGAGGGCCCGGACGGCTGGCGAGTCCAGCCCGCCGGATTTCCCCGGCACCCAAAGGACCCGGCAGCCCATCGCCTGGAGGGCGCCGACCTCCTCCAGGGCCGCCTCGGAATGCCCGACCGCGGCGACCGTCGCGCCCCGGAAAAGCGGCCCGTCGCATGTGGCGCAGTAGCTGACGCCCTGCCCGAGGAGCCGGTCCTCTCCGCCGATCAGGCGCTCTTTGGGCATGGGTTTCCCCGTGGCCAGAATGACCGCGCCGGACTCGATGACGGCCTCCTTGGTCGTGACGTACTTCCGGTCGCCGTCGAGGGCGAAGGCGATGGCGTCACCGGCAACGACCCTGGCCCCGAAGGACAAGGCCTGGCGGCGGATGATATCCAAGAGCTCTCCGCTGTCGATCGAGGGGAAGCCGGGATAATTCTCGAGCTTGTAGCTGATCCGCAGGCGGGAAGGTCCGCTCCCCTCGAGGATGATGGTTTTCTTCCCGGCCCGGGCGGCATAAATCCCCGCCGTCAGCCCGGCCGGTCCGGCTCCGACGATGAGGATGTCCGTCTTGAGCGTCTTGATGCTCATGGCTTATCGGACATTCCCGGCGCCGTCAGTCGACGAGCCGGCCGCTGTCGGCGACCTTCCATTCGTTCTCGTGCAGGATGTAAAGGACGGTCCGCCGGATCTCGCGGTTGTCCTCCCTCTTGATCCAGATGTCCACGACGGCCCAATCCTCGAGGCCCTTGAACATCATTTTCAAGACGGGGACGCCGGCCCCGACGAGCTTCGAGCCGCGGAATTTTTTGAGGACCGCTGCGTTCCGACCGTAGTTGCGGAACTGGAAGGGCAGAAGGTCCTTCTCTTCGTAATCGGTCTTGATGGACTGCTCGAGCTCGGCCGCGGGCTGGTAATAGGCGTCCATCGTCGTCCAGACGAAGTCCTTGGCCGGGTCCGCGCCGGGCCCCGATCCCGACCCCTTGGCCAGGAAATAGACGCCCACGGCGACGGCGTCGATGAGCAGGAAGATGAACAGCAGGCGCAGCGGTTTACTCATCGGGCCGTCCTGTCGCCGGCGGCGCAGGCGGGTGGCCGCCCCTGGCTTTCTCCAGGGCGGCGGCCTCGGCGAGGAGCAGCCGGTAGCGGTCGGACGGTATGGCCCGGGATTTCCGGAATAGCGTACGCGCCCGGCGCTCCTCCTGACCAGAGAGGCCGCCGAAAACCTCCTGCTCCCGGTCCTCCGGATTGCGTTTGAAGAATTCCTCGAATTTCGCCTCCGGGAGTTGGCCGCGGCCGCGGAGGGTCCGCAGCATGGCCCGCGTGCTCACGCCGAAGTACCTCTTGAGGAACAACACGTCGTCGAACCCCAGGCTCTTCGAGCGGATGTCTTTTTCGATGAGCTCCTGGAGCTTGGCCGGCGGGACCAGGAAACGGGAGGCGAAGGTCTGGGCGAACTGCTCCCGCGGCGGATAGAGGGAGACGTACTCGTCGACGACGACGTCGGGGCTGTCGATGATCGGGCTGTCGTCCCTGTCCATGAGGTAATGGCCGTAGAGGTGGGCGGCGATGAAGGTCTGGAGCCCGGGCGGCTCGTTGGCGTTGACCAGGGCGAAGGCGGCCTTCCTCTCGGCGTCGAACACGAAGACCCCGGCGATCCGGGCTTCCTCGGGAAGCGTCTGGCGGACGATCCGGCAGCCGTTGACCTCGCAGACGGCCAGGACGTCGCGGATCGGCTCGTTGCCGAGACCCAGGCGACGCCTCTCCTCCGCGGCCAGGCGTTCAGGGGAGATCCGGGAGTACTGGGGGGCGAGATCGAGCCGGCGGCCCGTCAACTCCTCGAGCAGGAGGTATTTTTCACAAGTCGTCCGGAACTTCTGGAGGTCCTTCCGGACCCGCTCGTCCGCGAGCCCGGGGGCGAACAGACTTTCGAACGCCGACCTCTTCTCTTCGAAGAAATAGGCGACGTTCTTGTTCAGGAACCCGGCTATCTTGAGGAGGGTCTCGAAACTCGGCGTCCTCTTGCCGGACTCGAGGAGGGAGATGTACTCCGACGAAAGGCCCAGGGCCTTGGCGAACGAGCCTTGGCTGAGGTTGACCTCTTCGCGAGCCCGCTTGAGTCTTGTCCCGAGAAGCTTGTCCATGACGGCGCACCCCCTGGGCGGCGACGGTAGGATAACACGAGGTTAGGGGTGTGTCAACAGCGGCCGGGAGTCCACTTCCGCCGCGAAGGCTCGTCCCTTGACCGGCCGGAACGCTAAAAAATGATTGACAAATCCCCGGGAGCCCTTAGAATGGTAAAGAACGAAAAAAGAAAAGCATGGCCGAAGAGAATATCCTCGAAATCTTCCAGGGAGCCACCAAGAATCTCTGCAACAGCGTCCTCAACCAGGTGCAGGACGCTGTCGTCCTCCTGGATAAGGACCGGAAGGTTGTCTACTGGAACAAGGCGGCCGAGCAGATGTCGGGGATCGAGGGAGCTCATATCCTAGGGAAGGCCTGTTTCAAGGAACCCGCCCTGTTCGTGGATTTCGGCGGCGTCAACATCTGCTGGGACAAGTGTCCCGTCGCCATGACCCTCAAGGACGGCGCGCCGCGAGAGCTCGACATCTATCTCCAGCACAAGCAAGGGTTCCGCATGCCGGCGTCCCTCAAGATCATCCCTGTGCTCAAGGAGGACGGCGAGATCATCGGGGCCGTCGAGACTTACACCAGCACCGCGCCGAAGGTCATCCTTCCCCTGGGTCTGGGGGAACTCGAGAAAATGGGCCTCGTCGAGACCGAGACGGGCATCCCCTCCAAGCAGTACCTGAACATGACGCTGAACATCCGCCTGGAGGAATTTCAGAAGTACGGCTTGCCGTTTGGGCTGATCTACGTCGACATCGACAATTACGGCAAGATCCTCGAGAAGTACGGCCGTTTCAACGCCAGCAAGATCGTCCGGACCGTCGCCCGGACCCTGCACAAGAACATCCGCTTTTTCGACATCGTCGGCCGCTGGGGCACCGAGGAATTCCTGGTCGTCCTCCTCAACATCGACGACAGCCGGTTGGACATCGTCGCCAACAAGCTCCGCCTCCTCATCGCCGAATCCTACATCACGACCGAGACGGGGATGCTCAACGCCACGGTGTCCATGGGCGCCAGCATCATACTTCGCTACGACACGGTCGAATCCCTCATCAAGCGCGGCGAGCAGCTCATGATGCACAGCAAGTGGCTGGGCAAGAACCGCGTCAGCATGAGCTTCGTCCAGAAAGAGATGACCTGAACAGAGGCCCCCTTCTCCAGGGGTGCGGAAAAGGGGGCGAAGACAGAAAGGAGGGTTAGAAAGAGGCCGGATTCTTGGCCTTGATATCGTTCGCTTCGGCGGCGAAAAGGACGTTGTTGTTCTCACCGGTCAGGCTGAGCCGTAGGCCGGTGCCGCTGAACACCCATTCCGAAGAAAGGCTCACCCCCCCCGATGAGAGGGCTCTTCCCCAGTCCTCGGTCTTTTCGGCGTAAGCCCGAACCCGCCAGACGACGTTATCGTAGCGCGGCTCGCCGACTTTCTCGTTGAGGAAATCCCTGATCTTGTTGTAATCGGCGATATAGCGGTTCTTGTCCGCGTACTTTTCGAGGAGATGGAGACGGACGGCGACGAGTTTCTCGTCGTTAAGGATGTAGGCGAGGAGGCACTTCTTTCCCAGGAGGTCGCGGTGATAGCGCAGGAACTCGAGGCCCCCGGAAACTTCGCGGGCGAGCGGACGGCCTTCGGCCCGCAGGATGCCCGCCTTTGTCTTCCCCCACTCCAACTTGGGCATGGGCTCGTTCATCAGATCGAACTCCTTCGGGTCGACGATCTCGTCCTCCCCGGGGGTCAAGTTGACAACCCTGAGGGTTGAGTTGAGCTTGCGGACGAACCCATCCAGGACGTAGCCGGCCAGCGTCCGGCCCGAACGTGAGGAGACGAAGAGGACGTAGAACCAGTTGCTCCGGAACTTGAGGGCGCTCGACATCGTCACGATCGCACCGCGGAACAAGGTCTCGACGACCGGACTGCGGCCGTCGGCCTCGAGGTGGATGGCGGCCTTGTCGGCCGTGATCTCGAGCCGGACGATGGTCTCGGCGCGGGCAGGTCCTGGATGGAACGTGACGCCGAAAAAGAGCAAGAGGGCGACGGCCGCGGACCGGGCCGCGAGGCCGGCACGGCCGCTTTTCCCGTGGCTCATGGGTATTCTCATGGCATTCCCATCTTTCCGAGAGCATACGATCGCATGGGACGCCGGGGCTAACAATCCCCGCCGGCGATGATATCGAGGGGGATATTTCTCACCGCGGGAGGGGGGTCATTTCAGCTGGAACCTGACAATCACCGTGAAAACGACGGGCCGGGGACGCCCGTTGATGATCATGGGCTCGTAAACCCACTGCCGGACGGCGTCGATGGCCGCCTGGTCGAGAAGCGGGATCGACCGCAGGACCTTCACCCCGATGACTCGCCCGTAGACGTCCGTCGTCGCCTCGACGATGACGATGCCTTCCACCCTCGCTTGGCGGGCGATCTCCGGGTAGAGCGGATCGACCGACTTGACCAGCTTGGGCGGCTTGACGTCGCCGCTGGCCCTCACGGGCGCTTCCACCTCGCCGACGACTCCGCCGAGGACGCCGCCAACGACACCGCCCAAGACCCCGCCGACGACTCCGCCTTCGACCCCGCCCTCGACGCCGCCTTCGACGCCGACGTCCGAGAGCGCTTCCTCGGCGATCTGTTCAGGGATCTCGACGGGCGCGACGAGCTTCCCCGAGTCGACAGGCGCCGCGGCCTGGACACGCTTGATCCGCGCACTCGCCGCCGGGCTCTTCCTCTTGGCCGGTGGCGGAGGAGGCGGCGGCGGGGGCGGAGGCGGCGCGAGAAAGGCGCTGTAAACCTCGACCGTCGGCAGCTCCCCCGTCCTCATCAGGGGGAGGACGATGAGCAGCAGGAGGATGGCCGCATGGGCCACCAGGGACAGCGGGAAGACCACCGCCCGCACGCGCGTCACGCTTTCCGGACGATAGAAGGAATCCTTGAACATCTCGACCTCCGCCACCCGGGATACGGGGGCTCCGGCGTGCCGCCGGGCTATCCCGGCCCGGACGCGTCCTGAGAAAGAGGCCCAGTAGTCCGCTTCCCGCGGAACCGAGGGAGATGTCTTGGGAATTCGGTCGAGATTCCCGATGAATTCGAGATCCCGCCGGCACTCCGGGCAGGTCTTGAGATGTTCCTCCACCCGCGAGTGGTCGGCCGCCCGGAGCTCGCCGTCGGCGTAGGCCCCAATGAGTTCCTGGAGTTTTCGGCGCCTCATCTCAAGCTCCCCTCGCCAAGGAATCCGCCAGGAGGTCCTTCAGTTTCTGCCGGGCGCGGTTGAGCCGGGACATGACGGTGCCGAGCGGCAGATCGAGGGTCCGGGAGATCTCCTCGTAACTCATGCTCTCATGGAACCTCAGGACGAAGACGCTTTTCTGGTCGGCCGGAAGCGATTCCACCGCTCCGTCGAGCTTGGCCTGGAATTCGGCTCGCTCCAACCGCTCCTCGGGGCTGTCGGCCGGCGCGGAGAAAGGCGTCCTCCGCGCTCCGAGCGTCCCCTCCTCCAGCGGCCGCTCCCGGCCCCGGGTCTTAAGATAGTTGAGCCCGGAGTTGAGGGCGATTTTCCGGAGCCAGGGGTAGAGGGGCCATTGCGCGTCGAACCGGGCCAGGGCGAAATAAGCTTTGATGAAAGTCTCCTGGGCGAGGTCGTCGGCCGACTGGTGCGCGCCGGTCAAGCGCCGGCAGAGGGCGTATATCCTCTGCTGGTACTTCCGGACCAGGCTCTCGAAAGAGTCCATGTCTCCCTGCTGGGCTTTCCGGACGAGGACGGCATCCTCCGCATGCTCGTGCGGTCTCGTCGGAGCTCCCATAGGTCATACACCTCGCCGCGGGATTTATTCCCCTTCTATGATTTCGGGCCGGCTCCCTCGTCCAGCTTGGCGAGCCTGTAGCGGAGCGTATCGCGACTGATGCCAAGCATCCTGGCCGCCAACGATTTGTTCCCTCCCGCTTTTTCGAGCGCTTGAATCACCATCCTTTTTTCCGCCTCGGGAAGGGACAGCCCTTCGGGGACGGGCGGCCCGGGTGCAGCCGCGCGCGCGTCAGGCCGAAGGCCGTTGAGACGGATGGGCACATTCCGGGGGGAGATGAACGGATTGTCCGCGAAGATCATCGACCACTCGATGGCGCTCTTCAGCTCACGGACGTTCCCCGGCCATCCGTATTGGAGGAACAGTTTTTCGGTGGCCGGTTCCAGGCCCTGGACGGCCTTGCTGAATTTTTGATTGTACTGGGCGATGAAATGCCGGGCCAGGGGCAAAATATCGTCCTTCCGTTCGGCCAGCGTTGGGAGATGGACGGGACAGACGTTCAGCCGGTAAAAAAGATCCTTGCGGAATTTTTCCTGGCGGCTGAGCACCTCTATGTCCTGGTTGGTCGCCGCGACCACGCGCAGGTCGACCTCGATATCCCTTAATCCCCCGACGCGCTTGAACGTGCAGGTCTCGAGGAACCGGAGAAGCTTGGCCTGCAGGGGCAGGTCAAGGCCGCTGATTTCGTCGAGGAAGAGCGTCCCTTCGTCGGCCAGCTCGACCAATCCCCTCTTTTGCTGCTTGGCGTCGGTGAACGCCCCTTTTTCGTAGCCGAACAACTCGCTTTCAAGCAGGGTGGCCGGGATGGCCGAGCAGTTGATGGCTAGAAAAGGCGCTTCGCTCCGCCGGCTCCAGAGATGAATCTTCTGGGCAAAGAGGTCTTTCCCGGTCCCGCTTTCACCTTGAAGGAGTATGATCGAGGCCTCGCTCTCGGCCAGTTTTTTGACCATGTCCAGGAGCTGCTGCATGACCGGCGTTTCGCCGATGATCGGGCCGGTGATGTACTTCGTCCTCTCGATCTCCCGATAGGCGGTGATCTTTTTCTTCAAGGCGGCCGCTTCCAGGGCGTGGACCACGGTGCTCTGGAGCTTGGCGTCGTCGATGGGCTTTGTGATGAAATCGTAAGCCCCGCGGCGCATGGCCGTCACGACGTCCTCGATGACCCCGAAAGCAGTAATCATGATGACGGGCAGCTCGGGCCAGTTCTTCCGGAGATCCTCCAGAACGTCGGTTCCCTTCGCGTCCGGGAGCTTCATGTCCAGAAGAAGAAGATCCGGGCTCTCATCGGTCAGCGACCGCAGGCCGTCCGCCCCGCTCTCCGCCTCGACGACCTCGTATCCCCAGCCCATCATCTTCCGGGCCAGCGACCAGCGGACCAGCCGCTCGTCGTCGATGATCAGGATCTTTTTCTTTGGCATGATCATTCACACGGCAGGTCGAGCGGCAGACGGAGGATGAAGGTCGTCCCCTTCCCCTCCCGGCTGTGGACGGAAATCGTCCCTTTGTGGGCGTCGATGATTTTCTTGCAGATCGAGAGCCCCAGCCCGGCCCCCCCCTTCTTCGTCGAGAAGAACGGATTGAAGATCTGAGGCAGCTGCGATTCCTTGATCCCGCAGCCTTCGTCGACGACGAAGACGAATAGGGCCCGGTTTGGCACGATTCTTAAAATGATAAAGATGTTCCCCTTCTTGTCGATGGCCGCGATGCTGTTGAGGAGGAGGTTCAGGATCACTTCCTGCAGGCGGTCCGCGTCCAGACAGATGAGGGTATCCTCTTTAAGGGGATGGAAATGGAAGCGGATGTCCTTGCCGTCGAGCTGAGTCCTGGCCAGCCGGACGGCGTTCTTGACGAAGAGGCCGGGGACGACCCGGCTGAAATGGGGCGGCTTAGGCCGGGCATAGCTCAAGAAATCCTGGATAATGTTGATGATCTTGTCGATCTGAACGAGCATCTCCTGAAAGATCTCTTTCTGGGGGTCGGCGGCGGTTGCGTTCTGGCTGATGATCTCGAGAGCACCCTTCATGCCCGACAGAGGATTCTTCACTTCGTGGGCCAGCCCGGCGGCCAGCTCGCCGAACGCGGCTAGATGCTCGGCCCGATCGATCCGCTGGTTGTAAAGGGTCTCGATCTCCCGGTTGGCCGCTTTCAGCTTTTCCACCATGAGGTTGAAGCTGACGGTCAGGCTGCCGATCTCGTCGTTCTTCAGCGGATCCAGGCGGACCGTCAGGTCCCCGTCCTGGACCTTCTTCATCTTGTCTTTCAAGAGCGAGATCGGACGGTTGATCAGCTTCTCGAAGAGCCGGAGGATGATGAATATCAACAGGCCCAGGCTGAGGACGGCCGGAACGATCCCTTTCCACTGGCTTTTCCAGAACAGGTCCGAGGCTTCGCGGTAATCGAACTCTACTTCGAGGACACCATTGATCCGGCGCTCGGCGTCGTGACAGGAATAGCATTCCGGCTCGTTCTCCACGAGCATAAAGCTGTGGATCGAGTGTTGCGATTTTGAAATAAGGGTTTGCCGCGCCGTGTTTTCGGCGACCATCATCCGGATCGTCTCTCGCTCCCCCGCGGGGAGTTCGGTCCCCTTCTCCTCGACGCGGGTCGAAGCGAAGATATTCCCCGCGGGAGTCAGGACGCGGATGCTCTTGATGCCTCTCGTCGTCGTCGCCAGTTCGTGGATCTCGGCTTGGGTGTCCTCGATCCGGCCGCATTTCTTGAGAAAGAAGACGCTGCTTTTGGTCAAGGAACCCACGAGCTCGGCTTCCCGTTGGATCAGAGCATAGATGACGCCCCGCTGGGTCGTCATAGAGAGAATGGTGAGGATGCCCGCCGAGACCGCGGCCAGGATGAGGACGTGAAAAATGACCTTCGTCCGCAGCGTCCAATGCCGGATGTCCAAGATCATTTAAATTCTACTGTTACGATAAAATCGGTAGGAAGAATTATAGCCGAGTGGGGGTTTTTATGCAAGCTGCCGAGACGGTCCCGTGGGGCTCAGCAGGCCCAACTGGGGGTCGACGGCGCTGGCGAGATACGCAGGGATGTCAAGTTTGGCCAAAAAACGCGAAAGGCGGGCTAAGATGACGAAGGGAGGGAAGAGAAACCGGGCCGGGAAGGGGAACGTGTTCCCTTCCCGGCCCGAACGTTTTACCAGCTATAGACGAACTTCACGGAGCCGACGTGGTACTTGTAGCCGGGCTCCAGGGCGCCGAGATAAATGGCGCCGGCCGCCGCATAATCGACGGCAAAGTCGTTCCGGACGATGTCCTCGAGATCATACTGCTCGTACCAGTAGCCCAGGACGACGAGGAGGCTTTTCATCATTTGCCACTTGAAGGAGGCTTGGATCGTCCACCAGGCGGTTGTGTCGAGGGGTTTGGTGAAGTTGAGGGCGACGTTCGGGGACCCGCCGGGCGGGGAGAAGAGGAACCCCGAGCCGGCGGCCTTGGAATACGAGGCCGAGAGGTCGAAGTTGAGCTTGTTGGCTTGGAGTTCGATCGTCTGTCCGGCCCCGAAGGTGTCGACGGTGTCCTTAATGTTCGCCGTCCAATCGTCCAATGGGTTCACCGAAAAGGTCGCGCCGCTCTGACGCGAAGCCTGGTCGGCGTCATAGATCTCGCGGGTGTAAAAACCGTAGAGCGTCTGGTTCTTGGCGAAAGCGTAGCTGAGGTCGATTCCGTACATGTCGAAGTCGTCCCGCTTCAGTCCGTAGTCGGACTTCGGGTAATCGTCGCGGCCGATCGAGTAGGTCAACTGGATATCCAGGTTGTCGATCGGGGTCAGGCCGACGAGGGCGTTGACGGACTGCCGGTTCCGGCTGGCCTCGAAGTAGCGCTTGAAGTTGAAGCTCGGGATGTAGGCGTAGTAAGTATCGTCGAGGGACCAGTCCCGCTTGGCGTTGAGGTAGGTGACGCGAAGCATCAGCCAGTCCATCGGGTTGCTGTCGACGGAGACCTTGAAGGTGCCTTCGTCGGACTTGTTCTTCTCCGTCTCGCCGATGCCTTCGTGCCGGCGGACGCCATAGAGGGAGTAACCGACCTTGAAGGACGTGTTCTTGAGCAGGTTGAACGTGAGATCGCCGAACAGCCGCGAGCGTGTGAAAGAATAGGGTTCGACGGCGAGGGGAACGTTTTCCCAGACCTGGTCGAGCCGAGTATATCCGGCGGGGATATCGAGCTCTTCGATCTTGTTGGCGAAGTCGTAAGACCGGAATCCGGCCGTCAGATAAACGGACTTCATAAGCCTGGAATTCACGGTGAGGTCGAGCGATGTGATGTTCGCCTTGGCCATGGTCGTTTCGCGGGGCGGGGTTAGCGCGTTCACGGCGTTCGGGTCCGACCCGGGAATGGCCGTGTTGACGGTGAAGGGCAGGAGCTTCTGGTTCTGGCTGAAGGTGCCGTAGGACGCGGCCGCCGAAATCCGGGTGTCCTTCAACGGCTTGTAGGACCCGCTGATATAGAACCGCACGGCATCGTTGGAGGGCCAGAGGGCCATCTGGCCGTGAGCGGTCCCGTTGCCCGCGCTGTAGGCCGACGCATAGGTCGAGTCAGTGATCCGGTAGGGGTTGTCCCAGGTCAGAGTCTGGACGTCGTTGTCGAACATGGACGCGGCGAATCCCGCCTTGATCGTTCCCCATTTCTTGTGGTATTCGAGGCTCGTATCCAGGTTGGTCGTTTTGTAATGGATCGGTTCGGGGAGCTCGATCGCGTTGCTGAAGCCCAGGGGGGCTCCGTAGGGCCGGTTCCCGCCGCGGGTTTCGTAGCTTCCGGCGACGTTGAAGCTGAACGGCAGGGTTGGCGTATAAGCGAAATCGAGCGTTGCCTTTTTCCGCTGCAGCCCCAGGTCGATGGGGGCGGCGCTATCCAGGAAGGTCGAAACGAGCGCGCGCGCGGCGGCGATATTAGTGCTCGTACCCGTGGGGACGAGAGCCTCGGCCGCGGAACGGATGACGTCGTTCAGGGTGAAGACACCCGGCGTGTTCTCGACGTACGACGTGGCCCCGAAATAGCTGAATCGGTGAGGGATGTTATCGTAGCCCAAATTCAGCTTGAATTTCCCGTAATCGCCGACGCCGGCCATGATCCGCTCGTCGGCTTGCTGAATGTTCATCGCGGAGAGATAGAAATAGCGGCTTCCCTTCGTCAGGTCCAGATTCAGGGACTGTAAGAAGAAGCCCCTGGGGACGTCGCGGTACTCGGTGAACTTGGAGGACCTTTCGGTCTCTTTGACGGCTTGGACGCCGGCGGTGATGCTGCCCTTGACGACGAGCTCGTCGTCCTTTTTGTCCTGGGCCCGGGCCGGACCGAAGGACAGACCGAGGATAAGACCCGTGAGAGCGATGGATAGGATTGTTTTTTTCATCGGGAACTCCTCGTCATCTCAGGAAGGTCTTGCCCGAAGGATGGTTCGAGCCGTGGACCGTCGCATGGCAGTTGGTGCAGGAGCGGCCGGCCAGGCGATTGCTCAAGTTGTTCAGCTGGCTCTGGTCGTAGAGCGTGCCGGGGTGCCGGGTGTCGGAATGGCAGCGCTGGCAGAGATAAGGTTCCTTGACCTTGAGCATCTTCATGTGGTTGGACCCATGGACTTCGTGGCAGGTCATACAATCCTCGCGGACCGGGATGTGCTCCCAAAGGAAGGGCCCGCGCTTTTCGGCGTGGCACTGATAACACGTCTCCGTTACGGCCGCCTGGTCGACGAGTTTGCCTGCCTGGATGGCGTGGGGATTGTGGCAGTCGGTACATTCCATCTTGCCTTCCCGGACCGGATGGTGGGACGCCCGGAAGAACTGCGCCTTTTTTTGCTTGTGGCAGGTGAAGCACAGCTCCGTTTCGGGTGCCTGGAGCAGGGCTTTGTCGGCGCCGGGGCTGTGAACGGAGTGACAATCCTGGCAGGAAAGCCCCCGG
>Ga0214473_10001907_pt1 | contig 26435 bp, 26 predicted proteins | sample RVTome_7_FD_203509 | JGI IMG/M metagenome (GOLD analysis project Ga0214473, IMG submission 203509) | Soil microbial communities from uranium-contaminated site in the Upper Colorado River Basin, Wyoming, United States - RVT98D197 | ecosystem: Environmental > Terrestrial > Soil > Contaminated >...
AGGGAATAGTCGGTGATTGCGTCCTTGTTCGAAATTCCCATCATCCGGTTGGCATAATAATGTACCAGCAGACCGATGGGCACGCGATCCGGTTTCTTCAGACTCACTGCGTCCATGACCCGCTTCTCGCGGGCCTGATATTCAGAAGATGCCTCAGAAGGCCGAATTTTTTCTCCTGCCATGGATAACTCCTTGTTTGGGATTCAACCGTCATGCCGGACGCGATCCGGCATCCGGTACCATTCAGTTTCTGCCGTATTCGAAGACGGCCTCGGTCATGGCCTTCACGTTTTCCAGTTTTGCTTGGGGTGGAGGGCCGGTTGTAGAGGCGTCTACGATCAGACCGCCGTTGTCTGCGAATATATCGATGAGCTCTTTGACGTGCTCCCTGATCTGCTGAGGGGTCCCGGCAATAAAGAGCGATGAAGGGACATTCCCCCAGAATCACATCGTGTTTCCGAGAATCTCTTTATATTTTCTCCTGTCGACTTTGTCGAAATGGCCCAGCACTTTTCCGGGAGGGATCTCGGCGCGCGCGGCGGCGGCCACCTCAAATCAGTATCGGCCGTATTCTTTTGTAAACTCAATCATGGCTTTCAGGTTTTCCGGTTTTGCATCATCCAGATTGGCTGAAGCATCCATGATAAAGCCCCCTCCTTTTCCCACAACATTGATCAGCTTCTTGCAGTACGTTTCCACGTCATCGGGGGTTCCGGCAATCAAGAGGGATAAGGGGACGTTGCCTCGGATGCAGACGACGTCTCCCAGGACTTCCTTCGCTTTGAAGATGTCGGTTGCCTCAAACATGTAAACGGCTTTTCCCTTCGGTATATCTCCGATGAGTTCAAGGCGGGAGGTGCAGTCCCCCTCCCAGAAGACAAAAGGATTCAGCCCCTCCTCGATAAATGCGAGAATCAACTTCTTCAAAGTGGGCCAGTAAAAGGTCTTAAACTGTTCGGGCGACATGAAGCTGTCGATCCCCTTGTGGAGCGGCATAAAAATGCGAGGGATTCCGATCTTCTTCGCTCCCAGGCCGTTCTGGAACATAAAAGGATATATCTGCTCCACGGCTTCAAGAAGCTTGTTCGGCATCCTGTACATATCCAGCATGGCGCCAACCGTTCCCCTAAGAAAATCGGATATGACGTCGAAGGGAGCATGGACCATTGCACCGAACTGGGGAGGAAAGCCAAGCTGGTTCATTTTCTCTCCATACTCGGCCGACCCGGAAAGCATTCTCCGAGCCTCCCGGGCCGCACTCATCAGGTCTTCCAGGGCCTTTGCCATTTCGGGGGTATCCAGGGCTGCTAGCTTTCCAAAACCGGCATAACTGTAGAAACCGGGGATCGAGAAAAGATTTTCAAAGGCCGTCAGGGATCCAAATATCCGAGGCCAGTATCTCCTGAGCATGAAATCGCTCGGGTCGGTGAGGAGTGCACCGTATTCGTCGGCCTTCATATACTCGTCTTCGACGTACTGGAAAGTCAAATTTGACCCAACTCCATGGCCGGGCCATCGGAATTGCTTATAATCCAGGCATTCTAGAACCCTTCCAAAGAAACGGCTCGTGAATGGATCATCATAAGCGTCCGGTTGAAACTCGACCATTGCTTTCACCCAGGCTTGCATGGTCTTATCATAGTCGTACATTGCGTCTTCAAAAGTGATGCCTGCAACCCTCGCAGGGAAGAATCCAAAAATGCACATGACAGGCACCTGGTCAGGTGTCCTCAACGCGATGGCATCATGGATTCTTCTTTCCCTCTGTTGAAGAAGATCGGCTGCTGATATAGATGGAGTACTTCTCACTTCGTTACCTCCTAACTTCATTAATTAGGATCTCCTCTTCTCTGTCATCGACACCTCCCGACTGTAGGAGACCTCTTGCCGAAGTAGACCCCCTTTTCCTCGCGCCGCGCTCCATTCTTTATCCCTGAATCTTGTAGAGTTGCTCCAGACAGAATCTCAATGCTTCGGCTCCGGGTAAACCTTTCTCTTTCATACTCTTCACATAGTCATCATAGAGGGGCTTAACCGCCCTTTCCCATTTTCGATTTTCATCCACTGAGACGGTGATAATCTGGTTGCCCCTTTTTACTATAAAATCTTTTCCCGCTTTATCGATCTCGTCCCAGCTCTTTCCATGTTTCTCAATCCATTCCTTGTTGATCTGCTCGATGATCTTCTGGATATCGGCAGGGAGGGCGTTCCACTTATCCTTATTCATGGCTACGAAAAAGGCCGAACTGTAAGCCATGCCCGGTGCTTCAGTGGTATACTTAACCACCTCTCCCCACTTCCAGCCTTGGAGCGCTTCATAGGGTGCAATCGAACCCTCTACGATCCCTCTGCTTAAAGCGTCATAGGTTTCTCCCATCGGCATGGATACAGGAACTCCACCAAGGGCGGAAACGATTTTCGTGACCGCACCAAAGGCACGAATCTTCATTCCTTTAAGGTCCTCGATTTTATTAACAGGCTTCTTCGTATGGAGAAGCCCGGGTCCATGGGCATACAGGTACATAATCTTTGTATCCCCAAATTCCTTGGGGTTGAATTTGGCATAGTAGTCAGTGATCAATCGCGTTGCCGCCCATCCCGTTTTGTAGCCCAAGGGCAGCTCAATCACCTCTGTCAAAGGGAACCTTCCCCTCGTGTAGCCGCAGACGGACATACCCATATCGGAAATCCCCCTGATCACACCATCGTAAATCTTGTCGCCGGGAGTGAGTGTGCCGCCATGATGCACCGTCACCGTCACTTTTCCGTTTGTTCTCTTCTCGACCTCCTTTGCCCATTCAGCAGCCAGCACACTGTGTTTATGAGGAGCAGGGAATACGTTTGAATAGTTCATTTTTATCTGGCCAAAAGCAGATGAAGCCAAGAACCCGAATCCCATCATCATGAAACACAAAAAGAAAGATACCGGTTTTCGATTCCTCATTTTTTCTGTCTCCTTTCTCGAGAATTTTTCGAAAGCAAATCCCCCCTATGGAATTTCGGATTTCGCCCTCTATTGAAGAAGGTCTGCCGAAGGATCACTTGTCATCTAAATACCCCTGAGTTAGACATTTGTACTGGCCACATGAAGAAATAGAATAAATTTTCAGGATCAATAACTTCTATGAGTAGATCCCATACTCCCGCGTGAAATCGGCCCAGACCTTCACGAGCTCAGGCTTAGCGTCATCCAGTACTGTCCGGGCAGACATGACGAACCCTCCGCCCTTCCCGACGACGTTAATAAGTTTCTTCGTGTATTCTTTGATTTGGTCAGGTGTGCCTGCTCGCAGCAATGAAACGGGCATGTTGCCTGCGATACAGATTCTGTCGCCGAGAACCTCCTTTGCTTTAAAGATATCGGTTGCGTCCATGAAGGCCAGGATCTTGCCTTTGGGCAGTTCGTTAAAATAATCAAGACGTGATCCATAATCGCCTTCCACAAAGGGACAAGGCGTCAGGCCTTCATCGATTAGGGTCAAGAAAAGCTTCTTCATCCAGGGCCAGTAAAATGTCTCAAATTGCTTCCGAGAGAGAAAACCATCCGACCCCCTGTGAAGAGGGATAAAGACTCTCGGATTTCCACTCCTTTTGGCCCCGGCCACTGCCGCCCCCGTAAGGATGGGGAATATCCTGTCCATTGCTTCGATGAGCTTAACCGGCCGCCTGTACATATCGAGCATGATCCCACGCATCCCCCTCAACATGTCGGAGATGTAATCAAACGCCACGTAGACGCTTACCCCCACCCCTTGAGGAAAACCGAGGGCTGTCATCTCCTTATCGAATTGGGCCGATTGGCCGAGATAGTTGGCGGCTTCAACCGCGGCTTTATACAGGCATTCAAAAGCCTTGGCAATTTCCGGGGATGCCAGCACTGCGCTTGTGAGTGATCCTTTGTATCCCTGGATGAATAAGGCTGTTATCGATGGGAGTTTCTGAAGAGGTTCCAAGGTTTTGAAAATTCGCGGGAGATAAAGACGTACGATAAAGTCGGCCGGGTCGCTCAAGAATGCATCGTATTCATCCGCCTTCATGTATTCCCCTTCGATGAACTGGTAGGTCGAGTTGGGGGGAATTCCATGACCGGGCCATCTAACCTGCGTGCACTCAAGGATATCGAGTGAACGCCCCGGGTAGACCGCGGTTGCCGGGGGACAGTAGAGGTCCGGCTCCAGATCTATATTCATCTGCTTGTTGGCTGCAAACCATCTCTCTGTCTGATAGAAGGCATCTTCAGCAGTCATCCCAGCGTGCCTTGCAGCGTAGAAATGGGTGATGGGGAAGAAGGGGACCCTATCCGGTATCTTTAACTGGATCGCATCCTCAACGCGTTTAAGTCTCTCTTTATAGAGTTCTTCGGGTGTTTTGTTCATGTTACTCACCTCCTGAAAAGCCCTTTAGAAAAGACTGGGTATCCACGTTGCGATCTGGGGAAAGATAACCATCAGCACCATGCCGAACAAGACCATGAAGACGAAAGGCATGGCTGCCGAATATACCTCTTTCAATGTCGTATTTGGCGCCGATGCCTTCAGCGTGAAGAGTACAATCCCAAAAGGAGGCGTAATCGAACCAATCGTTATCGTAACCAGATAAAGGCACCAGAAAAAGAGGGGATCGAAATGTGCCGCCTCGATCATCGGAAGGTAGACAGGGATGGTCATCATCATGATTGAAACCGGGTCGACGAGGCAACCTAGAAAAAGAGGAATCGCCTGCAAGACAATTAGAAGGGCCAGAGGAGAGAACCCTGCTGTTTGCACGACGCTGACGAGGCTGCGTGTCGCGCCGCTGATGGCGAGAATCTGGCTGAACGCCTTGGATCCTGCAATGATCAGGAGCATCATGGCCGAGACCTTTACCGTGGTCAGAAGAGAGCCGCGAAGCATCTTGACGTTGACTCTTCCCAGGCAGGCCGCAAGGACGAGTGAGGCAAAAGCGCCCACACCCGCCGATTCGGTGGGGGTGGCAACGCCAAGCATCATCAATCCCAACACCAGGAAGATGATGGCGGCAAAAGGAAACATTTTGAGTATTGAAAAGAGCTTTTCGGGAAGGGTGCTTGAACTGGCATAGAGTGGTGCCTTTTCAGGCTTCATCTTCACCATGATGAGAACATAGATAAGGAACATCGCAGCATACATGAATCCGGGTCCGAAACCTGAGATCAGGAGTTTTGCAGTCGATATGTTGGCCAGGCTGGCAATCAGAACGGCTGCAACGCTGGGGGGGATGAGAGGGTCAAGAGTTGCGCCGCCCATGACGACTCCCAGGCTGAGCTTCTTGTCATAACCCCGCTTGACCATGTCAGGGAGAAGGCCGGATCCCATGACCGCAGCCATTGCCATGCCGGAGCCGCTAATGGCGCCGTAAATCGTGGCGAAGACAAGAGCAACGATGTGAAGGCGTGCACGGACGGACCCGATCCATTTATCGATGGCTTCGAAGGCGATGTCGACGACGCGGGATTGGAAAAAGATCTCACCGAGAAAAACAAACATGGGAAGGGGCGACATCGTGAAGGTTGCCACAGATTCAACCATGCTCTCGGTGAGAAGGGACATTCCCCTCTCGCCGAAGAGCAGATAAAGGCCGATGATGTCGAGGGCCAAAAAGCAGAAGGCAACAGGCACTCCGGTGGTAAAAAAAATCAGAAGGGACCCGAAGGCAATGACGAAAACCAACCACCATTCCATAAACTCCCCTCCTATCGTTAAAGAGATGCCGCCTCCGCCCTTTCCTCTTGAAGACCGTTCTTCGACATTCTCAAAAATCTGAAACCATTTCTAATAAACTGGACAAAAAGAAGGAGGCATCCGAGCGGGACAACACCAAGTATGGGAAACTTCGGGATCGGTATGGGACGGACCATGGTAATCCATCTTGCGTAGGCATCCCAGGTATCTCTGGCCCCGTACCAGACGATAAAGGCGCAAACGAGGGCGCAAAAGAAAGATCCGAGAGCTTCCATCACGCGGCGGGACCGGGAAGATAGATGATCGAGCAGGTAGGTCAAATTGACGTGTTCTCCATGCTTTGCCAACCAGGCCGCTGATAGAAACGTCATATAAAGCAAGATATAGTCGGTGAAATCGGCCGACCACCTGGTCGGACGGGTGAAAAAGTACCTCATACCTACTTCGTAGACCATGCCGAGGGTCATGGCGAGGACCAGCCAGGCTGCGAAGTGGGCAAGTCCGTCGCAGAGGTGATCATGAACCCTGAGCAAGAACCGGCCTGTTTGCTTCATACTTTGATGACTCATCTTTTCTCCTATTCAGGATTATGACTTGGAGCATCAAATTGTTTTCGTAGGGCGAGCTTCATGCCTTGCCAGGATGTTGAGCCAGCCGGCAGGTCCTGTGCCACAAATTTTCAGTGCGGCAACAAGGAGTTTCTGAAAAGATTCGCCTGTGTGCCAGAGCTGGTGGTTTATTTAGTACAGGGCAGGCCATAAAGGCCCGTCCTACGAGAATTTATAGATCTGAAGTCAACAATGTTATGTGCTTCATATTGAGGCCTAAATCTAGCATCTACTTCTTCTTAATCAGGGGGTCGGCTGCCTCTTTCAGTTTCTGACCATACTCAGGGTCACGCTTCACCACCAGTTCAGCCCAACTACGTTCGTAAAAGGTGTTGAGAAACTTCTGTGCCTCTGCAGGCGGAAGAACCAAAAGTTCCATCCCTCTCTTCTGAAGTTCCTTCTCTTCACTTTCGAGAATGGCCCGAAACATTCTCGGGGTTTCTTCTTCTGTTTCCAAGACCGCTTTGGTCAGAAGATCCTGCAGATCCTTCGGCAGCCGGTTCCAAGAGTTTAAATTCACCAGGATGCCCCTGCACCCGTCCCCGAAACGGGGCCTTAAAAGATATTTTGTCACCTCATACCACTTATAGTCCGTGATCCCCGTGGAGGGCCATGTTGACCCATCGACCACCCCCTTTTCAAGCGCTGTATAGATCTCGCCGGGCGCAATGCCGACCGCGGCACCGCCAAGGGCTTTTACCAACGGATCATAGAAGGGGTTTGTCCTGATCTTGAGGCCGGTCAAATCTGCCTTGTCGATCTTCTTTCTGAGGATAAGATTATATCCGACGCCGTCGGGGGCGGCTCCAAGATAGGTGATATTTACTCTTTTCCTATAAGCTTCATCTACGATCCTCACGAGTCCGGCATCCCGCCTCTCCTTTCCGGTTGCGGATACGAGGTCGAATCCCTGGGCCAGTGAAATATCACCCATATGATAGGCAGGATGGGTGAAGAGAGCGTCAAAGAGTCCGTCTCTCACCGGCTTCAGTTGTTGGAAGGGGGGAACTGCCTCTGGTCCGAAGGTCGAGATCTTCAGTTTCCCGGCAGCCCTCTGGTTCACCCTGTCAACGAAAGGAACGATAATCCTTTTGACAGCCGTGTCTTCCGCCGTCCAACTAACAAGCATCCGCCATTCGATCGCCTTCTGGGCGTGGGCAGGTTCGCAGGAAAAGGTAATAAAGAAAGGAACGCCAATAACAGAAATAACAACCCAAATCAAAACCTTCTTCATCTGCTTCATGACTTTTCTCCTTTCAGATGGATTGAAGATGCTCCTAGTTCTTGCCATATTCGAAGACGGCCTCGGTCATGGCCTCTACGTTTTCCGGTCGCGCCTCGGGTGGCGGGCCGGTTGTAGAGGCATCTATGATCAGCCCTCCATTATCCGCGAATATATCGATCAGCTCTTTGACATGCTCCTTGATTTGCTCCGGAGTTCCGGCAATAAAGAGCGACGAGGGGACATTGCCCCAGAAGCACATGACATTCCCCAGGACCTCTTTGCATTTTCTCCGGTCGATCTTGTCAAAGTGCCCCAGTACTTTTCCTGGGGGAAGCTCTGCAAGATAGGCCAGTCTCGGCGTGTATTCGCCTTCAAAGAAAGGTACCGGCGTCAAGGCCTTGTCAATCAATGCCAGGATCAATCTTTTCAAAGAGGGCCAATAGAATTCTGCGAACTGTTTATCATTCATGAAACCGGCGGCCCCCCGGTGGAGGGGGAGAAAGACCCGCTCGATGCCGCCCTTTACGGCGGAAGCAATCGCCATTTCGATGGTCATGGGTTCAAGGAGTTCGATGGTCGCCTTCAGTTTGTCTGGCTGCCGGTACATGTCTAGCATGGACCCTTTCATTCCCCGCAGGCAGTCTGAAATCCAGTCGAATGCACAATAGGTCACACCATAAGTGAATAGCGGATACCCCATTTCATTGAGGTCCTCCCCGAGTTTCTGCTGTGCCCGGTCCCATTTTGCCTTCTCTTCCCCGGCCCTTTTCAGCTTGTCCATAAGTTCCTGGATCGCTGGTATGCCAGCAAGGGTTGGCAGGATGGCCAGCAGGGTATAACCGGCGGCCATCCAGGTAATGGGCGGCATTTTCTCCAGGGGTTCCAGTGTAGTGGCCATGCGGGGCATGAGCTTGCGGATCGTAAAATCGGCGGGATTCTTCAAGAATTCATCGTACTCGTCTGCCCCCATGTACTCCCGCTCAATCCATTGATAGGAGCTATTCTCAGGCAGATCGTAGCCGGGCCATTTGAAGGTTTTGATTCCGAGTAGTTCCATCACAGGGCCGGAACGAATGGCATGCTGGAGCGGCGCCATATCCCAGTTGTAACGCCTCATGGAGGTCTTCCATGCCTCAGCCATCTTTTCATAGTTGTACATGGCCTCCGCAATCGTCAAACCTGCGGAGCGGATGAAAAACATCTCTGTGGCAGAGACGATCGGAACCCGATCAGGCTTCTTCAGGCGGATGGCATCGTTGACCCTTTTTTCTCTCTGTTTATAAAGTCCCGCGGCCTCTTCTTTCACGGTCATCCCCCAATCCATTCTCTGCAAAGCTGTACTCCTGCCACCGCATCTTTCCCATAGGCGTCCGCATGGACGTACTTTCTCACTTCATCATCAATCTGCCCTCCGCCGATCATGATCTTCACCTTGTCACGCAAACCCGCCTGCTGCAGGGCTTCAACGGTTTTTTTCATAGAGTCGAAAGCCAGGGTAAGAAAACCGCTCAGGCCCACCACCTGAGGCTGGAACGCCTTCGCTTTTTCGACAAATACTTCAGGGGGAACGTCAATTCCGAGATCCAGCACGTCGAATCCGCTCACGTCGAGCATGAAAGTCACGATGTCCTTTCCAATGTCATGAATGTCCCCGGCAACGGTCCCGATTAAGACCTTGCCTTTCTTTGTGCTTGCTTCGCTCTTTTGAAGCAGGGGCCTCACAATCTCCGAGATCCCTTTCAAGATCTCTCCCGCCATCATCAAGTCAGGGATGAAGTACTCGCACTTCTCGAACCGCTTGCCCACCAGTTCCATTGCAGACCGGGCATCGTCGAGGATGCCTGAGGGATCAGTTCCTCCATCGATCAGCTCCCTGACCAGGGCAATGGTTTCTTTTTCCTTCAGATCCGCCATAAGGTTAACCAGTTTTTCGTTCATTAATGCCTCCTTTCAAAGAACCCTCTTTTTAAGGTAGTTCTTGGTCAGATTATTTTCAGGTCCGCAGGTCCGTATGGGTAAGGCTTTCCAGTCCGAAGGTGTCATAATGCTATCGTCGGATCGTCAACGGTGACGCAAGACGGCGAAAACGTTGCGATAATGATCCGGGATCGTTCGGAGGAGGCCGACGATCCCCTGCGGCATCAGGTACATGAAGCCGATGAGAATGACTCCGTAAAGAGCCCACGGCGCGGCCTTTGAAATCTGGTCCGCAATGTTGGGCACGAACTGTATGAACACCGCGCCGAACAGGGCACCGGAAATCGTTGCTATACCTCCAACCACAATGCCGACAAGCAAGGTGATCGATAGGAAGAAGCCAAAGCTGTCGGGAGACACGAATTGGGCCGTCAGCGCGCCGAGGGCGCCACCAACACCAGCAAACATTGCGCTCACGCCGAAGGTCATCGACTTGTAGAACGCTGCGTTGATTCCCATGCCCACGGCTGCGGTCGTGTGTTCTCTGATTGCGACGATCGCCCTCCCGGTCCGGCCGCGCAGCAAGTTCCAAGCGATGGCGAACATGATTAGCGTCACGGCGAGGCAAAACAGATACAGCCATTGATCCGGATTGAGAGGCAGTTTTCCTGGCACCGGGACGGGATTGATGGTAATGCCTTGAAATCCCCCGGTCCATTTCGTCAGGGCGGGATGTTTCAGGATTTGCGGCAGTGCCACGGCGAGAGCGAATGTTGCGAGCGCGAGATACAGGCCTTCAAGCCGAAGTGCTGGCAGGCCAAACAGAAACCCTCCGACGAGGCAAATCAACGCTACAATAGGGATCGTGCTCCAATAAGGCAAACCGGCATGGTTGATGAGAATAACAGCGATATAGGCGCCGACCCCGTAAAACGCGCCGTGTCCGAGTGATATCTGACCGTTATAGCCAGTCAGGATGTTCAAGCCGAGCAGGGTGATCGCGTAGATCAGCACCAAGGTCGCTTGCAGTGTACGGTAATTGCTCAATACGAATGGCAACACGGCGGCGATGGCAACCACGATCAGGACACTGATCACTTGCCAAGTGTGTTGCCCTGCGAAGACGCCCTTGCGAAGGCCGAGAGCTTCGGTTTCACTCGTCATCGTCACACCCGCGTGGTTAGCGCGCGGCCAAAAAGCCCGGCCGGTTTCAACAGAAGAATTGCAACAATCATCACAAGCGCCAAGGTGAGTTTGAGTTCAGTGCCGACAATGTAGGCCCCCGCCAGGTTTTCGAGAATTCCGACGATAATTCCACCGGGAACGGCACCGGCCGGGTTGCTGATGCCGCCGAGAAGTGCTGCGGCGAAGCCGTAAAGCAGAATTCCCGCCATCATGTTCGGATCGAGAAAGACGATCGGCGCAGCCATCATGCCACCGACCGCCCCTATAACTCCAGCGAGCCCCCATCCCAACGCAATCAGCCTGTCGACCGGCACGCCGACGAGCCGGCTTGAGTCCGGGTTTTGAGCTGCCCCCCGCATCGCAAGTCCAAGGGACGTGAAGCGGAAAAAGGCGAACACAGCCGCAAGAATAGCGACTGTTACCACAGCCAGGCCAAGCTCGTGTGCCGAGGCATACTGGCTACCCCAGCGATCGGGGAACGGGCTCGGGAAAGTCTGCATCTCATAGCCGAAGAGCCAACCTGCAACGCTGTTGAAGATGACGAACAGACCAATAAAAATCAGCACGATCGAAATAACGGGTGCATGGGAGAGGGGGCGCAAGACAATGCGCTCGATCAGAAACCCGAGAGCGAACGAGAAAAGCAGCGTCACGGGGAATGCTGCCCAATAGGACCATCCAGCTCCGATCAGCGCCCACGCGACATAGGTACTGAACATCGCCATCTCGCCTTGCGCGAAGTTCACATGACTGGTCGACTGGTAGATCATCACGAGCGCAAGCGCCAAGCTCGCGTAGATGATTCCACTGGCGACCCCGGAAAGGACCTGGTGAAGGAACGCTTCCATTCCAGTCTCCTTAATAGCCCAGATAGACCCTTCGAACGGCGTCATCGTTGGCGAGTGACGCGCTTGGCCCTTTCATGATAATCCGCCCTGTTTCCAGCAGATAGCAGTCATCGGCCAACGCGAGGGCAATGCTGGCGTTCTGTTCGACGACCAGGATACTCACGTAATCCTGCCGCCGGATGGTGGCCAGAATGTCGAAGATCTCGCGAACGACGATCGGCGCCAGGCCGAAAGACGGCTCGTCGAGAAGCAGCAGTTTCGGCCGCAACATCAGCGCGCGGCCGATTGCGAGCATCTGCTGTTCGCCGCCGGACAGCGTGCCGGAATATTGACGTCGGCGTTCCTTCAGGCGTGGAAAATAGCCATAGATGTGTGCCATATCGTCTCCGATCCGGCCACGATCCCGGCGCATATAGGCGCCAAGCTGCAGGTTCTCCTCGACGGTCAGGTGGATAAACGTTCCGCGTCCGTCCGGCACATGGCCGATGCCAAGGCGAGCGATGTTTTCCGTCGGCTTACGTTCGATCGGTTGGCCCTGGAACCAGATCTCACCGGTGGTACGGACCATCATGTTGCAGATGGCGCGAAGGGTTGTGGTTTTCCCGGCGCCGTTTGCCCCGAGAAGAACCGTGACGCCACCAGAGCTGACGGACAGGCTTATGTCATGCAGGATACGCGTGGGTCCATACGACGCGGACAGGTGATGCGTCTCGAGTATCGGTGTCATTGCGACGGCCCCAGATAAGCGCGGATTACGTCGGGACTGTTCTGCACATCGGTTGGCAATCCGTCTGCGATCTTGCGCCCGAAGTCGAGCGCAACGACCTTGTCCGACACGCGCATAACAAGATTCATATGGTGTTCGACGAGAAGAATCGTCATATTGAACCGGTCACGGAGTGAAGCGATCAGGGATCGCAGGTGATCGAGCTCCTCATGGTTGAGGCCGCCGGCAGGCTCGTCGAGCAGCAATAATTTCGGCCGGCTCGCCAGCGCCCGCGCGAGCTCGACGCACTTCTGCGTCCCGAAAGGCAGTGTCGTCACCAAGCGGTCGCGAACAGCGGTAAGATCGAGAAATTCGATCAGCTCATCCGCCGCGCGCTCGGCCTCACGTTCCTCCTGGGTGACGAAGGGCAGTCGCAAGGCATCGCTGAGGAAGCCGCTGCGCAATCTACAGTGGGCACCTGTCATGATGTTATGCTTGACAGAAAGGGTTCGAAACAGCGCGAGGTTCTGAAAGGTGCGGCAGATGCCGAGGGAAGCAATACGGTGTGCCGGAACATGGAGCAGTTCGTATTTGTCGAAGACGATTTTACCGTGCCGTGGCTGATAGATACGGCTCAAACAGTTGAACAGCGTGGTTTTGCCAGCGCCGTTCGGACCGATCAGACCGCAAATCTGGCCTGGCTTAACATCGAAGCTGACGTCGTCCAGGGCAACAATTCCGCCAAAACTCATGGACAATTCCTGCACCCTCAGGATTGGCTGGACAGCCTGCTCTGTCGCTGGATTGTTCATCTTTTCTTATTGGGCGGCGGAAGAGTCGTTTCCGTGTCCTTGCGACTACTCAAACCCCCCATGGCAAAGATTCAGATGTGAACCCCACTTCTGCGGCAGTGTGGCCCCGGGGAAGCCAGGGCCACACAATGTCCCTCCTCGAAGCCTCGCGGAGTCAATTGCCTACCTCGGTGACGCCGCCGTGCGGAACCCAGCGCTGGCCGTCGAATCGGAACAACTGCATCTGTTCGAGAGGCCTATAATCGGTCGGGCTCGTGTTAATCGCAATTCCGGGCAACAGTAGCGGGAACCGCAGGTTCTTCATGTTTGTCGCCTGCTTCAAGATGTTTTCCCGAGTCAGATCGTTTCCACATGCTTCGAGCACGTGTTTTAGCTTTGCGCCCACATAGAATGCGTAACGATACGACGTATTTGTCTTGTCGGAGCCCGGCAGATATTTGTCCACCCAAGCATGCCATGCTTTCACCTCGCTGTCGTCCTTCCATCCCGGATCAAGCGGATCCTTGAGGAAAGCCACGGTAATGCTGCCGACCGCTTTTTCGAGCCCGGCTGGCTTTAGTATCACATCGACAACATTTGTCGTCGAGGGCAGGACATAAATGGGCTTCCAGCCGAGATCGTGCGATTTACGAATTGCCTGAGTGACGGGTCGGCCGGGGACCGAGGCCAAATAAAGAATGTCAGCTTTCGACTCCGCGAGCGATATAATCTGGGAATCGACCGATGGGTCCTGCACTTCGAAGGTCGCTTCCTTCACGATCATGGTAGCGGCTTTCGGGCCCAGAGCCTCCTTGATGCCTTCGAGGAAATCCTTGCCGAAATCGTCATGCTGATAGAGAATGGCGATTTTCGCGTTCGGCATGGTCCTCAGGAAGTTGCTCGCCGTGATCCGTGCTTCATCTACATATCGGAGATAATAAGGCACCAGCCACGGGGTTTCTGCCGGAGTGTAGAACTTCGCTGCCCCGGTGGAGAGGAAAATGTGCGGAACCTTCCGGTCATTCAGATACTTCGCGATCGCGGAGTTGGGGCCCGTGCCCAGGCTCTTGTAAATAAACGCGACGTTTTCCTGTTCAACCAGCTTGCGCGTCTGCTCCAGCGTCTTCGCCGGCACGTAGCCATCGTCGAGTGAAATAAGGTTAATCTTGCGGCCATTGATGCCGCCCTGGTCGTTAATCCACTTCGTGTAGGCGACATCGCCTTTACCATTCGCGCCTGCGAAAGACACAGGTCCACTATAAGGATTTGTCTGGCCGATCTTGATTTCTTTATCCGTTACGCCCGGCGCATACTTCTTCTGGGCAGCAGAGGTCCCAACGAGACCCATCAACAAGAACCCAATAACCGACGTCATTAGCGCCAACTTTGCCAAAGGTGATCTGATCATGCGATTCTCCTTTCCGAAGCAAGTATTTCACGCTTGTTCATATGCTGATCCCTGGATGCCGGCTGGAGTTTACCCTGTACCTGATACGGGGCCGGAACGACGGAAAAGCATATTTTCAGACCTTTATGATAATGTCAAGATTGAAGGTTACTATAAACTTATATAGGGAACTTTGTCAAGTATGAAATCAACTGACTGGGTAAATGCAGATATTGAACAACTTCAAGTAGATGACCTCTTATGGAAGGGGCCTGAGGAGTTTCTGCGGTCCCGATTGGGTTGTTTTTCTAGTCGAAATGTTCAAAGAACAAGGAGCTTGACAGGGGGTATCCTCAAAAGCTATATATGGAACTTGACACGCATTGATTCTGCTTGTAAGTTAGGCGTACCGAGACAGAAATGGATAATCAGGTGAATATAGACCGCCAGGCATTTGAACCGGCTTATATTCAGCTTGTCAATATTCTGAAGGAACAGATTGCGAAGGGGCTGTATCTTCCGGGGGATCGTCTGCCGTCGGAGTCGGAACTTTGCAAGCGTTATCAAGTCAGCCCTATGACGGTTCGCCGATCGATCAAGACCTTATTGAACCAGGGAGTTGTCAGCACAATTCAGGGAAGCGGGACCTATGTCAAAGCTCCAGATCTGGCTGCGGTCACCTTCGGCATGGAGGAGTTTCACAACATATTTAAGGATAAGGAGCGAACCAAAGTCAAAATTCTGGAAGTCCTTATCGTAAAGGCGGATCAATCCGCAGCAAATCGGTTAAAGATAAACGTGGGAGACAGGACGATCCTCATCAGACGAGTACTCATTCGTGATGGTGATCCCATACTTTATCACAAAGAGCAACTGATCTACGATCCTTTCCGCCCGGTTGTGGAGGCTGAACTGGAAGTGACCTCTCTCCATGGTCTGTTTGTGGGAACAGGAGAAACGAAACTGAAAAGCGGGACATTGACCATTGAGGCGGCTGTTCTTACGAAGGAGGAAGCGGACGTGCTCAACACCATTCCCATGCAGCCCGCTTTCCGCATTGAACACATCTTTTCCGATTTTGAGGACAAACCCGTCAGTTGGGGACGGTTCGTTTGCCGCGGGGATCGTCTTAAGTTCACGACCACGGTAGGTCTATCAGGCTGCTGAAAAACGCCCATCTGTGGCGTTGCCTTTATCCTTCCCCGTGTCAAGCACGGGGAAGGCTTATTGCAGCGTACGGCCTGTAGGGGCAATTCATGAATTGCCCCTACGCGAAATTCGGGAGCGTTGCATATGGGTATTTTTGAGCAGCCTGAAGAAAAAGACTGTTCAACCAAACTGACAAACCTTCAAGAGGTAATGGGATTATGCCCGTGACAGACAATCAAGAGAAATTAATTACCCTGATGTCTGAGCTTAAGGAAGAAGCCGTGCTGGAGCTGGTCCGGCAACTCATCACCGAGGGTATTGACCCGCTAGTCATCATCGACCTTTGCCATAAAGGTATGGTCCAGGTGGGGGAACGTTACGAACAACAGGTCTATTTTATATCGGGTCTAATCATGGCTGGCGAGATCATGCGCAAGGTGGGCGAATTGGTCCTTCCCCTGATCGAAAGCAGGGTCACGAATGGGGATTCAGGGAGCATTGTCATTGGAACCGTTGAGGGAGATATCCACTTCATCGGAAAGGATATTTTCAAGGTTCTGGTCCGTGGATACGGGTTTACCGTGCATGATCTTGGTGTAGATGTTCCGCCGAATAAATTCCTTGCGGCGATTCATGAATTCAAGCCTGACATTGTGGGGCTTTCCTGCCTGATCAGCGGGGCTTTCCAAGCCATGCGAGAAACCATTGCTCTCTTGAAAGCAAATGTCCCTCAGAATCTATCACCTCGTGCATACGTTATCGGCGGCCGGGTGGACGAGCTTGTGTGTAAAGACGTGGGAGGGGATTACTGGACAAATGACGCCATGAACGGAGTTCGTTTATGCCAGCAGATCATGGGGAAAGCTGGATGATCAGCCATAAACGTCAAACTCCCGGTCGGTACGGTTCCCTCGCAATGACAAATTCTAAATCGGGATTTGGGTGGAGACTACCCTTGACAATGATACCAATAATGATACTATAATAAATATGGCTAAAATAGATGACATACTTATTCAGATGAGGCAAAATGCAGGGGACGTCCGATTTAGCGATTTATGCAAAGTATGTGATCATTTTTTTGGCGAGCCTCGTCAGAAAGGGGGTAGTCATCGAATCTACAAGACCCCGTGGCAGGGTGATCCCCGAATAAATATCCAGAACCATCAAGGAAAGGCCAAAGCATACCAGGTGAGGCAGGTGCTTTTGGCTATTGAAAGACTGGAGGTTGATTATGGCGCTGAAAAATGATCGATATACCTACCGGGTAACCTGGTCTGAGGACGATAATGAATATGTGGGGTTATGTGCTGAATTTCCGAGCTTAAGTTGGCTGGCTAAGAAACCAGAGGTGGCTTTGAAGGGAATCCGTAACTTAGTTGAAGGTGTCGTAAAGGATATGCAAGACGAAGGTGAAGATATACCCGGGCCAATCGCTTGCAGACAGTATAGCGGCAAATTCATAGTACGAGTTCCCCCCCAGGTTCATCGAAAACTCGCAATCCAAGCAGCCGAGTCCGGGGTGAGTCTGAATCGTCTCGCCAGTTCAAAATTAAGTCAATGAGGCCTCCTTTATTACCCTGTCGGAAGCAGCATTCGGATGATGTTAGAAGCTATGTCGTAACTCCTGTCCTTCGCTCCCCTGATGACATGCCCTGCAAAATGGACATCCAGTTCCATCAGGTCGAACCCAAGACAGCGCACGTTTCTACGATCCATCACATCCTTAATCGTTCTTACCGTTCTGTAGATAAGATCCTCTCTCATGCCTACCGTGTTCAAGAACCTCACCTGACCCTGTTTCTCATTGAAACAGCTATTCAGATATACAATCCCCTGCCTCCCAGCATCATTGTTTCAGCCCACACTGAATTCCTCCGGGCGCAAATGCTATTCTCTTCGGGTCATTTGCGCAAGCCGATCTTCTTGGCTAAGGCAAGACTCGCCTCGTACTCTTCAGCAGCGTTCCTTTTCTGCTCTGCTGGAGGCTTATAGGCCACTGCAAATTCCATTTTTTCAAGTTTGGCCTTAACTTCCGGATGCATCATTGCCTTCTCGATAGAAGGGATCAATACTCTCTTCACTTCTTCAGGCAATCCAGCGGGGCCGTACATGGCAAACCAGGCGGAAATAAGGTTCTGTTTGTAACCTAACTCGTTGAGAGTTGGAACTCCAGGGTACTGGGGAGTCTTAACGCTCACCAGGAGGACTCGCATCTTTCCCGCCGCGACATGGGGCGTGAACTTGCTCGTTGCGTCGAATGTCGCCTCCACGTGTCCGCCCAGAAGCGCAGTAATCACGGATTCGCCCCCTTTGAATGGGACATGGTTGAATTGGGCCCCGGTCAAAGACTGGATGATTTCCACCTGGAAGTGGTTTGTCGTTCCTATGCCCGGGGTGCTGACTCGAACCTTATTCGGATTGCTCTTGGCGTACTCTATGAGTTCTCTGAAATCTTTCCAGGGGGCGTTAGCTTGTACAGCCACGCCGCTGACCAGGGATAAGTGAAATCCCAGAGGCTCCAAATCTTTATCCGGGTCATAGGGGACCGTATCAGGACTAAGGATCCGGGAATATATAATAGCCGCAGAGTTCGTATAGCCGAGCGTGTAACCATCCTTCTTGCTCCTGGCCACGAAATCGGTCCCCAGAGTGAACCCGGCACCGGGTTTGACAATGGGAACGACTTGCTGTCCGAGGATTTTTCCCAATTCTTCCGCCAAGAGCCTGCCGGCAATATCGATGATGGAACCCGCGGTGCCGGGGGTAATGAGCTGAATGGGCCGATTCGGATAGGGCTGCGCCTGTATTATTGAAACTCCTGCACTCAATCCACACAAAATTAAGAGCAAACCGACAACAAAAAATGACCGTTTCATGGTTTTTCTCCTTTCAAAGAGACTTTATTTATGGGATTTACCCTTTTGATTTATTCTCTCTCAGCTGTAAACGCCATACTGTAGGACAGCATCGGCCATGGCTTTGACGTTTTCGGGTTTTGCTTCATCCGGTATTCCGGTGGCGCCGTCCAGAATAAAACCTCCTCCCTTGCCCACAACCTCGATCAGTCTCCGGCAATAGTCTCTTACTTGAGCCGGAGTTCCAACATTGAGCAATGAGGCGGGTACGTTACCCCTCAGGCAGATCCTGTCTCCCAGGATTTGCTTGGCCTTGAATATGTCGGTTTGCTCGAACCAGTAGACGGCCTTTCCCTTCGGCATATCAGCGATTATCTCCAGCCTCGAATCACATTTCCCTTCCCACAGGGGGCAGGGCGTGTATCCTGCTTCGATGAGATCCAGCATCGTTTGCTTCAAGGTGGGCCAGAAAAAGGTCTTGAATTGCTCCAGCGACATAAACCCGTCCAGTCCCTTGTGCAAGGGGATGAAGACCATATGAAACCCGGGCAGCTTCGGTACGGCAAGGGCCGGCCGAATGAGCAATTTGTAAACTTTCTCGAGGGCCTGAAGGAGCTTCTCCGGGCATCGATACATGTCCAGCATGATCCCCTTAGTTCCTCTGAAGAAATCCCCGATGTAATCAAACGGCGCATAGGTACTGGAGCCGAAGTGGGGGGGAAATCCCATCTGTGCCATCTTCGCGGCAAAGACTGCTCCCCGCTTCAGCACCTTCTGGGCTTCGGACCCTGCCTTTAACAGGGAACCAACGGCGCCGATCATCTCCGGGGTACTGAAGGCCGCTGCAAAGGGGACCATGCGCGTGTAATAGGCCGTTGGAACGGGAGGAATTCCCTTGAACGCTTCCAGAGACCCATACATCCTGGGAAAAATGGTTCGGAGCAGAAACCCCGTCGGGTCCAACAGAAAATCATCATATTCGTCGGCCCTCATGCATTCCCCTTCGACGAACTGGTAGGTTATGTTCGGTCCCAATCCGTGGCCCGGCCATATGAGTTGTCTGTAATCCAGGGCTGCCAGTGTAGGTCCCCAGGACAATAACCGATAGGTATCGGGGTAGAGATCGGGTTGGAAATCGAGTACTGCTTTCTCGATCGCCATTTCCAGTTTGTCCAGGTCGTCCATGGCCTCCTGGTAAGTGATACCCGCGTATTTTGCAGGGAAAAAGGTAAAGAAAGGCGTAAAAGGGACCCGGTCCGGCTCCCGCAGTGCTATGGCGTCCTGGACACGCTTTGTTCTCTCTTGATACATCTCCTGGGGCGTCTTTTCCATTCCTGTTAACCTCCTATCACTCTTGTCCAAAAAAGAATTTTCACCACGGAGTCACAGAGGTCACAGAGAAGCAATTTTTCTCTTTGGCGGGTCGAAGATTCCGGGAACCGGAGGAGATACCGCCAAATAAAAAGCCTTCTGACCTCCTAAAATGTAAATTCTATCCTGTCTCAGAGCTTCTTAACAAGCTTATAATAACGGTCTCATAAGAGTATTGACTCAAATCGTACCCCCTCACCCAACCCTCTTCCACCAGGGGAGAGGGCATCTTTCTTATTCCCTCCCCCTTCGATGGGGGAGGGTAAGGGAGAGGGTGATTATGTCTATTCAATTATGAGACCTTAATAATTGCATTCCCGAAGGGATGAAGCTTATGATCCGATCGCCGTCTCCCGCCTGCGTGGCCGGAGCCACTCTCGCCGCGCTGTGCACTGGTGCAGCGGGTCGTCGTGGCGAAGGCCCGATCGGATCAAAAAAACAAACTCCCTCAGCGATCTCTGCGACTTTGCGGTGAATCTGATGTTTGGACAGCAAAGATCAAGCCAGGGAATTATAAAAAGGCCGCCCAAACTTGTCAATTATTTTTCCAGCACCTTCCAGAAAACTCCATCCCGCCAACGGCGAGACTGCGGGCATGAATCCCGCACTTTTAGAATCAGCACCCCCCCCTGCTTCTCCCCCTGAGAGATTGTGTCGTAATGTCATTCTGAGGCGATAGCCGAAGAATCTCTATGATCGATTCAGTTGAAACCATTAGATTCTTAACTTCGTTCAGAATGACAGACACTCCAATTTCCTTATTACGACGCAGTCTATGAGAGGGAGGGAAATCGCCACGCGCTTCGCGTGATCACTCCCCCTTCCCGCTGCGCTTGCGCGACAGCGCGGCGAGCAAGGGGGAGGTCAGCCCTGCACCACGCAGGGTGCAGGACAAAGCCCTGAACCTAATCACGCAGATGGCGGGATTCAGGGGAGGGCGATGGGGTATCTATTGGAGCAGTAAGTAAGCGCGAAAGAAATGAAAGTGCGGGATGAATGGGATAGAACAATCTTCTTGTGGGGCTTAATACCCCGCAGGGAAATTGTTGGATTTATTGTAAATATTTTCCAGTTCTGGTAAAATAGCCCAAAACGATATAATTGTATCGATAGGCCGCCAAAGGGGTACATGGATGAAGGCAAAATCTATGCTGCTGCTTGCTCTTCTCTGGATCGCCTCGTCCGCGAACGCTTCCTCGCGAGTTGAGACTGCAACTGGCCCTGGGTGCAGGGCGGCCCGACAGTCAATGTCCGCGGAGTCATTTCTAGCACAGGCTCGCTCGGGCACGAGGAGCGGATTGGGGACCTGCCCGATTTCAATCTTTTTCTCTGGCGAAATCACGGCGCCATCCGCCAGTGAGTTGAAGGCTCTTCTGGATGCAGCCGTTCGCGGTGTCCGCGCGGGCCTGGTCCTAGTAAACCTCAACTCCGAGGGAGGCGATATTTGGGAGGCACTCTCACTAGCCGAACACATTCGCGCCAAGGACTACAGATTTGTCGTGATGAATGTGACGGCAGACAGTTACTGCAACAGCTCCTGCGTATTTGTCCTCGCGGGCGGGATGAAAAGAATCGTAACGGGCAACGTTGGCATCCACCGTCCCTATTTCACGGAGCAGAGAGCACGCTCCATGGGTTATGTGGATGTGAAGCACGCCTACGACTCCATTTACGAACAGCTCGTCGCATTTCTTAGGAAGGTTAATGTGAGCGATCGTCTCGTTGCGGACATGTGGCAGGTTCCCTCGCACAAGATCAAGGTCTTAACTACTGCAGAATTGGACGCCTACGGTCTCTCGCGCGATGACGCTGTGCTGACCGAAATGGAAAGCTCAGATCTAAGGACGGCCTGTGGAGACGATGCTCCACGATGGCGCGAAGACTATTTCGAGAAGGTCCTTACACCCTGCCTCGACTCCAATTCGGTACTCTCAACAGAATGCGTGAATCGACGTGGATCAAGACATCCCTACTGCCGCTGCATGCTGGAGACGAATCCACGATCAGGGTACATATGTGACTAGTCAAGGGAAGAAACGAGCGACCGCACTTGAAATCCGGGCCGAGATTCAGCGTCGCATCAGTTCGAGCACTGAACTCGATGGCGATTGCAGAGGTTGCCGCGGACCCACTCCGCGTCGCACAGAGCTGAAGCAAAACAACGGGTGCAATTGGGTTGTCGGCGTCAACCCTGGTGTAACACCCGGATGCCTGCCGGTCGTGAGAGCGATCACGCAGGAAGTCATGAAGGAATACGACCTGGCGGAATGAAATGAAGGCGGCCCAACCACGCGTTCCACTCGGACGCCCCCGCGTCGCTTCGCAAGCTCACTCCGCGGGGGTTCGCTCGGTTTGCTCGCTCGGTGCCAGTGAACGCGGGCGATAGGCCGACGCTTCGCGTCGACCTATCGGGTGCGTATGAGGAGGCGTTGATAGGCCGCGAAGCGCGGCCTATCAACGCGGATCGAGCAGACACGCCCTCCGGGCGGCTCCTCATCCGAACCCGTTATGAGAAGACGAAGAACATGAATTATCGGGACGAAATTTTAAAAGCTTGGCTACCAACCAAATGGTCAAGATTGATAGCGGGAGCGTCATTAACATTAGGAGCAGTCTCATACGTTCTCCCGGACTTTTTGAATACAATAAACGTAAAACTTCCAGACCATTTAACACTATTAATCCGCATAGGATCGCCACTCCTGATTTGGTTACTTGGTTCATTGTTCGTTCTCCATATCGTTGTTCAGTATTCAAAAATCTTACGTACAAAAAACCAATTCCCTGAACCACCCCAAATAACCAACCTTCCAAAGGACCAGATCATTATATTGGTTCTTCTGTTCAAACCACATTACCAAAAAGGATTAACTTCGGACGCAATATCAAAATTACTTTCACTTGAAATACAAACCGTAAACTACCACCTTGAGGAACTTGAACGCCACAAAATGGTTTACGCCCACTGGAGAGCCCCACGCATGTGGACGCTAATCCAACAAGGCCGAAGATATTTAATAGAGGACAAATTAACCTCATAACAAGACATTCGACGGGAGGCGGAATGACCCTCCGCCCCCGTCAACTATTTCGTTAGGCGTCCATGGTTATGTCCACTCCTCCAAAGCTCTCAGAAACTCAGAAGCGTCGCCTCGCCACTCTTGAACCGGCGCTCCGCAATGCCGTCAGGCTTGGCGACTACCAAACCGCCAAACAGGTCACCCTCGACATTCAGGACCTCCTTCGGCCTACCGGCCACGTAACCAGGCTAATGCAGGCTAAGAACTGGCTTTTCGAGGCTGCGATGGAAGCAGGCCAGATCGAGATCGCTGTTTCTGGTTTCGAGGGAATACGACAGCGCGTCTCTCCGCGCACCCGCATCTATCTGGAGGCGACCGCGCTTCTGGCCATCTGCCGCATCAGACAACGCGACCTGTCGCGCGCTGAACCGCTGATGTCAGAGGTCTTGAAGAACGACACTGTGATCACCTCAGAGAAGAGGCGACGGCAGTTTAGGGTGCGCGTTATCGCCAGATTCGAGCAGGAGGGCGTCCTCGCCGCGCTCTCCGGCCGCGGTGACGACCGATTGCTTCCAGACGAGATTGAGAAGGAGGCTGCAGAGGCAGTCCGAACGAAAACTGACGACGAGATATTTGCTGACCTCGGCCGCGCGCTCCCTGCAGCGACAGTAGCTTTCCTGCTGAAAGTCGATCAACTCGCCCGACGCCAATTGGCACCTGAGGATCTCAAGTACCTCCCAACCTCTCAAGACCTGATCAAGCAAAGCGAACTCGGTCGTACGACCTTTCAGTCGGCCAAGCGAGTATTGTGGCGCTCACTCTGCGATCCCAAGAGCGATATCTACCAGACCTGGTTCAACAGCGGCCTGAGTGCCGTCCTAAACAAGAGGTTTGTGTCCTCTTGCGTCATCGCAGCCTTGACGGGCTTCGGCATCGCCATCAAGGGGCTAGTGGTTTCGTTTGTGGCGCTCATTATCAAGTTCGGAATCGAAGTCTACTGCGACAGGTTCAAGCCCGAAGGAGTGATGATCGCGCGCGACGAATAAGGCGGCGGGGCTGGCCGCCTAACCAATAAGGATTGAGACGACTTGAAAGGTCGTTTCAATCCGTTGTTCAAGAAGCCCGGAGCGGCAGCGGCCATTCCTAACCATTCAATCCAGCCGATCGCTGCGCTCCGACTGATTTTTTCGTTAGACAGGCCATTGCCTATGCCCAGCGCAACCATAAAGCTATTCTTGGTTCACGGCGACGCGAAACGCTTACGGACTGCCGAACTGTCGAACTGGACGGGAAAGGCCGTCGCTGGGCCGCGCAGTGAACTTGAAGGTGTCCTCGGACGAGACGAGGCGGCCAAGTCAGGCGTCTATTTCTTGAGTGGTACCGATTCAGAGTCCGGGAAGCCTGCGGTCTACATTGGCGAAGCCGAAAGTATCCGGGATCGCTTACGAGGCCACCTCGACAAGGATTTTTGGAATCACGTCATTTTCTTCATCAGTAAAGACGAGAACCTGACCAAGGCGCATGTCCGATACCTGGAGGGTCGCCTCATCGAACAGGCGAAGTTAGCGGGAAGGTCGCTGGTGATGAATGGCCAATCGAGTGGGTCAAAGCTCCCCGAGTCCGACCGCGAAGACATGGAGATCTTTCTTGAGAGGATTCACCAGCTCATGCCTGTGCTCGGGGCCGACGCCCTGCTGCCAATTGGCTCGGCGCCGGAAGGCTCTACTGAAAAGCAGTTTCTCGTCTGCGAGATCAAAGGGCTAAAAGCCACTGGACATCTCACTCCAACGGGATTTGTCGTGCTGAAGGGATCACAAGCGGTCCTCAAGGAGCGTGCGTCTGCCCGCCAGTACCCGTATACCCTTGCATCACGGAGAAGATTGATCGAAGATGGAACATTGGTCCAAGACGGAGATCATTTGAGGTTCACCCGCGATTCTGAGTTCAGTAGCCCCAGTGCGGCTGCAACCGTTGTGCATGGAGGATCCGCGAATGGACTGCTAGCGTGGAAGAACAGGGATGGCAAGACGCTCAAGGAACTCGAAGCCGTCTAACCCGTGGTTCCAGGGGGCCTTCAACCGGCGGCGCTTTGCTTGGTGTCTACGGCCCCTGCGGTTACCGGCTTGGAGGCAATCGATGCTTGGCCTCGGTAACCCTCGATTCGGCGATGAACGTCATCTACAAGATCACCTATCCCAATGGAAAGATTTACGTCGGTCAAGATCGGACCGACAGCATTAACTACTTCGGTAGCGCGGACAGTGATCTGGTCGCGAAAGACTTCACCCGAGAGCAAAGACGCTGCTTCACCGTCACAAGAGAAATTCTCTGGGAATCCGAGACTGCTACACAGGCTGAGGTCACTCAGAAGGAGGTTGAATTTATCAACTTTCTGAAATCGAATGTTCCATCCGTCGGTTACAACCAGTGGCCAAAGGTCAAAGGGTAGATGGATGCTGTCTAACCCCGCAATCGACCGGTGACCAGTTAACAGTGGCGCTACGCTTGCTGTTTCTCGTCCGGTCATTGCGAACGTTGAGGCCGTAGAAAAAGTCATTTTTCAAAAACTTGCAGGCAATAAAATCAAATACTTACGAGTCGATAATTTGACAAAATCGGGCTTTTTCTACAGGCTCGTTATGCCGCGTAAGAACGTAAGAAGATGGGGACGTAGGTTCTAAAACAACTTGACAAATTAGGCGAACGGATCTAATCTGAGGCAATGGCAAGACAGCCGAGATTGGATGCCCCGGGAGCTTTACACCATGTAATGGGGCGGGGTATCGAACGAACTCCAATATTCCGCACGGATAGAGACCGGAATGATTTTCTGAACGGGCTGCGCAGCGCCTCGGGGACGTAGTTTAGTTATTTAAATAATTTGGTCGTTCTGTCGAATTGTGATAATAGTAGGTCATGCCAAGAGGGCCACGATTAGATGCTCCTGCAACCCTGCATCATGTGATGGTGCGGGGGATCGAGAGGAGATGGATTTTTGAAAATGACCGGGACCGAGAAGACTTCCGGAACCGCTTGGAAATGGTAGTTCAGGAGGAGGGATCTCGGAGGCGTGAGATCAGTGTAGGCCCTAGGGTCAGGCTTGCGATCTTGCAATTTGCCGGAATTGATTATATCGTCAAGGAGAGTTGAAATTCCAATCTTGCAAGCCCTATGACTTCGCCCAAGGCTTTTACTTCTTCCCACTCTTGTCCAAAATAAATCTCTCACCACAGAGGCACGGAGGACACAGAGAATGAATTTTTTTATTTGGCGGGGAGATACCCGCCAAATTAAAAGCCATCTGTCCTGCCTAAAGGCATTTTTCCCCTGGATCAGAGCTGCTGACAAGGCTCATGGTTCAGTTCCCGGAGGGAAGGAGTTTATGATCCGATCGCCGTCTCCCGATCGGATCATAAAAAAAATGTCCTCAGTGATCTCTGTGTCTCTGTGGTGAAACCTAGTTTTAGGTGGAGTCATTTCGAATCCAAAAGTTTAATAAAATCAATATGGCTACCCAAAACATTCGCCTATCTTGGACAGCAATGACTTCTTCCAAACCTCCCACTGTCCACAAAAGGCCCATCCTACTAACAGGCAGTAGCTAACCCAACCTTACGGTTGAGGGGCTTGAAGATTTTCTTGAAAGAACTACTTGACACATGCCAAAAGAG
>Ga0214473_10001908_pt1 | contig 26428 bp, 1 predicted proteins | sample RVTome_7_FD_203509 | JGI IMG/M metagenome (GOLD analysis project Ga0214473, IMG submission 203509) | Soil microbial communities from uranium-contaminated site in the Upper Colorado River Basin, Wyoming, United States - RVT98D197 | ecosystem: Environmental > Terrestrial > Soil > Contaminated >...
TCGCTCGGTCCGCATCATACCGGAAGGTGGCACAACGCTGGATCCCGCACACCATCACACGGTGCAGGGTTCCTGGGGCCTCCAAGCGAGGGCCGCGGGGCATGAGGAGGGACTAGCAAAAAGTGAAAAAAGTGGCAACGTCCCCTAACCGGTGCGTCCCCTAACCGGTGATATCGGGGTTGACAGTCCGGCCGGGCGGTGGCAGAGTGCGCCGTGCCCATGCAGATTCTTTTTGTCCATCCGAACTTCCCGGCTCAGTTCGGACACATCGCCTCGCGCCTCACGGCGCGGGGGGACGCGGAGTGCGTCTTTCTCACCCAGAAGGCGGCCGGCATCCGCGACGGCATCCGGTGTCTCCGCTTCAGTCTCAAAGGCGGCGCCACGCGCTCGACCCATTACTGCGCCCGCACCTTCGAGAACGCGGTGTGGCAGGCGCACGCGGTGCACGAGACCTGCAAGGCAGCGCCGGACCTGCATCCGGATCTGGTCGTCGGCCACAGCGGCTTCGGCACGACGGTCTTCCTGCGGGAGTTGTACCGCTGCCCGATCGTCAACTACTTCGAGTACTACTACCATGCCCGCGGCTCCGACATGGACTTTCGCCCTGAGTTTCCCCCTCGCGACCTGGATTTCCTCCGCTCCCACACCCGCAACGCGATGATCCTGCTGGACCTGGAGACGTGCGCGGCCGGGTACACGCCGACCCGCTGGCAGTGGGGCCTCCTCCCGGACCCGTGGAAGCCCAAGGTGGAGGTCATCCATGACGGGATCGACACGGACCTCTGGCGACGGCGGGCGGTGCCGCGACGCCTCGGGACCGAGGCGATCCCCGAGGATGTCCGGGTGGTCACCTACGTCGCGCGGGGCCTGGAGGCGATGCGGGGCTTCGATATCTTTGTCCGGGTGGCCAACCGGATCGCCGCAGCCATGCCGAACGTCCTGTTCGTCGTCGTCGGCTCTGACCGGGTGCATTACGGCAACGACCTGCGCCACATCAAGACCAAAACGTTCCGCGAGCACGTGCTCCAGACCGAGCAGCCCGACCTGCGGCGGTTCCGCTTCCTGGGCACCATCCCGTCCGAGCAACTCGTGGAGGTGCTATGCCTGAGCGACCTCCACATCTACCTCACCGTGCCCTTCGTCCTTTCCTGGTCGCTGCTGAACGCCCTGGCCTGCGAGTGCACCGTCCTCGCCTCGGCGACGGCCCCCATACAGGAGGTCATTCGGCACGAGCAGAACGGCCTGCTCGCCGACTTCTTCGATGTGGAGGGGCTCGCCAGGCAGGCCCTCCGCGTGCTGAAGGATCCGGGGGCCTGCCGCCCCCTCGGCGCCACGGGACGTGCGCTCGTCCAAGAGCGCTACGGCATCGACAGGACCCTCCCGGCGCTGTGGAAACTCTTCTCGCGTGTCGTCGCCTGAACCCGAATTTTTCACCGCCAAGGTCGCCAAGGACGCAAAGAGGCGCCAGCCCTCATCACACATCACGGCCGGAGAGGAATTCCAGTCTAAAACGGTTCTGAGCGACTTTCGGGTCTGGTTCTCATGAGCCCGTGATTATGAGGAGCTTCTTGGCGCTCATGGCGCACCAATCCGCCTGAGGTGGATCGCGTCGGTACCGGCGGCTTGCCTGCTGCACTGTTTGGCCTGAATCTCGCGTGAGTGCGCCCGGCGACCGGTCCCTCCAGCGGGTAGCCCACCTCCTGGTGCGGTGACCCCCGAGCCGAGGTCCCTGCGACCGGCGGAACCCCCAATTGCCGATTGGCCGGGCACGCCGCCGAGATCGCGTTGCCCTCCATTCCCACCGGGCATCGTGCCTGCCCTGCTGGTCGAGCCCGCTTGTCAGGGTCGAATTACACCTCTTCTTCTGTTGTTTTATAAAACTTCGTATCAGAAAAAATCAAACAGCCAATCTATTGTTTTTAAAAGATGTTTTCTGTGTAGGAAATATTAGCGTCACCGTCGGAATTCTTAGACTTGACAACCAGATTTGCTTTGGGATACAAGAGCACTTCTCGTGGGGTTAGCCGTTGATCTGTCCCCCCCTGAGTTTGTCTGACGGCTGCTGGAACCACCTCTGCGGGTAACGGCAATGACCATCGCCGAGCTCTTCTACGCCAAGCAGACCCAGCGAGCCCAGAGAACCACTCCCCGCCCTAGACACAGCCTCCTCCCGAGACGACGCAAGCTCCCCCCGAGACACCGCAAGTTCTTGCTCGAACCACTCGAGCCGCGCCTGCTGCTCTCGATCAATCCTACGTTTGTGGGCGCCCTGTCCCTTGCCGCGGGGATCGACGTCAACGCGAGCCTCTTGACCGGCAGCCAAACCGAGACGCACATCGCGATTGATCCGGCAACGCCCGGAAACCTCGTCGCGATGGCCAACGGGGGCGCGGCCTCCAACGAGTTCACGGCGTTCAGCACCGACGCCGGTGCGACGTGGTCGATGTCCCCCGTGGGCAACACCCAAGACGCCCTCGGCGGCGGGTCGCGCTTTGACGGCGCCGCCGCCGTGGACGCCTTCGGCAACACGCACATTGTCTACATGCAGCGGCCTGCCGGCGCTGTCCCGGCCACACCTCGGGCCATCGTCCACGCGATGAGCTCGGACGGCGGGCGGACCTATCCCGTGGTGAACGTCCTCGCCTCCACACCGGACGTGGACAAGCCCTGGCTCGCGGTCGGGCCGGACCCGTCCACCCCCGGAAACCAAGCGGTCTGGGTTACCTACAGGGACGGCGTGCCCGGTAGCCGGCAGATCTTCATCCGCGGGGCCTCGGTCAGTGGCCCCGGGACGATCGGCGCGTTCTCGGCTCCCGTCCAGGTCAGCGACGCCGTCGGCGCGAACTACGCCGTCCCCACCGTCGGCCCCAATGGCGAAGTGGCCGTCACCTGGCAGAATCCCAGCGGCGGCGAGGGCCTGGTCAACATCCTCGTGGATCGGGACCTGAATGGCCTGGCGGGCGGGGTGGCGTTCGGCGCCGACGTGACCGCGACCACCAGCAACGCGGGCGGCTTCGACGGCATCCCGGCCACCCCCGTCGCCGAACGGGGCACATTTGCCAGCCCGTACCTCGCCTACGACCGCAGCGGCGGCGTCTTCAACGACCGCCTGTACCTGGCCTATGCCGACGAGACCCCCGACGAGAGCGACGACTTCGACATCTTCCTTCGGACCTCCATCGACGACGGGGCCATCTGGAGCGCACCGGTCCAGGTGAACGAGGACCCGGGGAGCCTGAGCCAGTTCTTCCAGAACATCAGCGTGGATCAGGCGACCGGGGCCCTGTTCCTCTCCTGGTACGATGCCCGCAACGACCGGGCCGACGGATCTCCGGGCGACATCGACACCGACGGCACCGCCAACACGGAGGTCGAGTACTTCGCCACCGTCAGCCTGGACGGCGGCCTGAATTTCCTCCACCCGGATGTCCGGGTGAGCGATGGCGTGTCCGACGAGGACCGGGCCGACCCGGACAACAACGATTTCGGCGACTACACGGGGATCGCCGCCTTCGGCGGCTCCGCCTTCGCGGTTTGGGCCGACAACTCCGATTTCACCGGCGACAACCCCGACGGTGCCACGACCTTCGAAGTGTACGTGGACCGACTGACCCTGCAGTCAGTAGGCGGGCAGACGGTGACGGCGACCGGCGGCCCCGGCGACGACACGTACCTGGTCCGGCTCGACGACAGCGGGACCTTCGTCCAGTTCTTCGAGAACGCCTCCGGCTTAGGCGGGGTCCCGACCTTCACGGCCTCGGTGGCCGCGGTGGGCTCCATCGTCATCAACAGCGCGGGCGGCAACGACACCATCGTCCTCGAGCCCCTGGGCTCGGGGTTCACGGGGTCCATCACCATCGACGCCGGTGGCGGCAGCGATGTCCTGCTGGACCTCTTCGGCTTGCCGACCCTCAGCATCTCCAACGTCGAGGTGTTCCCGACCGGTCTGGCGCGGTGGATCGAGCAGGGGCCGGGGTCGATCACCGGCGGGCAGACCGCCGGCCTGACCGACAACCCGGTGGCCGGGGCCGTCCAGGCCATCGCCACGCAGGCGGGCAACGCGAACGTCATCTACGTCGGCACCGTCAACGGCGGCGTGTGGCGCACCGAGGACGGCGGCGCGACGTGGACCCCGCTCACCGACCAGTTCCCCTCCCTCTCCATCGGCGCCATCGCCATAAGCCCCCTCGACAACGCCGGCGGTCTGGTCACGGGCGCCACGCCGCGGGCAAACCTGGTCCTGTTCGCCGGCATTGGACAGTTCAGCAACTCTTGGGAGGGCGGTCTGAACGTCGGCCTCCTGCGCTCCACCGACGGCGGCGACACCTGGACCCTGGTCGCGCCGTTCACGCTGGCGGGCCTGCCCGTCACGGCCGTGATGCCCACGGCCATCGGGACCTCCCTGGCGGATCAGGTCGTGCTGGTGGCGACGCTGAACAAGCTCGGCGACGACGGGGAGGTGGCCAAACAGGGTGGGATATTCCGGAGCACCGACGGCGGCGTCACCTTCGAGCGCGTGCTGGACGGGTCCGCCACCGATCTGGTGGCCGACCCCGGGAACGCGAACCGCTACTACGCGGCCATCCGGGGCACCGGCGTCCACCGGAGCACCGACGGCGGCGAGACGTGGACGGCGGTCAACAACGCCGCCCTGAACCTCACGAGCGACACGGCCGACAACGATGGGGACGGCACGGCCGACAATGCCACCGAGACCGGGGCCGGGGCCGCGCGGATCGTCCTGGCGGTCCAGCAGGGCGGCGGGGCGGGCAACGCCGTCTTCGCGGCGCTGATCGGCGAATCCAACGAGCGGCTGATGGGCGTCTTTCGCTCGACGGACCAGGGCGCCAGTTGGGCGGCCATCGGGACGGCCCCCGCCATCCATCCGGGGGGGCAGGGGATCAAGAACTTCTCCATGGTCGCCGACTCGACCGGGAACAACGTCTTCGTGGGCGGCGATCGTCAGGCGGTCGCGCCCTTCGTCGGGAACCTGTTCGTCGGCAACGTGGGGACCGGCACCTGGACCTCGGTCGTGCTGGGCGGGGCGGCCGGCACGGCGCCGCACGCCGACTCCCGCGACATGGTCTTCGACGCCAACGGGAACATCCTGGAGGGGGACGATGGCGGCATCTACCGCCTCGTGAACCCGCTGGCGGGGGGCCGCAGCTGGCAGTCGGCCAACGGCAACCTGCGGATCACCGAGTCGCCCTCGGCCGCCTACGACGCGCTGAACGACGTGATCCTCGTCGGCAACCAGGACACGGGCTCGGCGGAGCAGCGGGCCGGGCTCGGCCTGGCGGTGGACGCCAACGGGGACGGGGTGCCCGACGATGCCGCCACCCGCTTCGTCTGGTCGCAGATCACCCAGGGGGACGGCAACACCCAGGCGATCGTCCCCATCGACACGGACAGCGACGGGGTCTTCGACCAATCCCTGCGCTTCACCATGGGGAACAACTTCCGGACGTTCCGGGCCCGCACCTTCGATGCCGCCGGCCTGCTGGTGAGCAACAACCCGGTGGGCCTCCGGAGCGGCCCGGCGGCGGCCGTCCGCAGCGGGCTCGATCCGGCCGACAAGGGCTTCACCGGCTTCGCCCACATCCCCTACGTCGCCAATGCGGTGGACTCCAGCCGGATGCTCATCGGCCTGTTCAGCCTCTACGAGAGCACCGACCGCCTCGAGACGGTGAGCAGCATCCTGACCAGCACGGCGAGCGCGGGCGCCTCCCTCACCTTCAGCAACCACTTCAACGCGCTGGCGTACGGCGGGCGCAAAGGCGCCACCGAACATGCGGACGTAATCTACGCCGCCAGAGGCAACAAGATCTACGTCCGCGGGGCCGGAGAGACCAGCTTCGAGACCCACACCATCAAGGGCGCGGGCCGCATCGGGGATATCGTGCTGGATCCCGATGACTGGGAGACCGCCTACGCCATTGACGGCGACAAGGTCTACAAGACGACCAATGCGGGTGAGGACTGGGTCGTCGTCTCCCAACGGCTGCGCCAATTCGACCTCCAGGCCGTCGAGTTCGTGGAGACGGCTACCGACGACGTGCTGCTGGTGGGCGGAACGGGCGGGGTCTATCGGGCATTCAATCCGGCCCCCGACGTGCAGTGGACGGAGTTCGGGATCGGGCTGCCCAACGCGCTCGTCGGCGACATCGATTTCATTGACCGCTTCGCGCTGCCCGGCGGCCACACGCCGCCCGACGTGCTGCTGGCGGGAACCTTCGGGCGGGGCACGTGGACTGTCGGATTCGCGGACCTGGCCCTCGGCCAGCCCAGCGTCATCCGGATCGACGGGACCGGTGTGGGCGACACCATCGAGATCCGGCGGAACGCCGACAACGCCTCCATCCTCGACATCTTCGTGGACAGCGCCTCCCCGGTCTTCTCCGCCCCCCTGTCGAGCGTCGGGAAGATCGAGGTCAACGGGCTGGGCGGCGACGACACCCTGATCGTGGCCAGCACCAACGGCGCCATCAGCGTCCCCGGCGGGATCGTCTACGACGGCGGAGCCGGAAACGACACGCTCACCCTCAACGGCGCCAAGGTCGTGGACAAGACCACGGAGACCGCCGGGCCCGAGACGACCATCACCATCGAGGATTCGGTCGCCGAGGCCAAGGAGGTGATTACCTACGAGAGCGTCGAGACGGTCAACGACAACCTGATCGAGGCCTCGCTCCTCGAGAAGATCGGCGCCGCGCTGCGTGACTTCTTCGAGTGGATCGGGATCCTCAACGACCCGTCCGAGGGCGCCACGGAGGAGCTGGCGCTGATCGGGTCCTCGCTGCCGCGGGCTATCAGTGGCGTGCCGGTGGACGAGGAGGCCCCCGCGAGCACCCCGGGCGAGGCCCCGCAAGAGGGTGCGGGGTCCGCGGCGCAGGCCCAGGGCTTCCAGCGGATCATCGAGTCGGGCGCCGGCGGATTCAGCCTCTTCGATATCGGCACCGCCATCCTCAGCACGGCGGACCTGCGCCAGCGCCTGGACGATCTCGATTCCACCCCGGGGAACGTCACCCTGACGGAGGGCGGGGGGGTCACGCGGTTCGAGGTCGAGGTGGTCAAGCGCCTGGGCGGCCAGTCCGACTTCGACGTGGGGGCGGAGGTCTTCGGGGGCCGGCTGGACCTCAAGGGCTTCATCGACATCAGCGCCGAGATCGTCTTCGACGTCGCCTTCGGGTTCGACGCGGGCGGCTTCTTCATCGACACGACCGGCGGCGACCCCGAGCTGCGGATCCGCAACATCGACCTGGAGGGGGAGGCCAAGGCCACCGGGCGGTTCGGGTTCCTGGACGTCGAGGTGAGCCTGGAGGAGCTGACCGTCGACGAGGACGTGGGCCTCGAGGTCAACCTGCAGGAGTCGGGGGGGGACGGTCTCCTCCGCCTGACCGACTTCGGGACGAGCCTGGGCAGCCTGGTGGACATCGACGTGGTCGGGGATCCGGCTGCCGACGACGTGGTGGCGCGACTCTCCGCGCAGGCCAGCTCGTTCCTGTTCGGGTCCTCGCCCATCAACCTCGGCAGCGCCGAGGTGACCCTGACCTGGGCGGACATCAGCGTCCCGACCGGCGTCAGCGTATCCGCCACGGCCGGCCTGGGCCAGGAGCTGATCAACTTCCTCCAGGTCGGCGTACAAGACGTCCTGGCGCAGCTCCAGGAGCTCAGCGAGCTGTTCGACCAGTTCGCCCAGTTCAGCACGGTGCTGGGCGACATGAACCTGCCGGTCGAGTTCCTGACCGACGGCACCCTCGACCAGATCATCGACTTCGTCCAGACCTTCAACGACAAGATCCTGCAGCCGCTCACCAGCCCCGTCGGAGGCACCGCGTCGTTCCCCTCGGCCCAGGACCTGGCCGTGAAGCTGGCTCGGAGCCTGGGGATCGATCTCGAGGACTTCGGGCTGGCGTACGACAGCGCGACGCAGGAGCTGACCTACGAGCTGGACTTCCACAAGGATATCTCCACCACCCAGACCCTGGACCTGGGCTTTGATCTCGCGGAGGGCCTGGCCGACCTGAACTTCAGCACGGACGCCAGCCTCACGGCCGCCGTGGACCTGAGCATCGTGTTCGGGATCGACATCGGGGCCGTCGTCGGCGGGGAGGACCCGCTGGACTGGTTCTTCATCCGGGACGCGTCAGCGACGGGGTCCATCGAGCTGGCGGCCGACAACGTGGACGCCTCCGCGCGCTTCGGCTTCCTGAGCATCCAGATCGTGGATGGGAGCGCGTCGGTCACGCCCACCCTGAGCCTCACGCTCACCGACCCCGACCCCACTGATCCCGACGGCCGGATCGACCTGCGGGAGCTGCTGGACGCGTTCTCCGACCCCCTGAGCCTGTTCGACGTAGATTTCGCTGGCCCCGCCGAGCTGAGCCTGCCGATCAGCGCCCCGTTCCTCGGCATCACCCCGGGGCCGGACACCACCCTGCTCGTCACCATCGGCAACATCACCGATCCCGACACCTTCAGCGTCACCCTGCCGGCGGGCCTCACGGAGCTGGGCAACTTCACCAACATGGACGCCGCGGGCTTCGTCGGTCTGCTGGCCAACCTCACCGGCAGCCTGAACGAGCTCCGCAACACCGACTTCATCCAGAACCTGGACGTGCCCTTCATCGGGCCGGCGGTCCACGGGGTGCTGGATTTGTCGAGCGCCTTCCGGAACGCGGTGCTGTTCGACGATCTGGCCGGCACCGCCGATGCCGGCCCCCTGGGCTTCACCAACGACGAGTCCGACGAGGCCGGCGATCTGGTGGCGGAAGCCGCCCCCGACATCATCGGCTCGACGGCCCCGACCACGATCAAGTTCTTCCTACGGGTGGGCACCCAGGAGCCCACTCTCGTGACCGTCACCACGACCCCCGCGAACGATACGGGCGCGGCCCTCACCCTGGCGGGGCTCGTGGCCGACATCAACACGGCGTTGGACGGCCTGCCCCTGCCGGTGACCGCCAGCGTGGATGCCGACCGGGTCAAGCTCAGCGCCGACAACTCGGCCGACGCCCTGGCGATCGTCCCGGGCATCGCCAAGCTGGTGGACGCCAACAACGCACCCACCTTCACCACGGTCCAGGAGCTGGTAGACAAGCTGGAGGACATCCTCGACCTGCCGCCTGGGTTCGACGCCAACTACAACTCGGCCGACGACAGTCTGACCCTCGACATCAACATCTCCCGGGACCTCCTGTCCATCGATGTGCCCCTCGACTTCAACCTGGACCTGGGGCCGCTGCTCGACATCACCACGGACGCCAACCTCTCGATCAACGCCGAGGCCGGGCTGACCCTCACCCTGGGCATCTTCCTGGGCGATGCCCCGCCCGGCAGCAGCAGTTCGCTCTCCCTGGCCACCCCCATCGGCGAGCTGAAGGGCGACGTCGCGAGCGGGATCAAGACCCAGCGGGCAATCACGGCCGCGCAGGCGGTGCAGCCCTTCCGCGGCCGCCTGTCCGGCGACGCCGTGTTCAACCTGGCCATCAACGGCGGGACCGCCGTCGCGGTCACCGTGACCCAGGGGGCCACCGCGACCAACACCACCCTGGACGACCTGGTGACCGACATCGACGCCGCGCTGGGCACGGCCGGCCTGGGAAGCCAGATCCAGGCGGGCCGGGTTGGCAACCGGCTGAAGCTCACCGCCGTCTCGGGTTCGGTCACCGCCTTCACGCTCACGGCCAGCGTCAGCAACGCGGCGGTCAGCGAGCTGGGCTTCAAGAACTCGCAGACGGCGGCGACGGTGGACGGCAGCCTGGTGATCCAGGCCGACAAGGACGTGCCGCCGATCTTCGGCGTCACTGGGGACGCTGTGCTCCAGATCAGCGTCAACGGGGCGCCCTCTGTCACCGTGACCGTGGACGACGCCGCCACCCTGACGAACCGGAACATCCTGGATCTGGTCGCCGACCTGGATAGCGCCCTGGACGACGCGGGGCTGGGCTCCCAGCTCGAGGCGAAGTCCGTGGGGAACCGGCTGATCGTCACGGCCCTGGACGACGCCACCACCTTCAGCATCACCGCGGCCGCGGGCACCCCGGCGGTGACGGAGCTGGGCTTCGCCCAGGGAACGACCAACGCCGACCAGGCCGACTTCGTCATGTCCACCCGCGATGGCACCGGCATCCGGGTGACGCTGGATGGCGATGCCACCCTGGGCGACATCATCGAGTCCATCAACTCGGCGCCCGGCAACAGCGGCAAGGTAACCGCCGCCATCAACGACGCGGGCATCGCCCTAGAGCTGACGGATTCCACCTCCGGCCCCAACCTCTTCCGCATCGACGCCACCAACGGCTCGCCCGCCGGCAACCGGCTCGGGATCGTTCGTGCCGACACCGCGCGGGACCCGGCCGAGAAGGCGTTCACCGGGGCGGAGGTCACGATTCAAGCCTCCAACCGGCTCAGCCTGAGCGGGGACCAGAGCGGGGCCATCCTTCAGGGGGACACCGTCACCTTCACCTTCGTTTCTTCCGCGACGGCCACCACCGAGGTCGCCAGCGCGATCTTCGATCCGGGCACCAACGTCACCACCGTCACGTTCGCCGATGCGGTCCTGGTGGGGACGCTCTCCCAGGCCCTGTTCACCCCCGGGGACCGGGACGGCAAGATCCAGAGCTCGGCCCTGGGCGGGGTCTCCCTCATCGACCGCCTCTTCATTGCCAACGCCGAGATCGGCGCCAGCCTCAGCATTACGGGCGACGTCGAGGCGGCGGCCAGCTTCGGCTTCGTGGCGGTGGTCCTCAGCGGGGACGCCAACCTGGATCTCTCGATCTCCCTCGGCCTGGAGGACCCGGGCACGGTGCCTGGGACCGACGGCCGCATCACCCTCCGGGAGTTCCTGGACGCGCTGAGCGATATCTCCACCCTCATCCCTGCGCCGGACCTCAGCGGCACGGGGAACCTGACCCTGGGGATCGCGGTGACCCCGGAGATCCCTGGGATCAACCTGGACGACGCGCAGATCGTCATCACCGTCAACGACATCGGCAACCCGTTCACGGGCGAGGCGCCCGACATCGACTTCACCTTCCCGGACCTGGGCGACCTGATCGCCTTCGACAACGTCGACTTCAACTTCCAGACCGTCATCCAGGCGCTGATCCTCCTCTCGGACTTCCTGGGGCAGTTCGAGGCCTTCGGCTTCCTGGACGAGCCGATCCCGCTGATCAACAAGAGCGTCAACGAGCTGCTCTCCTTCGCCGAGGAGTTCGGCTCGGCGCTGGACGAGGCCCAGGCCAACCCGGCCGGCACCCTGCAATTCCTGGAGGGGAAGCTCAAGCAGGCCTTCGGCCTCCCGGCGGACAGCACCGCCATCGGCCTCTCGCTGGTGCGGGATGCCGACGGCGACGTGATCAAGTTCCACCTGGGCCTCGAGGAGGCGTTCAGCGAGTCCCTGGACATCGACCTGAACCTGGCCGACCTGGGCGTCCCCGACTTCATCAGCCTGGCCGGGGCAGCGGGCCTGCGGGCCACCGGGTCGCTGGACATCGACCTCGACTTTGGGATCGACCTGGACGACCCGACCAATTTCTACCTCTTCAAGAGCACCGGCATCCAGGGGAACCTGAACGCCGCCGGCGACGACATCAGCTTCCGGGCCGCCCTGGGCCCGCTGGGCCTGTTCATCCGGGACGGCTCCGCCGAGGTCGATCTGGACTTCGACGCCGGGCTTGACGACGCGATCTTCACCGTGGGCGAGACAGGGAACGAGCGGGTCCTGCTCACCGACATCAGCCTCGGCTCCGACTTCGAGGCCAACCTGATCGGCTCCATCGATGCCACCCTGCCGGCGTACTTCCCCACCGAGTCGGTGGCCAAGGGCGACATCCTGGTCGGGATCGGCCTCCAGGCGGGCACCGCCGGCTTCGATATCAGCGGGACGCTGCCGGGGGACGAATTTATCAGCATCCCCGACGACCTGTTCGACATCGACCCCAGCGACTTCAGCCTGATCGACAACATCCTGCTGGCCATCGACGGCCTCGACGCGTTCCTGGCGGGCCTGCAGGACGTGCTGGACGGCGAGGTGTTCGGGATCACCTTGCCGCTGGTCGGGGACAAGCTGTCCAGCGCCGCGGGCTTCATCGAGGACTTCCGCACGGGCTTCCTGGAGGACTTCCGCCGCGAGGTGGAGAACGCCGCCGATCCGAACGAGAATTTCATCTCGGTGAAGCTCTTCGAGCTGCTGGGACCGGGGGGCCTCGACATCCTGAGGGACCTGCCGGACGACCTGGAAGATGGGGACGATGCCATCGTCGATGTGGACGACATCAGGCTCACCACGAACATCAACGAGGCCGGGCTAGATCCCAACCAGGCGTTCATGCAGTGGAATATGATCCTGGGGCAGGACCTGGTGGACGTGGGCACCGGCATCGACTTTGACCTGGGCATCCCCGGCCTGGGGCTGGAGACCCGCGGCGCCATCGACCTGAACATCGCGTGGGAGCTGGCCTTCGGCTTCGGCATCAACTTCACCGACATCTTCTACCTGGACATCTCGGACCCGTCCGAGCTGGAGCTGAGCCTCGACGTCACGGTGCCGGGCGGGGGCCTCACCGGCAAGCTGGCCATCCTCCAGATCAACGCCGACGACAACGGGGATACCCACCTGTCCGCGCAGTTCGGGATCGACGTCTTCGAGCGGAACGCGGCTCCGGATGACCCCGGCGCCGAACCGGATGACGGCGACCATCTGGGGTTCGCGGAGCTGGGGAGCATCGGGCTGAACGCGGGGCTCGCCGCCGAGGCCATCGTGGACCTGGGGCTGGAGCTGCAGCTCAACAGCGACCTGGTGCCCGGCGCCGACACGGTCTTCCCCAAGGTCGTGGGGGACTTCTTCCTGGAGTGGGGCTTCGGCACCATCGACGATCCGGGGACGCCGGCAGACGAGACCGTCCTGATCGGGCTCTCCGGCATCGGCAACGCGATCAAGGACGGCCTGCAGCTCGTCGAGTTCAGGAACGTGGGCGTGGACCTGGGGTCGTTCCTGACCGACGTCCTGGGGCCGATCGTCAAGCAGGTCCAGGAGATCACCAAACCCATCCAGCCCCTCATCGAGGTGCTCACCGAGCCCATCCCGGTGATCTCCGACCTGGCCGGCTCGCCCATCACCCTGCTGGACATCGCCCAGGCCATCGTCCCCCCCGAGAAGTTCAACGTGGGTCTCATCCGGGCCATCGCCGACATCATCACCCTAATCAACTCCATCCCGACGCCCGGGCCGGGCGAGGACCTCGTCATCATCTTCGGCGGGTTCACCGTCTTCGACTTCGACTCCTCCGACCCGAACCTGAAGCTCGACCTGAGCAACAAGAACCTGAACCTCCGGAGTCCCTCCAGCGGCTTCGCGACCCCCACAAACCCCGGCTTCAACTTCGACAACGCCCTGGCCAGCAAGCCCGGCAGCAGCACCAAGAGCTTTACCACGAACCTCCGAAGCGCCAAGTTCGGCAGCGGCTTCAGCTTCCCGATCCTGACCGACCCCTCCCAGGTCTTCGGCCTGCTGCTCGGTCGCGAGGCCACGTTGATCGAGTACGACATGCCGGCGCTCTCCTTCGAGTTCGAGTACACGCAGTTCTTCCCGGTCTTCGGGCCCCTGGGCGTGTCCATCACCCTGAACCTGGGGGCCGACATCGACTTCGGCTTCGGCTACGACACCCTGGGCATCCGGAGGTTTGCGGACGGCGATTTCCGCAACCCGCTGCTCCTCTTCGACGGCTTCTTCGTGGACCAGGGCGACCGGCCCGAGGTGATCCTCACCGGCGGCCTCACGGCCGCTGCCGAACTGAACCTGGGGGTGGCCCGAGCGGGGGTGGCGGGGGGGATCTTCATCGAGGTGGACTTCAACCTGCACGACCCGGACGAGGACGGCAAGATCCGGCTGGGCGAGCTGGCGACGAACTTCCTGAACGAGTTCAAGTACGGCAGCCCGCTGCTGGCGCCGCTGGCAGTCTTCGACGTGCACGGCGAGATCTTCGCCAGGCTGTTCGCCTTCCTGAAGATCGACCTCTTCCTGTTCTCCATCGACAAAGAGTTCGACATCACGCCGCCCATCACCCTGGTGGAGTTCGACATCCCCTTCACGCGCATCCCGACCCTGGCCACCGAGATCGACACCGACGACGGCACGGTGCTGCAGCTCAACATGGGCGCGAATGCGGACCAGCGGCTGGAGGGCGACGAAACCGATATCCTCGAGCGGTTCTTCGTGGAGCAGAGCGGGGCCGGCAAGGTGAAGGTCTGGGCGCCGGACCTCGGGGTCTCCCACGACATGGCCCAGGAGTACGAGGTCACCAGCAAGATCATCGCCCTGGGCGGGCAAGGCAACGACATCATCGACCTGTCGCTGGTGACCGACACGGCGCTCACCTACGAGATCGAAGGCGGGGAGGGGAACGACCTCATCATCCTCAACGCGAGCGCGGGGGCGGCCGAGATCACGGCCGGCACGGGGGACGACACGATCACCGCGGGCGCGGGCGACGACACGATCTTCGGCGAGGGCGGGGACGACATCATCATCGCCGGCGGCGGGAACGACCTGGTCTTCGGTGACGAGGGCAAGACCAGCGCCGAGGCCCTCACCGGCTCCGTGCGGCTCACCGACGGCAACGACGTGATCCTGGGCGGGGCCGGGAGCGACACGCTCTTCGGCGGCGGCGGGGCCGACAACATCGGCGGCGACGTGGACGACAGCTCGGGCGACGCCGACCTGATCTTCGGCGACGGGGCGGTCCTGGGCCTCTCGGGAATGAGCATCACCGAGATCAAGGACACGGCGCGCGGCCAGGGCGGCAGCGACACCATCTTCGGGCACCTGGGGGACGACACCATCTACGGCGGCCGCGGGGACGAGAGCATCTCGGGCGGCGGCGGCGCCGACCTGATCTTCGCGGAGGACGGGTACGATACCATCGAGGGCGGGGCGGGGGACGACGAAATCCACGGCGGCAGCGAGGATGACGTCATCAACGCCGGGGCCGACAACGACCTGGTCTTCGGCGACGAGGGCAAGGACATCATCCACGGCAACGCCGGGATGGACACGATCAACGGCGGCCTGGGGGCCGACACCATCTTCGGCGACGAGGACGCCGACCAGCTCTTCGGCGACAGCGACCCGGACAAGATCTACGGCGGCGGCGCCGCCGACCTGATCCAGGCCGGGGCGGGCGCCAACCTGATATTCGGGGACGACCGGCCAGGCGATTCCACGGGCCCCGAGGGGAACGACACCATCACCGCCAACGGCGGCCCCGACACGATTCACGGGCAGGGCGGCGACGACGAGATCGACGCCGGCGATGGGGACAATCAGATCTTCGGGGAAGACGGCAACGACACCATCACCGCGGGGACTGGTGATCACCTGGTGTTCGGCGGCGCCGGGAACGACCAGATCACGGTCGGCGACGCAAACCCAGGCTCCGAGATTCACGGCGAGGCCGGCGACGACAGCATCATCTCCGGGAATGGCGACGATCTGATCTTCGCGGACTTGGTGGGCGGCACGGGGAATGACACCGTCACCTCCGGCGCCGGCAACGACACCATCTTCACCGAGGGCGGAAACGACGTCATCACGGCCGGGGCGGGGAACGACAGCGTCGAGGCCGGGACGGGGGACGACCTGATCTTCGGCAACGAGGGGAGCGACACCATCGTGGCCGGAACGGGGGACGACACGGTGCGCGGCGGCGCCGGGCCTGACACGATCCTGGGCGGTGCCGGCCACGACCTGATCTTCGGCCACTCGGACACGCTAGGCGGCGACGCCACCGGCAACGCGATCATCGGCGACACCGGCAACGACACCATCTACGGCGATCTGGGCGATGACGTCCTTGAAGGGGGCGAGGACCACGACCTGATCTTCGGCCTGGCGGGCGGGGACCGGATCCTCGGCAACGTGGGCAACGACGAGGTCCACGGTGGGGCGGATGACGACACCATCATCGGCGGCCTGGGCGACGACACGATCCACGGCGGCGCCGGGAACGACCTGATCTGGGGCGGCCTCGAGGACCGGGACAAGGCACTCTTCGACCTGAGCAACCCTCTGAACTTCGCCAACCCGGTCGGCTGGGACGAGGCGGAGGCGCTGACCCCGACCGGCTTCACACCGCCCAGGATCACGCCGGTGGGCCTCAACGGGCTCTCCGTGGACGGCACCTTCATCGACGAGCCCGACAACCCCAGCTCCTTCAACGACATCATCCACGGCGACGAGGGGACTGACTTCATCTTCGGCGGCGGCGGGCGGGACCGGCTGTTCGGGGGCGCCGACTCGGACTACATCGACGGCGGGGCCGAGCGGGACGAGGTGTTCGGCCAGGGCGGGGACGACATCGTCCGCGGCGGCAAGAACGACGACGTGGTCCACGGCGACCACGAGTACCCGCTGGGCTCGGCCCCCCTGGTGGGCGACGAGGGCATCGACCAGCTCTACGGCGACGAGGGCAGCGACTTCCTGTTCGGCGACGCGGGGCGCAAGGGCGCCGCCGGGCTCGGCGGCGACGCCGCCGCGCCGCAGAACAGCCAGGCCGGCCAGCGGCTGTGGGGCGGGGCGGGCATCGATTTCCTGTACGCCTATGCCGACCACGGGATCAATGACCTGGCGGCCGACGTGGCCCTGGAGATGACGCTGCGGGGCGACGAGCTGCACGGCGGCAGCGGGGGCGACTGGCTGTACGGCAACCTGCGCCGCGAGGTGTTCTTCGGCGACAGCGGGAACGAGTACATCCACGGCGACTACCACGCGGGCCCCCTGTACGCGCGGAACACCCTGGCCGACCTCAAGGGCGGGGACGACACCCTCTACGGCGGCACCGGCGAGGACCAGCTCCTGGGCGGCGGCGGCCGCGACTCGCTGTGGGGCGGCGGTGACACCGACTGGCTCGAGGGCCAGGACGGGATGGACACGCTCTACGGCGGCAGCGCCATCGACCTCTTGGTGCTGGACACCAGCTTCCTCTACACCGAGCTGGGGGACACCTTCGACGGGCACTTCGGCAACCAGTTCCTGAACGACATCGCGGACGACAACGCCACCGACATCATGCTCATCGAGGGCACGAACTTCCGCGACGTCATCCGGCTGGGCCAGACCGCGGACGGGACGCTCCACGTGGACTTCCAGAGCTTCCTGCCGCTGGACGTGGCCGCCGAGGACGCCCCGGAAGGCTTCGTGTTCGAGAACCGCGAGATCCTGGCCCCCTGGCGGAACCCCGCAGGCATCCCGCTGGTGGAGCAGTTCCGCATCTCCGGCCTGGGCGCCAGCGACGAGATCTCCTTCCTGGAGGTAGACGAGCCCGGCCGCGGCGTCTTCGTCCTGGACATCGACGACCTGATCGCCCGCAGCGATGACTTCGTGGGCGTCATCGACGGCGGCCCCGGCAACGACCTGCTGCGCGGCACCAAGGGGCGGGACCGCCTGGACGGGGGCCGCGGCAGCGACACCCTGTACGGGCTGGCCGGGGACGATCGGCTGTGGGGCAACAGCACGGCGGGCGAAGAGGCGGCCTCCACCTCTGAGTACGACGTCCTGTTCGGCGGCCGCGGGAACGATGACCTGATCGGCGGCCCCGGGATCAACGACCTCTACGCCTGGACCGACCTGCCCCAGCCCCCCGGCGATCCCGACTACGGCATCTTCGTCAATCCCGGCGACCCGAACGGCCCGGTCTTCGACGACGACGGGGACCTGGACGGGGACGGGTTCCTGGACAGCGACGGGGTGAGTCCCGCGCGCGTCCTCGAGGACACGGGCCTGGACCGGATGCTGGGCAGCCGCAATGCGGACCGGCTGTTCGGCGGCAGCGGCCTGGCCTTCATGTTCGGCAACGGGGGGGACGACCAGTACGTCCGCAAGGACGGGACCCTGTTCGAGTCGGCCGACGGCGGGCTGAACGGCGACGAATGGAAGCAGCTCCTGCTGGAGGACGGAGACGGCAACGGCCAGCCGGACCGCGTCTTCTACGTGGCCGGCAGCGAGGCCGACGACGTCATCACGGTGGACTTCGTCAACGAGCCCGGGCTCCTGGGGGACCACCACCTGGTCACCCGGCTCACCAACAACAACGGCGTCTTCAGCTTCGCCGCCCAGGTGCGGCTGGATTTCAACGCCACAGACGACAGCGGGAACCCGCTCTTCGACGCGGCCGACGTCGTCATCCGGCTGGAGGCGCTGCAGCAGCGGGGGAACCAGCAGGACAGCGCGAGCCCCGACCCGGCCACGCCGACGGCCGGCCTCCCGGCCACCGCCGTGGGGCTGAGCGAGGGGGCCACCCTGCAGGGGCTGCTGCCGCCGGAGGGCGACTTCGACGTCATCCTGATCGATGCCCTGGGCGGAGACGACCAGGTCAACGTCGGCCCCACGGTGCAGAAGACGGTGTGGGTCGACGCCGGGGCGGGCAATGACCGGGTGACCATCCAGGGCGGCAAGGTGGTCCTCTCCGACCAGACCGAGCTGAAGGGGACGGACAACAGCCTGCCGCCGCGCAACGACACCCCCGGGACGGCCTTCCCCCTGGTCGGCCCCTCCCTGGACCCGGCTCTCACCGCGGGCGCGGCGGACCTGGAGCAGAGCGCCAGCTTCACCGGCCTCACCATCGACAGCCCCTCGGACCAGGACTGGTATCGCTTCAGGCTGGCGGCCGCCCCGGCGGAGGGGGCGCGCCTCACGCTCACCAGCGCCTCCGACCTGGACGGGCTGGACCTGGCGCTGTTCGCGCCGCAGAGCGTGGCCGACGCGCCCGGCACCCAGGGAACGGCGCTGGACCTCGGCGCCTTCGACGACTCGCCCCTGGTCATCGGCCCCTCCGTGGCCGCCGGGGAGTCGGACTGGTATCGCTTCACCCTGGGGCGGGCCGGCACCGCCGCCGACGTGATCCGGCTGGAGGCCGCGGCGGGTCTGCAGCTCTCGCTGGTGGCGGCGGACGGCACCGTGCTGGCCACCGCCGCCGGGAGCGCCGTCTTCCCGGCGGGGTTGTCCCTGGACGGCCGCGCGGCCGGGGAGTACTTCCTGCGGGTGTTCGGCGCCCCGGGGCCGGCCCCCGCGCCCTACGTGCTGACCCTTTTCGGCGCCCAGTCGGCCTCGCTCCAGCTCGGGCGCGACCGCACCGACCAGGGGGTCATCCCGAGTGACACCATCGAGACGGCCTTCGCGCTGCCGGCGGTGCAGAGCCTGGAGGGCGTCAAGGGCCTGACGATTCACGACGCCGATGACGTGGACGTGTTCCAGTTCACGCTGGACCGGGCGGGGATCGTGGGCGATCGCATCCACCTGGTGAAGGCGGCGCCCACGGATGACCTGGTCCTCGAGGTCCTGGACCCGGCCGGGGCGGCGGTGCGGACGGGGACCGACACGGCGCCCCTGCTGCGAACGGTGGACCTGGAGGGGCTGGCGGCGGGCGACTACTTCCTGAAGATCTCCACCCCGGGCCCCCTGGCCCGGTACGAGCTGGCCTTCCAGGTGCCGTCGGTGCGCGCCTCGGACCGGGCCATCACCCCGGCGGCCAACGGGAGCCAGGAGACCGCCCTGGACCTGGGAACCTACACGAGGTTCCCGCGGGTCACGGGACTGGCCCTCGACACGGGCCAGGAGGACTGGTTCTCGTTCAGCCTGCAGCGGGATGGAGTGCCGGCCGACGTGATCACCCTGGTCAAGACGTCGGCCGCGGCGCCCCTCGTCCTGGAGCTGTTCGACGAGGGCGGGACCTCCGTGGTCGGGCCGGTTTCCGGCGCGGGCGCCCTGGAGGCCGTCCTCTCCCTCAACGGCCTCGATGGGGGGCAGGACTACTTCCTGAAGGTGTCGGGCGCCACGGGACCCACCGCCTACGAGCTGAAGCCGGGGAACCGGGTGACCGAGGGGACCATCCATGAGGCGACGGGGCCGGCCGGCCTCACCCGCACGGAGACCAGTACCGTGCGGGAGTTCGGCCACACCCGGCTGGACCTGTCCGGGAAGCAGACCACCTTCCTCGACCTGGCCACCCTCGAGGCGGGCACGGACTATCTGGTCCGGGTCACCTCGCCCAACCGGCTGCCCACGGAGTACTCGCTGGCCTTCGACCTGGCCGATGACGAGGACCCGGCGGACCACGCCACCAACCTGGCGGCCAAGGCCAGCCCCGTCCGGCGCGACGTGATCCTAGGGGGCGAGGGCCACGACGTCCTCCAGGGAGGCCCGGGCGAGGACTGGATCTTCGGAGGGCCGGGCAACGACGTGCTGACCGGCGGCCTGGACCGCCAGGCCGAGGACCTCCTCTTCGGCGGCACCGGGGACGACACCTTCCAGCTCATCCCCGACGGCCTGCCCTTCCTCAAGGGGACCACGGAGACCTTCATCCCGACCTTGAGCGACCGCTTCGACGGCGGCCCGGACACCGACCGGGTGCTGTTCCTGGGCGGCGACTTCGACAGCCTCAGCCAGGCCGTGCCCGACGACGTGGCCATCCGCTGGAACCGGTTCCTGCACCGCTACGAGTTCACGGCCCTGGCCTGGGATACCGCCAACCAGCAGTTCGCGGTGGAGGCGGAGGTCGTCAACGCCACCAAGACCGGCCCGCTGAACGGCCAGCTCTCGGCCGACGCCCACTTCCGGCTGCGGGTCCCGGGCCAGTTCGACGGGCAGTTCCAAGACGTCACGGTGGCGCGCGACGAGGCCAACACCACCATCACCGAGCTGGCGGCCGACATCCAGGCGGCGCTGGACGGCGTCTTCACCCCGGGCAGCGTCATCGTGGAGTTCCCCGACGGCGTCCTGCGGCTGCGCGTGGACGGGCAGGGGCTGGAGCTACGCGCCGAGGCGGACGACCCCACGGTCACGGATCTCGGCTTCGAGCGCCTCTCGCCCGGCTCGCCCATCTATGTCCAGAACTACGTCTTCTACCAGACCATCAGCGTCGAGAAGACGGTCATCGAGACCCGCGCCGGTGACGACGTGGTCCACGGCAATCCCGAGTTCCTGTACCCCAACGTGCCCAGCGAGTGGGGGATCGACCCGGGGGACTTCGAGCAGCGGGCACTGATCGGCGCCCTGGAGATCGATGGCGGGGACGGCAACGACCGGCTCTTCGGCGGCGCCCTGGACGACACCATCTTCGGCGGCGACGGGGCCGACGTCATCTTCGGCGGGGGCGGCAACGACGACATCCATGGCGGCCCGGGGCGGGACCTCCTGGTGGGGGACCGGATCCTGGAGCCCGACCCATTCGAGTTCGTCACGCGGGCGGGCGCCTCCGACCGGAACGACCTGGTGACCTTCGCGGCCGAGCTGCCGGCGGTGCAGGCCGGCTCGACCATCGGGGGCCTCAACCTGCACCTGGGCGACACGGGGGACTGGTACATCATCCCGGCGGCCGAGGCGGCCCGCCGCTTCGGGCAGGCCACCGCCACCACCGCGCTCCTCACCGGGGACATGATCGAGGTCCGCGAGGTGGTGGACAACGAGGGCACCTTCGTGCCCACCGGATCCAAGCTCCGGGCCTTCCTCTTCGCCGCCGAGGACATCGCGGACCCGGGCGAGCCCATGCAGCTCGTGCCGCGGGAGAAGTTCTTCGGGGTGCCGGAGTTCTACCTGCTGCACGTCACCGACGAGCTGGAGCCCTCGGCCGCCACCGCGGGGCACGGCCTGCTGCTGGATGGGGTGGACGACAAGGTCACTGTCCCGGCCGACGTCAGCCTCGACATCCGGCGGACCGCCACCATCGAGGCGTGGCTCAAGGTCGATGCCAAGGCCGACGGGACCCTCGACTTCGACACGGACAACAACGGCGTGGACGACAGGTTCTGGATGCCGATCATCCAGAAGGGCCGGCCGGGGACGACCGGCTCGCCCAACTTCGCCGTCGACCATCGGACCTACACCCTGTGGCTCCACCGGGACGGTTTCCTCCACTTCACCTCCGCCAACGGGAGCTTCCAGGACGGGGTGGTGAACACGCCGGCCGGCTCCATCCAGGCCGGCCAGTGGTACCACGTCGCCGGCGTGATGGACCGGAACGCGGGCGTCATGCGGATCTACTTGAACGGGAACCTGGTGGGGACCGGCACCGTGGGCACCGGGGACGCGGAGACCAACGCCGGGCAGCCGCTGCTCTTCGGCCAGACCCTGGAGACGGATCCCAGCTTCACGCCGTTCAAGGGCACCCTGGACGAGATCCGGGTCTGGAACGTGGCCCGGCCCGCCGCCGACATCCAGGACGACTTCCTGCGCGCCCTGCAGGGGGACGAGCCCGGCATGACGGGCTACTGGCGCTTCGAGGAAACGGACGACGGGGACACCGGGGTGGCGGGCCACCAGGTCCTCGACCTCACGGCGCAGGAGAACGACGGGGAGCTGACGCTGGGGACCATGGGCAACGTCTCCTTCTCGGCCGCGCACGACGTGCCCGGCCGGGAGCTGATCCTGCCCTTCGGCCCCGGCAGCTACGAGATCCGCTTCCTGGACCCACTGGGCCAGTCGCTCCACGTGCCCGGCGACGAGGCCGCGGCCGTGTTCTCCGCCGTGGAGCTGGGCGGGCAGCCCGTGCTGATCCCGCTGGGGGACATCGACGGCGACACGCTCCAGGACGCCATCGTGTCGGTGCGCGATTCGGTCCTGGATCCGTCGAACCCGACCCAGACCCGGAGCTTTGCCCGTATCGCCTTCGGCGGCCCGGGGGGCCTGGACCCCGACCGGGTGTCGCCGCCCATCACGCTCCAGCTCCCGGCCCCGATCCTCTCCGGAACGCCGACCAACCGGTCGCAGATCATCGCCGCGGGGGACCTGGACGGCGACCTGATCGACGACATCGCCATCGCGGTGACTCGGACCGTCGCGAGCGTCACCACCAGCACCGTCTACATCCTGTTCGGCCGCCCCAACTGGTCCGCCGGCTCGGTGGAGGCGGACGCCGGCCTGTCCGCGGAGTACTTCTACCTGCCCGGGTTCTCGCAGGTCACGACCTTCCCGAACTTCAACGCCCTGTCGCCCGACCTCACGCGGGTGGACGCCCAGGTGAACTTCGGGGCGACCAGCGGCGCCTTCCCCGGCGTCGCGGACGCCAACGTGTTCGCGGTGCGCTGGACGGGCCAGATCCGGGTGGACACCCCCGGGCTCACGACCTTCTTCCTGAACAGCGACGACGGCAGTCGCCTGTTCGTGGACGGCGCCCTGGTCATCGACAACGGCGGCCTGCACGGGATGTTCGAGAAGTCGGGGAGCGCGAACCTCGGCCCGGGCTTCCACGACGTCCGCGTCGAGATGTTCGAGAACACCGGAGTGGCCGGCGTGATCCTCTCCTGGGATCCGGCCGGACCCACCGGGAAGCAGGTGATCCCGTCGGAGGTCCTGTTCCGCGACGCGCGCGACGTCATCAACGTGGCCAACGACGCGGACAAGGCGCTGAGCTTCGGCTCCAGCCCGATCACCATCGCCTCGGCGGGGAATGTGACGCCGGTCTACGCCACGGGGCTGATCGGCCAGTACTTCAATTTCCCGGACACCGGCTCGCTGGACCGGATCCCGGACCTCTTCGAGGGGGACTTCCTCCGGAACACCGCCGCGGGGAACCCGGCGGCCGCCACCGTCCTGACCCTCACCACCCTCACCGAGCTGCCCGCGCACGAGAGCATCGACCTGGACTTCCTGCTGGCAATCATCGACACCTGGGACGGCGGCGTTGCGGGAATCACGGCGACCAATCCGGGCCCGGTGAACGGGCAGCTCGCGGCGGACGTGGCCCTCAGCCTGACCGTCCAGCAGAGCGGCAGCCCGACGCTGGTCCTGCCGGTCACCGTCGCCCAGGCGGCCACGGCCGACAACCTCAGCCTGGCCCACCTGGCGGCGGACCTGGAGGCGGCCCTCGACGCCGCGGCTGTGGCCCAGGGCCTGGACGCCACCACCTTCAGCGTGTCGGTCCAGACCGCCCGGCTCCGGATCGCCTCGGCGAGCCCGGCCATCACCGGGCTGACCATCCAGAACGCCACGGTCCTGGGCTTCTCGGCGGGCCAGACGTCGCCCGTGGACGCCACGGCGTTCGACCGGTTCAACGTCGAGGTGGACGGCACGGTCGTCTTTGTGGAGACCTTGAGCAACGTCCCGGGCAAGCTGCAGACCTACGTGCCGCCGGCGGGGGTCCTGCTGAGCGCGACCACCAACATTGGCTTCGGCGGCAACTTCGACTCGATCTATGATCTGGGCAACGACCCGCGCCTGCGGGCCATCCCCCACACCGGCGACACCCTGACCGTTCGCCTGTTCGCCTCCGGTCCGGGCTGGCAGGGGGGCGGCGACGAGTCCTGGGCCGTGGACAACCTCCGCGTGCGCCTCAACCTGGCCGGCGGGACCTCCCAGGATGTCTTCTTCACCGACCTCGACGACGGCGCCCCGGCCCAGCTCTCCGGCGTCACCACGGTCGAGCCTGTCCAGGGCTTCGGCCCGACGGTGACCCGCACCGACGCGCAGATCAACTTCGCCACGCCGTCTGACACGAGCCCCTTCGGCGGCCTGGCGGGCTTCACCAACACCTTCGCGGCCCGCTGGACCGGCCAGCTCTTCGTGGACCAGGCGGCCCGCCTCATCGCACAAAACCCGGGGCCGGTCAACGGCCAGATCGCCGCGGACCTGCCCTTCACGCTGGACGTGCTGACCTTCGACGGGGCCACGGCCACGCTGCCCCTGACGCTGACCCAGGCGGCAACGGCGGGCAACGCGAGCCTGGCGGACTTGGCGGCCGATCTGGGCGCGGTGGTCAATGAGGCGCTGAACGGAGCCGGCTTCGGTCTCAGCGCGGTGACGGCGGGCGTGGAGACGGACCGGCTCCGGCTCGTCGCCAACAACGCGACCATCGCGCGGTTCACGCTCCACGGCGCCACGAGCCTGGGCTTCGCGGCCGACCAGCAGTCGGTGGCGGAGGGCCCGGTGTCCTTCTCCCTGTCCAGCGACGACGGCAGCCGGCTGTTCCTGGACGGCCAGCTCGTCATCGACAACGATGGCGTGCACCCGCCCCTCACCAAGACCGCCACGCTCACGCTGCTCCGCGGCTACCACGACATCCGGGTGGAGTACTTCGAGAACTTCGGGGCGATCGCCCTCGTGACGCTTGCGTGGGATCCGACCGGCGGGACGTCCTATGCGGTGATCCCCGCGGCGAACCTGGTGCAGGCCGATGCGGGCCCCGGCGACCCGGGGTCGAGCGCGGACCTCTTGGTGGCCCAGGCCAGCGCGGTGGACCTGATCTCGGGCCGGCCACGGGAGCGGTGGATCGAGGGGACGCCGACCTTCTTCAAGCGCTTCGTCGTCAGCGGGGCGAATGCGGCCGGGGTGGGCGACGTGACGCGGGACGGCCAGCCCGACTTCGCCATCCTGCGCTCCGACCGGGTCGAGATCTACAAGGGGAGCGATTTGCCGGGCGGGCCGGTGCTGGCCTCGACGATCATGGGGGCCGCGGGGCAGTTCACGGGCATGGCGGTCCGGCCGGCCGGGGACGTGGACGGGGATACGGCGGCGGACATCCTGCTTGTGGGCAGCGGCTTCCTGATCCTCGGCGACAGCCTGCCGGCCAACGCGAACCTGTCGGCGCTCCTGGCCGATCCCGACGGGGGCGGGCCGCAGGTGCCCCAGGCCTATGCCCTGCCGGAGGGCAGCTTCCGCAGCATCGGCGACTTCGACGGGGACGGGTTCGACGACCTGGGGGCGGCCGCCCTCCTCACCACCGACACCCTCAACGAGGGCGGCGAGCTGGTGCACCAGGTGGTGCATGTATACCTGGGCGGGCAGAGGACAGGCCTGGCCGCGAGCTTCGCGGCGCCGGACCTGGTGCTGGAGCCCGGCCGGGCCAGCTTCGGGGCGCCGGGAACCGTGACGCCTCAATCCCTGCTCTTCGGGCCCGTCGGCGAGTTCTTTGGGACCGACGACGTGTTCCGGACCCTCCTGGGCGTGGCCGGCCCGGGCGGCGACGCCCTCCGGCTGTACGACGGCGGGGACCTGGGTGAGGCGGTGGCCGCCGCCGCCGGGCCCGCCCTCCAGCCCCAGAAGCTGTTCCAGTTCGAGCTGGCCACGCCCATCGCGCCGGTCTTCGTGCCGCAGCCGCCGCCGGGCGTGGACCTCTCCAACGACGGGGCGCCCCGCGTGCGCGACGCCTTCGCCCTGCTGGGCGAGACGGAGAACGAGGGGCTCTCCCGCGCGCAGAGCGTACCCGACTTCAACGGGGACGGGGTGCCGGAGCTCCTGGTCCACGGCACGACGGGCACGTACCTGCTGTTGGGCCCCGTGACGCTGGACGACCTGGCCGACGTCTCGGACGAGGCCGATCTTCTCATCAACGCCGACGTGGGGCGGCCGGCCAGCCGCATGGGCGACGTCAACGCGGACGGCCTGGCGGACCTGGTGTTCATCCGCCCCGGCACCCCCGGCCAGTTCGTCCTCACGGTC
>Ga0214473_10001909_pt1 | contig 26427 bp, 15 predicted proteins | sample RVTome_7_FD_203509 | JGI IMG/M metagenome (GOLD analysis project Ga0214473, IMG submission 203509) | Soil microbial communities from uranium-contaminated site in the Upper Colorado River Basin, Wyoming, United States - RVT98D197 | ecosystem: Environmental > Terrestrial > Soil > Contaminated >...
CTCGGCATTCTTCGGACGCGGCGGAACCCGTGTACCATGTCCAGCCGCCGCGTCCGAAGAATGCCGAGTCCGGGCCCTCGATGTTGCCGGCAGTAACGTACGGTTCGGTGCAGTACGTATCCGGCTTCATCCCCCGGACGATTGGGTTCAGTTTCGAATACATCCTGTACGCACTTTCCCCGCGACCGAGCATCGCCGCCGCAATAACGGCCCACGTGGCGGCATGAGTGTACACACCGCCGTTTTCCCGCATGCCCGGACTGTATCGCGTGAGGTATCCGATCTGCGCGTCGGGAGTTTTGTACGCGGGCCGGAGAAGAAGAGGACCGATCTCCACTTCGAGTTTCTTCTCGACGACGTCCATCACCTGCCGCGCTTTTGACGCGTCGGCAACGTCCCCGATGATCGCCCATGTTTGCGGGTTGAGCCACACGGATCCTTCCCGGTTCTCCTTACTCCCGATTCTTTCGCCCGAGTCTTTTGTCGCGCCGTAGTACCATTCCCCATCCCACACAAGTGCATTGATGGAACGCTTCAGTTCACCGGCACGACCCGAATACGCCTTCGCCCTCCCGGCATCGTTGCGGCGCCGGGCAATCTCTGCGAAATCAAGGAGAACACGGTGGACGAAATGTGCCAGCCAAACCGATTCTCCTTTCATATCCAAACCGACGGCGCTAAGTCCGTCGTTCCAGTCACCTCCGCCGATCAGCGGGAGCCCCCGGAGACTGAACCGCCTCAGCGAGTAATCGATGGCGCGTGTGCAGTGCTCGTACAGACTTGCGCCAAGCGTATCATCGACCCAGACGTCGCGCGCGTCGAGCGCGGAGAAGTCGTTGGTTTCCAGCAGGTAGCTGTTTACGACGTACGGCAACCAGAGAAGGTTATCCGAGATCTGGTTTCGAAGGCCAATCTCCGACAGCGGATGCCACCAATGATACACGGATCCGTCCTTGAACTGATGGCGTGCGTGGAGCCGGATTTGCTGCAGTGTTTTCTCCGGAGCGATGGTGAGCCATATCTGGCTGTCCTGCAGCTGGTCGCGAAAGCCATACGCTCCGCCGGTCTGGTAATAGGCCGTGCGTCCCAACAGCCTTCCCGATATCGTCTGGTACTTCAGCCAGGTGTTCTGCATGATGTTCATGCCGTCGTCCGGCGTCTTGACCGCCACAGTGGTCAGAAGCGACTCCCACCGGCGGCGAACATCGCCGAGCGCGCGATCCACCTCGGAGAGTCTCCTGTACTTCCGAACGTAGCCGATTGCTTTCTCCCGTGAATCGGCGGCGCCGAGAGTGAAACAAACAACTTTCGCTTCAGCGGCTTTCAGAGCAACGTTCACGTGGAGGCTCGCGACGGGATCCAGCCAGTTTCCTTCGCGCTTTTCCAGCCGACGGCGTTCAATTCCGCCAGGCGCCGCTTGCGTCCCATACATGCCAAGGAACGTCTCTTTGTCCGTGTCGTACGATTCGGGCTTGAGGGACGAGGAATGGAACGCCACGTAAGGCCAGTCTGTGTTCCAGTGCCCGCGCGCCGAAGGCACTTCCCAGAGTCGTTTTGTGGCCATTACCGAGTACGATCGCGGGTCGTATTCCGTTTTAATGAAGGACTTTTGGAATTCGCGGTGCCAATCGGGAGCCTGACCGAGACACCACTCGAGGTAAGTGAAAAGATCGATGGTACGCGAACGGCGAGTTCGATTCCGGATGGTCAATCGCCAGATCTCGAGGGGGTCGTCATCCGGTACGAAGACAAGGAACTCGGTTTCAATTCCGTGGTTTGTGGACTCGATGACGCTGTAGCCGGGGCCGTGCCTGCAGCGGTAGGCATCCGGTTCGGCACACACAGGCTTCCATCCTGCCGACCAGACGTTGTTCTTCTCGTCCCGGAGATAGATGAACTTCCCCCACTCATCCTTCACGAGATCCTGTTCCCATCGCGTAACACGATTCAGCTGCGCGTGCGCCCGCCAGCTGTACCCGCCGCCGGTTTGGGAAATCGTCAGCCCGTACTCCCCGTTACTAATGACGTTGATCCAGGGACGTGGCGTTCGTGGAGTGGTAATGATGTATTCTCTTCCATCGGGAGAGAAGTGACCGTATCGTGTATTGAATGATTTCACGGTGAACAAACATGGAGTGCTGAGTTTCTTCAGAAGGAAATTCCGAGAGTGAACCGGTGCGTCTCTTTCAGTCGGCCATGGTCTGCCCACGCGTAGTCGAAGTTCACAGTATAGGTGTCCAGGCCATACCGCAGTCCGGCGCCGACAGTGGGTCCGACCTCGGAATCGGACAGGAACAGATGTTGATATCCGCCGCGGAAAAAGAGCAGGTTATCGAACGCCCATTCCGCGCCCGCGCTGATGCTTTCGGTGTTGTCGCTCGGATGAAACGCATCCACGGCCACATGCACCGTGTTGGCATCGTTAAGAACAAACGGCATACCGATGCCCACGCGGAACAGAACGGGAAGCGAAAATTTGTCCGTCAGCAACTCAGCCGGGAGGTTCGCGTTGTCGCCGTACCGGTCGGGGTTTTGGTCGTACAGTATCCGGAGGTCGGTGCCGTCGAACTGCGCGCGCGTCCCGAAGTTCGAGATACTCGCCCCGATGCGCAGACCGTTTTCCGAGATCCGGTACAACGTCCCGACGTTCAGAGCGAACGCGCCCATCGAACTGTGCCAGATGGTTTCTTGCAGATACGAAACCTGCATTCCCACGGAGAAACGGTCCGAAATCCGGCGGCCGTAACCGATCGCGAAGGCAAGGTCGGACACCGTGTAGCGCTCCCCCGTCCCCAACGGTTGTTCGACAGTTCGCACGTCGATCTCGCCGGAATTCAACGACGTGACGCTCGCGTAGAGGTTGCCGAAATCCCCGAACATGAGTCCCACGGCGGCAAAGTCGTACGCGATATCGGCAATCCATGGACTGTGGGTGAACTGGACACCGTTCACGTCGTACTGTCCTATCGCCGCCGGGTTGTAATAAGCGGCCTGAATGTCGCCGTACAAGGTTGCTCCCGCATTCCCCATCGCTGCAATTCTCGCGTTCGGCTCGATCAGCAGAAATTGACCGACACTGGTTCCCGTCTTCGACTGTCCGTACAGCGCCGTGACGCCCAGCAGAAGAATACCTTCGTACAGTAGCGTATGTTTCATGGTCTGCGTCCCTACTTGATGATGGCGAACTTGCCGATGTAGCTGCCGAGGTCCGCCGCATCGACATGGAACACGTAGAGTCCCGGAGCAACATCCAGATTATCCTTTGTGCGAAGATCCCATGCGACATATCCAGGCGTGGAGCCATCGTGCGTGAGTGTCCGGACAAGCTCACCGAGGACCGTATAGATTCGTACGGTACAACGCTGAGGCAAACCGCGGAATTCCATGCGTCTGTCACCGCGGCCCGACGTCGCGAACAAGCCGGGTTCGAAGCTGGCGGCGCCGACGTACGGATTCGGAACAACGTACGGGGGCGTTTTGAATTCTTGCTTTGCTTTTCCGCTTTCAACCACTTCGCCGGTCGTTGTAAACACAAGAACATCCCCCTCCGTGAAAGGATAGAGAAGCCTGACGTCATAAACATCCCCCAGCGTTGGACCGAGAACTCCCACGCTGTCGTTATTCTCGATCTTGATCGACCAGGTGTAACGATCACTTGTCGGCAGACTGTCAGAGCCGGAGAGCACTTGTATTACTTCTGCGCTGCCGCCCGGACGCGGCGTGAGTGTTGAGTCGTAAGGTGTTTGGTCGACAAACCTGCAGCGAAGGTGCTGGTCGCCCTGCGGAGTATGGGCGACAACACGGAACTTCACCGGCCTGCGGAAGCTTGGCAGCGGGAAAATCCCTTCGGCGGTGTCAATCACAGTATTCGAGAAGGTGATGGTCATGTCGTAAGGAAATCCGCTCCGACGGAGAGTGATGGGCATCGACACGCCGGCGTAAGTCACGTCGAGTCGTGCGTTCGTTGAACTCCCCGCGGCGAATCCCGTCCGGAGAGAATCCACCACAACCGTGGGGAGAGTCGAGACGATCGGCTGGACACCGGCCCCGGATAGACCTGTTCCTTCCCCAAAGAAATCATCTCCCGTTTGAAAAAGTACTTCCCCCGTCGTGCTGTCGATGAGGTTGTAGGAATGCGCCCGAACCTCATCGGCCGTCGCATTGAAGGTGAGCTTGAAGATATGATTATCCGGCACAATACCCGAATCCATCACTTTCACCGTGGCCGTCCCGGTTCCGGCGCCGGCGATCTGTGTCGGGCCCGACGTGGTGGCCGAAGTAATGCCCAACACCTTGGGGTTCGGCCGGAGCGCAACGACGTTCTTCGGGAGGATGGTTCCACCACGCGGCGTTCGCGAAACTGTTATGGCATTCTCCGAAGGATAATAGGTGAAGACATCCTGGCTTTGGAGTCTGATAGTTGGACCGTAATCGTAGGCACAGACGGCATAGTAGTACAGCTGGCCGTTGACGACCGTCGTGTCTCTGAACCTATGTGTGACCCCCGTTTCGGCCCCGAGGTAGTATGCCACACCATCGACGTTCGTTTCCGTATAACCGCTCCGACCATCCTTCAGATCAAACTGTGCGATGGGTTTTCCGTTTCCGATCGGTCCCGTTCCCCTTCCCGTCTGAATGATCCGCGGATCTCTGAACTCCGGATCGGTAGACCGGTAGATGCGATAGCCTTCGAAGTCGTTGACCGTCACAACCGGGTCGGTGGAGTGTTCCGATTCATCATTCCATGTCAACTGCACGTAACCGTCCCCTGCCTCCGCTTTGACGGTCGGAGGCGGCGGCGGAACGGCAAACTGATAATTGGCGTTGTAGATGGCCTGCACGACCTTGATGGTTGACCTCAGTTCCTGCAGGTCGGCGCCTTGCGCGAGTGCCAGACTGAATCGTTCGGTCTTGCCGGCTTTGAGGGTAAACGGTCCGGAGGCAAACAAGAAACCGATATTGATGTTCGTTGCGCCGGACCGCTGGTCGAATCGGTCAGCCGGATTGGAGCTGGTCCATTTCTCGTAAAGTTCCCCCGGCCAGTCGGCATGCGGGGGCCTGCCCGTCCTGTAGAAGACGATGTTGTCCGCAATTCCACCGGGGTTGTTGATGTAATTCATCTGGAATCCGGTCAATCCGATTTGATCGGACTCGTCTTTGTCTGTCTTGTCGAAGTGGGGTTCTCCGTTGGTCGGAGTGCCATTGCCTTCCCCGTTATCGTTTGATCCGAAAATGCCGTCTTCGCCGGTATCGTCGGCCAGTGCCACCCAATCCATGTCTTCGTCTCCAGTCCACCATTGCTCGGCGAGAACCGCCGGCCGGAGCGTTATCGGTCCATAAAACGAGCTGAATTTCGCCGTGTCATAGCGCGTGGCCGCGTACGCGAGGATGGCATCACGTCCATCGATACGTATGCCGGGGCCACCGTCCCGCTTCTCGTCGGTAATTCCATCGTCATCGTTGTCAACGAAGTCTCCAGGCTTTCCGGGAGTTTCCAGGTAAGCGTATCCGAGATACCCGGTCGGATAGCAGGAATTGGACAAGCCCCTGCCGTGCCCGAAGTAGTCCCATGTGTACACAAGATTGAGACCCGACGTGGTGTCGAAAAACGCATTGTCGTCGTCCGATTCCGCGACACCGTCGCAACTGATCGCTTCACCGCCGACTCCCGAATCCATATAGAGGCCGAAGATGATATTCTCAGGCTGGCCGGTCTGCGGATAGTCCGTTGTGCTCTCATTGGTAATGTCGTAATGCCAGAAAATGACGTTCTGCGCCTGAGGGTTCGACCATTGGAAGCCACGAACCTCGATCCGCAACCCGAGGCCACGCCGGGAGGAATCGCGGCTGTCGGCAAAGTACTGGCGTGTTGTGCCGGGCCAGTAGTTCCACTTGTCATAGTAATCGTCATCCATCACAGTGAAGCTCTCCTGATCTGCGGCGGGCTGCTTGCCGAAGTAGCCGTTCCAGTAGCCGTCCCACGAGGCGTCCTTGTCCGGCCACGTTGGCGGCCACGTGCGGGGGTCGTTGCTGATGGCCGGCGACCTCCCGCGGTTGACGATGGGGTCGGGCTCGAAGTACCCCGGCCTCGGCTCGAAGCGCATCGTCACACGGGAAAAGGGACTCTCTTCCTGGCGCTCGCGATATCCTGTTTCCATGATATACGTGGAGTCACCGCTCGCAAGTTGTATCTTTGCCAGCACGAATGGAGTAATTCCGTCCGTGTAGTTAACGCCGCTGCCTTTTGGCACCTCAACAGAATGGAAAACGCTCAAGTCCACGTTGAGTGGGTCGGGCGGATAGTCTCCGACCATGCCGTAGTTGTAGAACACGGTGCGGATGTTGTTCGCATCCTGAAAACCGGACCGCTCCGCGTCGAGCCGACCCCTTTTCTCTTTGGGAACCGGCGGCTGAAGTTGAGCCAGCGTCGGCCCGGGGATCAGCAGCACGAGGATCACCATGAGAATAAGAGCGCCGGGTCGTTTAGTGTTCATGAAAGACTTCTCCATCATCATAAGGACGAATTCATCGAGATACCTACTTCGATCCGCCGTGGCGGGTAGTACCTCGTCGGGTTGGCGAGCTGATTCCTGTCCTGCGACAACGGGAACAGCCCGTAGTCGGGACTGCCGGTATTTGCAAACACCGAGCCGTTGAAGTAGCGCGCGTCGAAGAGGTTGAACACACGCACAAAGAAGCTGAGGTTAGCACCCGCGACGGAGAAATACTTCTCCGCACGCAGGTCGACAAGGAAGCCGTTCGGTTTGCGTTCTGAGTTCTTTTCGACCGAGGAGCCGAATCCCGAGCCGAGGGCCGGCGTGTACGGCTGGCCGCTGCCGAATCGCAGTATCGTGCTGAAGGAGTAGTTTCCCGCCTCCGAGAGCTGGACGGTCAGGTTGAGGGTATGCCTCTGGTCCCAGTTCAGCGGAACCTGCCGGGGCCTGGGATCCTCACCTGCCGCTGCCCGGTTCGCCGTCTCACTCGGGTCGCTCGAGTTACCCTGGGCCGTTTGCCACGTGTAGTCGATGGTCGAGCTGAGAATTCCCACCTGACGCTGGTCGAGCGAAATCGTGAATCCCGTCACGCTCCCGAAATCCACATTCGTCAGTCGCGCGTACGACGCGGCTGTGTAGGTGTCGATGAACTCGACGCCGAGGAGGTCACGAATGTCCTTATAAAACAGATTCACGCTCAGACCCAGAAAATCTGCGACGGCCTGTTTGTATCCGAATTCATACTGGACAGTTCGCTCGGGCTTGATATCCGGATTTCCGTACACCTCCCCGTAATTCCCGGTGCCGGCCTGCAGGCGGTACAGCTTCTGGTAGTTCGCATTGTTGAATATGTCCCGCAGCGGTGGCAGCTGGTAGAAGTGGCCGTAGGAGAAAAAGACCGATGACGTTGTCGTTATCGGATAGGAAATGCCGATGCGCGGAGCCACGGAAGTCTTCTTCGTTGTGCGGCGGGGAACCGACCGCGGAGCCCCCGCAATCGCGTTGGCGGGGTTGGCAAGGTCGCTCGGAAGAAACGCGCGAGCGTCAAAGTATTCAAATCGAAGGCCGGCGCGAACGGTCAGGTCGTTCCACTCGACCTGGTCCTGTGCGTACGCGGCAAACGAAACCGGGTGATAGCGCTGCACGCCCGGATAGTCGGGCGGAAAATCGACGTACCGGTAGAGGGTATCTCCTTTGTACGTCAGCGTCCCCGACGTGCCGAAGTCGATCGCCGACGTTTCGAAATCCCCTCCGATCTTGACGAGATGGTCGTTCGTGACCTGACTCGTCACGGAACCCTTGAGAACCAGCGCGTTCGTCTGCTGTTCGAAACGGCCGAAGTCCACGCCGGCCACGGACGCGCCGTATTCGTAATCGCTGATGCCCGTGCTCGAGCCGGCGTAGTCATACTGGCGGTCGTAAAAGTTATCAAATACCCAATCGTGATACTTGAAATAATTCTGGCGCACGCTCAGCGTGTAGAACGTCGAGGAGGAGATCGTGTGCGTCCAATCAAGACCGTGAACGAGCGAAGTCGTCCTCTGTGTCTTCTTGCCGTCGGGGTTAAACCGGAACGTGAACGCGTCGTCTATCGAGCTGGCATCGATGATATTCCCGAGAGCCTGATAACTGATCTCGATCTGCGGCAGCGAGCGATTGGTTATTTTGAAGAGCCCGGACCACTCTCGCGAATAGGCAAGCGCCACGATTTTCCCGTCACCGTTCGGGCGCGAGAGCCATTGAAGAGGACTGGAAAGTCCGTTGGTGTCAAGCGGGTTGAACCGCCGTTCACCGAGGTAGTAATCGTTGTAGACGTTCCGCCGGCCGTTGAAAAGAAAGTACGTCCGGGGTAGTCCGGTCGGACCGCTAATGCTCAACTGGTAACTCTGGTTAAGCAGGTTGGGTCGGAACTGGTAGCTCAGGTTCCGCGGACCGCCGCTGCCGTAGAGAAAACTTCCCGACAGGGCTTCGGCATTCAGTGCGAAGTTCTCACTGCCCGATTTGAGGACTGTGTTCACAACCCCGCTCATCGCCTGGCCGTATTCCGCGTCGAAGGTGCCGGTGATGACCTGCACCTCCTGGATCAACGACCGGTCGATCTTCACCGTCGATGAATTATCGTAGGAGTTGTTGACCGACACTCCGTTCACCTGGTACTGCACCTCGCCCGCACGTCCCCCCCTGAAGTGCCCGTCGACAACCCCTGCCTGGAGATTGACAATGTCCTTGAGATCCTGAACAGGCAGCCTTTGAATCTGTTCGTCCGTCACCGTCGAAACCGTGCTGGTGAGGTTCACGTTGATGACGGGTTTTTCCGCGACAACCACGACGCCTTCGGTCGTTACGGCCGCCTCATCGAGGACGGCGTCGACCTTCGTCGTGCGGTCGACCGCGACGCCAACATCCCTGACTGTGTACGGTCGGTAGCCGATCAGCCGGAACTCGACCTCGTACGACGCCGGGGGAATGTTGATGATGTTGAAGTATCCATCAACGTCCGTCGACGCGCCGAGCGATGTCCCGACAAGAACGACGTTAACGCTGATAAGGGGTTCGTTTGTTGCTTTATCCGTCACGCGACCGGAGATCTTTCCCGTCGTACCCGCCAGGGCCACGGAAAAACCCAGGACAAGGGCCGTCGCGCACGAAACAAGCACCTTCCCTCGGTTGATTCTGTTCGTATCCATCGATCGTGTGCAAAGATGTGATAACGGACCGGAGACGAAGCGTCTCCGCCTGCGTGAATCACGATAAGACGTGAAGAGGCGGATCCTGAGACCCGCCTCTTCCGTCATCGAGCTCACTTCAAGAGAATCATCTTACCGGAAAACACCGCTCGTTCGGCGTCCGTGCCCGGTGCCGTCATGCGCACACGGTACATATAGACGCCCGAGCTCATCGACTCTGCGTTGAACGTCGCGGATGCTACCCCCGGACCTTGCAGGCCGAGGAGCTGTTTGCCGACGAGTTGACCGAGGACGTTAAAGACTTCCACGGTCACGTTGCTTGCCATCGGGAGCTGGTACTTGATGGTCGTCGCAGGGTTGAACGGATTCGGGTAGTTGCCGAGCAACGCGAATTGCTCGGGAACGGACTTGCCCGCTTCGTTCACGGCCAGGACAACCGTCGGATCCATATACCACCACGCGGCGCCGTCGTTGAAATCACCTTCCCGCATGAACCACGTGCGGGTTCCGTAGCTGTCGGTGAACGGCGTGAAGGAATCGCCGTCGAAGAGAACCGCGCCGAAGAACAACACGCCGTCTCCACGTCCCGCCGGATAGCCGAACATCGGCAGCACAACTCTCATCTCTGCCGTATAGCCCTCATCCGGAACGGCTCCGATGGTGTCGATTGTGGACGTACCCTTTAACGCCATCACGACCTGAACCGCCTGCGCAAGGGAATCCCAACCGGTCGCGCTGAGATCGTCCTGTCGCATCGTTTGTATGCTGGCTCCCGCGCCGCCCACTCTGAACGCCAACCTTCGCGGAAAGAGCACCTTGTCCCCGTTCCTTTCATCCCGCTGACAGATGACGATCCGGAACCCATCCCATCGGTCGAGCTGGTCGACCGACTGGACGACAAGGTCGTTCACGTCGAATCCGAGGAATAGGGTGTCGGCTTTATAGAAGTACTTGATCGTGGCGAGACTCGGGTCCGTGACGGAAGCCGTGCCGCCGTTGACGGTGGGCTGGAACTGACCGCTACGGTACGGTCCGGTGCTGGAATAGGCATCCCGGATCGCGCTGTCGCCAAACTTAATCTGGAGTGTTCCGATGTTCGAGACGCTCCACGCCGGGTCGTCAAGCACGCCGTCGAGAACGGGCGATGCAAACGTACCCGCGCCGGGGACGACACCCTCCGGACCGACAACCGGAACCGATCCGGCCAGTCCGACGTCCGGTCGGGCATAGACCCTGACATGGTTGTATGCCGCAGCGTTGCCCCACGGACACTGGAACCAGACACGGTTCCCGGCCTGCGTCAGCGTGTCGAGCGGCCACTCGTAGTCGTTATCGTAGATCGAGAGGCTGTACATGACGATGTCGCCGCTCGGATCCGAGACATGATAACCGAACGTGTTGAGGTTGAACCTGAATTCCATCGTGTAACTCGTGTCCACTCCGGAATCGTCGTTCTGCGCTCCCTGGACTGTCGTCGCCGCGGTCCATGTGGCCTGGCTCAGGGAATCGGGACGCGGGGCGTACGGGGAACTGCCCCAGAATCCGCCAAAGAACGGCATTCTGCCCGGTTGATTGGCAAGCGTATCGGCCCACGGCTCCTGCACCCAGGCGTAGAAAACCTCGCCCGGACCGACAGGGCGGGACACCTGCTGTTTCTGCCGGATGTTCGAAAGAATGCCGTCGAAGTGGTTGAACGGCCCTCCGCCGATGGACATATCCCATACGCGAACCCCGATGTACAGACTATCGGCCTTCACAAGAAACTTCACGGTCGCTTGCGTGGAATCCGTGGGATCGATTCCATTCTCTTTGAACCAGCCGCTGCCGGGCATGCCGTTATCGATGCCGTAGGTAATATGCACCGACTCAGCAACCGCCCACGCGGCTTCGTTCAGCACCCCATCGACCGTGATGGGTGACGTTGTTGTGCGTGCCCAAACGACATCGGTCCGTGGTATCATCTGACCGGACGCGGTCACCACCGATATCGCCATGAGCGCCACAAGCGATACGACAAAGTATCGTGGCTTCATGATTGACAAGCTCCTCTGTTGTGGATTGTGGATGTTGTTGGTTTGTATCTGCAAACTCGTTGTCCGCGCGACGCTGAAAACACTATGCCATGTTCTGTGCCGGGCTCATCACCTCCTTCTTCGCAATACCCACCATACCACTCACCGCACATCCGCACGATTCACGTATGCTCAGCGTCGTGGGCAATGTGACCTGTCGCCGTTGGTGATTGTTCTTCTCACGGATGGCATGCAGAACAGCTTCGACGGCGTTGACGCCGAGAGAATTGATTCCGATATGAACAGTGGTGAGCGACGGCGAAAGGTAGGAAGCAATCGGGATGTCATCGAACCCCGCGAGCGCTATTTCACCGGGAATCGCCACGCCCGCTTCCCGCAGGGCGCTGAGAGCTCCGATGGCCATCGTATCGTTCGAAGCGAGAATGGCCGTCGGCCGCGACGGACCACGCAACAGTGCTCTTACCGCATCGTACCCCGAGGCTTCGGAAAAATCTCCCGGCAACTCGATGACCTCGCTCCCGCGCGGAGCAGCAGCGATCGCGGCCCTGTACCCCTGCAGACGTTCAAGGGCATCGATGTTACTCTCCCTGCCTTTGATGATGGCGATACGAGCGTGATGATGGTCGAGCATGTGCCGTGCGATTCCGTACGCGCCGCCGTAGTTGTCCGTGGTCAGCGAATCGTAGGAATCACCGTCGACTTTGCAGTGCATCAGCACGACGGGAAGATGAAGGGGGAGATTCGCCGAGAGAATGTGAGTGTCGATGTGAGGAGACATGATGATCAGTCCGTCAACTCTCCCGCTCATAACTTTCAGCGCAGCGTCGATTTCGTCCTTGCTGCTGTGTGAACTCGACACGATGAGATGATAATGAAACTGCTGGGCAGTCTCGTCGCTTCCTCTGATGACTTCCGAAAAGAATTCGCCGAAAAGGTCGGGCAGAAGCAATCCGATGGCATTGGTTTTTCGCATGCTCAGGTTCCGGCCCAACGCGCTTGGTACGTAGTGCAACTCCTGAGCTGCCTTCCTGACCCGCTCTTCCGTGCGCTCGTCAACCAAACCGCTGTCGTTGAACACCCGGGACACCGTCGCAATAGAGACACCCGCACGTCCGGCCACTTCCTTGATCGTAACCTTCATGAGATTCAACTAAAGAACGTGGAGGACAAACAGCAGATACATTTAGATTGTAAACGTTTACAATTAAGAAATTTGAGGAATGTAAACGTTTACACCCCAAAAGTATGGAAATCGGATTTCAATGTCAAGAGAAAAATTCGGAAAAATGTGCCCTTTCCAGACGAGATTTCGCCTTCCCGGTGACTCTGGTGAACGACAAAAGAAAAAGCCCATCCAAGTACCGTGGAATGGGCTTTTTCAGGTGAAGTTGGTGACGAACGGCTACCGCATACCCTGCATGACTTTTCCTTCCAGTTCGTCCGCGAGAGGAGCGGCATCATACAGCTTTCTCAATCCCTCCATCATCGCCGCGGTGTGAACGGCAACCGCTCGTGCTGCTTCTTCGGTGTAGACAAAGCGTCCGACGAGACTCTCGATGTTTCCGTCAAAGATCAAACCGACGAGATCTCCGTTCCTGTCGATTACCGGTGAGCCCGAGTTACCGCCGATGATGTCGCAGGTGCTGACGAAGTTGATGGGCGTGGTCAAATCCAGCTTCGCCTTCCGTTCCATGAAACGATCCGGCAGGTTGAACGGCGGCTTCATATCAAAACTGTAGGCCCGGTCGTAGAGCCCGTACAGCGTGGTCTTCGACGGAGCCTTCGTTCCGTTCATCGGGTATCCCTGGACCGTCCCGTAGGAAAGTCTCAGCGTGAACGTCGCGTCCGGATTGACCGTCTTGCCGTACACGGCGAAACGGGCTTTCCCGATTTTCTCGCCCGCGGCCGATTCGACACTTTCAATGTTATCTTCGACCCATTTCCGCATTTCCCGGGCCATCGGGTCAAACGTTCGCGCAACGACGATAAGGGGATCGGTGGATTGACCGACCGCGGCTTCTCCTCCTTCAACGAGGGACTTGCGGAACGCGGCATCGCCGAGTTTTGTGCCCGTGATCCATTCCTTCACGACATCCGCCGGTTTTCTTCCGTTGAGAAACGACACGATAAACGGATCTTCAGCGCCGAGTTCTTCAAGAGATTCCTGCAGGGCGTCGGACAGAACCGCTTCTTCCATGCCCGGGTAGACGGGAGCCGGCGAGAAGAGCCGGAACCGTAATGACTCCAGTTGAGAATCATGGAAGCCGTTCAGCCGTTCGCCGTCGGGCTTCTTGACTTCCGCCACGTACTGCACGATGGTCACTGCCAGGGAAGCCAGCCGGGAACCGCGCAGTCCGCGGAAGTTGAACTGCTTGATGCGACCGACGTACGTCTTCTCCGCCGCGGCAATCTCGTCCCACGCGCCCGCGTATTCTTTCTTCCATTCCGGCTTGCTTTCAACCATCGACCGGAATTCGTTTTCCTCTTTTTGCTTTTTCGCGAACAGCTTTGCGTCGAGCAAGCCGTTGTACTCGCCGCCCCAGGCCTTGAGCGCGTTTTCGATCCCAAAGATCTGGTTCGCGGCTTGTCGTGCCTGTTCCGGGCCCAGTGCCGAATAGCGCTTCAGCACTTCAAGGCGGCGCTTGAACGTTTTCAGGCGCATCGGGTAACTGTAGTCGCGCTGAAATTCGAGCTCAGACACCGTCACGAGACGATCGGTCGAACCGGGATTACCGGAAACGAAAACCAGCTCGCCGTCATCCGCGCCCTTTGACTTCCATTTGAGGTAATCCCGACTCTCCACAGGCTTGTCGTTCTCATACACGCGGAATATTGCCATGTCGAGATCATAACGGGGAAACGTGAAATTATCGGGGTCCCCACCGTAGAAAGCCGCCTGATCCTCCGGGGCGAAAACAAGGCGAATATCGGTGTATTTCTTGTACCGGTACAGCCAGTATTCACCCCCCTGATACAGGGTGATCACGTCCGAGCGGAAACCCGTTTTCTCCAGGCTTTCCTTTTGAATCTTTGCGATCTCAGCTTTTCGCGCGTCGTTCGCTTCCTTTTCCGACATCCCCTTCTTCATGGCACTTGTGACGCGTTTCGTCACGTCCTCCATCGATATCAGCACGTTGAGCTCAAGATCCGGACATTTGAGCTCCTCGGCCATCGTCGGCGCGTAGAAGCCATCCTTCGCATAGTCTTTCTTTGCGCTTGAGATCTTCTGTAATTGACCGCGAGCGACATGATGGTTCGTCAGAACGAGGCCCTTCGCGCTGACGAACGATCCCGATCCTCCATCGTTGAATCGCACGCTCGAAAGCCGGACATGGTCGAGCCATTCCTTCGTCGGCGTGAAGTTGTACCTATCTTTCAACTGCTTCGTGGGGGGGTTGTCGAACGTCCACATCCCCTCATCGGCAAACGACCACGTCGCGCCGAAGAGGAGCGCGGTGATTATCAATGCCCGGAGCCACTGACGGTACCGATCCATACGTTTCTCCTTCCTTGGGTAATTGTGTGAGTGAGTTTAGAGTCTGTGTACAGCCTTATCAATTCTTTCCAGCGCTTGGTCGATATTCTCGAGGGAATTGGCGTACGAGAAGCGTAAGTATCCCTCGCCGTACTTCCCGAAGGCGGTTCCGGAAAGGCACGCCACGCCGGCTTCGTTTAGCAGGACGTCCGCAAGCATCCGGGAGTCCTTTCCCGTCCCGGTGATGTTCGGGAACACATAAAACGCGCCCAACGGCTTGTGGCACCGGAACCCGTGGATGCGGTTCAGTCCGGCGACGATTGCATCCCTGCGGCGGCGAAACTCCTCGACCATTTTTTCCACGTCCGCCTGCGGACCCGTCAACGCTTCCACGGCGGCAATCTGGGAGAAGCTCGCAGTGCACGACGTCGAGTTGATCTGGAGTTTGGCAACCATTTCCGCGACGTGTTTCGGCATGACGCCGTATCCCAATCTCCACCCGGTCATAGCGAAGGTCTTGGAAAAACCATCCAGGATGATTGTCCGCTCCTGCATGCCGGGCAAGGCGGCGATGCTCGAATGCTTGAACCCGTCGTATACCGTTCGTCCGTAGATCTCGTCCGACAGAACAATCAGGTCGTTCTGCACCGCGACCTCGGCAATCTTCCGGAGGTCGGCGTCCGTCAGGATTCCGCCCGTCGGGTTTTGGGGGGAATTGATGATCAGCATACGAGTCTTCGGGGTGATTGCCTTTTTCAGATCTTCCATGTCGAACCGGAATTCCTTGTCCTCCCGCAGAACCAGAGGGACCGGACGGGCATTCACGAAATCGATCACCGATTCATAAATCGGGAACCCCGGGTTCGGATAAATCACTTCATCCCCTTCGTTCACGCACGCCAGGATGCTGAAGAATATGATGGGTTTCGCACCCGGTGTGACGACGACCTGGTCGGCGTCGACGAAAATCCCGCGGGTCCGGGACACCTCGTCCACGATCGCCTTGCGGAGCTGGGGCAAACCCGCCGCCGGGCCGTAGTGCGTGAAGCCGTCGTCCAGCGCCTTCTTGGCGGCTTGCTTGATGTTCGAGGGGGTATCGAAATCGGGCTCACCGATTTCGAGATGGATGATATGTTTGCCTTTCGCTTCGAGAGCCCGCGCTTTGACAAGAACCTCGAAGGCGGTTTCCGTTCCAAGGCGTTTTGTGCGATCTGCGAGTCGGATCATAGATAACCGGAGTCAATATCTGTTTGGTGGAAGAACACGGTGAGTGATGGTGTGGTACAGTTCCTGAATTGACGGGCGAAAACGCTTGGTACTGTGGACGTAGTCGCGCATCCAGCGGGACACCCCTATCTTGGCGTCCCAATTCGGCCTGCGAGTCCGAAGGACGAGTCCCGCGAAGCGGGACCGAATTGAGAATCCCGTCGTAAGACGGGACGTCCAACTCTGTGGGTGCTGAAGGAGTCGAACCTTCGACCTTTGCCTTGTAAGGGCAACGCTCTGAACCAGCTGAGCTAAGCACCCGCTTAGACTTTTCTTGTGTGATCCCGCCTCCGGCGGAATTCTCAAAATTACATCTGCTCATCCCGCTACGCGGGATTTGCAGGTAATTTTCGAAGAGCGGGCGACCGGGCTCGAACCGGCGACGTCCAGTCCCGAATCGGCTCACGAGCGACGCGAGTGACTGCCGATTCGAGGATCCCTGTCCCGACCTGCTCGCTATCGCTCGCGTCGGGACGGGACTTGGGAAGCTGACCCCGAAGAGCGCGAGACGGGACTCGAACCCGCGACGTCAAGCTTGGGAAGCTTGCATTCTACCACTGAATTACTCGCGCATTACCTTGGTCCCGCCTTCGGCGGGATTATCAAAATGGCAATCGCTCTCACAAAGCACTCGTCCCGCGAAGCGGGACGAACGAGCCATTTTCGAAGAAGCTGGCATTCTACCGCTGGCTGCAATGCTGTCTTGAGCGGGGAGTTGCTCGCACAGAGGAAATCACCCGGACGGCGCCAGCACCTCCTGACAGAAACGCTAACGTCGTCGGCGCGCGCGTCGTCTCGTTCCGGGCTTCGCCTTCGGTTTTTCGGGGTCGGACCGCATCGAAAACTCCGCGATCGCCTCTCTCAAACGCTGATCCACCTGCTTGCTCTTTTCGACGTTGGCCAGAATCATCTCAAAGAGGTTTGTCGTGGATGAAAAAACGTACGTGATCGTGTTCAACAGCGCGCCCAGGATAATAATCCCCATCGAAAGAGAGATGAGGAAGACAGCCTGGTATGACAGCGGCGCCGTGCTCGACAACTCCGCGATAAGCACGTAGAACGCGAAGGGATATGAAAACAAAGCCTGCAGAAGGATCTTGATCCTCACATCTTTCTGCCGCGCGCTGCTTTCCCTCTCACTTTCCCGCTGAGCTTTGGCAAGTTCACGCGTCGTCCGGATCTGCCAGTATCCGATGAGAATGGCGAAGATAGTTCCCGTGGCAAGAAAGATAAGTCGAAAAACGAATGGATTGCTCATGGTTCACTCGCGTTGTTGAACGTGGACTCTCTCTATTTACGTGACCGCGACTCCGGCAAAAAACCGGGACAACGGCGGAGAGAACTCCCGCCGACATTCGAGGGCTAATATAGAGAATTCACCCTTAAGAAACAACGCCGATCTTGGGATTGAAGCCTGAAATTCCTATCTTTCGACATGGATTTTCGGCAACTTCTCAAGTCCTACCAACCTGTGAGGGTTAAGGAATCTGAATACCCCGGCTTCGTTCCCGCAGCGGTTTTGGTCCCGCTCTTCCCGTCCCGTGATGGCCTTTCCATTCTCCTCACGAAACGCACGGAACTCGTGGAAACCCACAGGGGACAAATCGCTTTCCCGGGCGGAATGGCCGACGAGACCGATGGCAACCCTCGCGCAACCGCCCTCAGAGAAACAAAGGAGGAGGTCGGGATCGGCGCGGATTCCATCGAACTTCTTGGGGAGCTGGACCAGCACCCGGTTCCTTCCCGGTTCATCATCACGCCGGTCGTCGGGTTCATCGAGAAACTCCCGGCAATCGTCCCCCATTCGGTCGAAGTAGCCGAAGTCATCGACCCGCCGCTCTCCTTCTTTTCGCGGGACGGAAGCGGCTGGATGGAAGAGCGCGAATTCCGGGGCGTGAGGCGAAAAGTGTGGTTCTACTCCTACAACGGACACCTGATTTGGGGCGCCACCGCCGCGATCATCCGAAACCTCCTTTCAGTCCTCAAACTATCGAAATAGGGCCCGTCTCACTGTCCTAGTTCCAGAACAGAGTGCACGGTATGCCGCACATTTTGTCGAAATTTTCCCTTCCTAACAGTGGAATTTCGCTAAAATACGATTCTGGCACGATCCTTGACCAAAGTATTCCCTGAGGCCGGTTAGAAAGGAGAGATTGGACATGAAAGGAATTCTGCTCGGTATCGTGTTCTGCGCTGCGCTGGTGATCTCGACGGGAGCAGCCCAGGCGCAGCCGGACAATGTACAGGTCAGCTTTGGCTTCTTCTATTCATCGCTGTCATCGTACGGTGACTGGGTGCGAGTCGACGCCGGATATGACGCATGGCGGCCGTATCGAGTGGCCCGGGGATGGCGGCCGTACGTTGACGGCCGATGGGTCTGGACGTCCTACGGATGGTACTGGATGTCGTACGAACCCTACGGCTGGGCAGTGTATCACTATGGACGATGGTACTACGACGATTACTACGGTTGGGTGTGGGTGCCCGGCTACGAGTGGGGACCGGCGTGGGTCGAGTGGCGGTACAACGACGACTACATCGGATGGGCTCCCCTGCCGCCGTACGCAACGTTCAGCGTGAGTGTCGGGATCCGCTTTACCAGAGTCTGGGCAGCGCCGGCTCGCTACTGGACGTTCGTCGGATGCCGAAACTTTACCGCGGTGAGAATCGCCGATCACGCAGTCTCTGACGAGCGAGCACGGAGATTCTTCGGAACGACGCGCGGATCGTTACGCTATGACTACGACAACGGAAGGGTCGTGAACCGGGGTATCGAGACCGGCTTCATCGAGCGTCACACGGGCAACCGGGTCGATCGCGTCGACATCGCCGAATCGCGCGAGCGCGGCAACGAGCGTATCGTGCGCGAAGGAAACCGTGAACAGCTTCAGATCTATCGTCCCCGCAGGGAAGACGTCGAGAGAGCCCCAAACGGACGCGGCAGGCGGGATGAAGGGCGGCCGTCCATAGACGAGAACCGCCGGGGCACGAAAGCTCCCGAGCTTCGCCGCCCCGCTGAAGACAGGTCGGGCAAGAAGCGCGACGGATACCGCACGCCGGATCAACGTCGGCGCAGTGAACCACGAATGCAAAAAGGAGGAGGCCGCCCGGGAGAGCAGCAACGCCCTTCCGGAAACAGACGCGACGGGGGCAGACGGTAAGAACCGGATCGTTTGAGTATTCAAAAAGGCGATCGCTCGAAAGCGGTCGCCTTTTTCATTTCCTCATCCAAGAGAAACGAGACTGCTCAAACCTACCCGGAATTCCTTGCGGCTTACTCCGTTGAAGCTCGACTGCCAGCGAAGGTAAGCGTCTGCCTGGAGATTAATCGGAAGAAAATATCTGATACCCACCGCCCCCGAATAGGCTTGAAGAGGTTCAAGCCCGGGCACGATGGCGTTCGGATTCAGATAAGGGAATGTCCCAACCTCACCCTGGACAGCAAGCGACGAAAGGACTCGGATCGACGCAGCCGCTGACATATCAAACATCAACGCACGGTCATACCCACTCGCGTGGTACGAGCGGTCTGTCATCATCCAAAGATTTCCCCACCGGAGTTCAAGAAGACCGATCGAGACATCGAGGTTCAGCACCTTGCCCAGAGTGGGACGAACGGCCACACCGGCAGAAGACGTATGATACTCGTACTGAACCAGGCTCAGACCGTTTGTCGCTTCCGGCGGGAGATTCCCCTGAATGTCGTTCGGTCCGAGAAACTCACTTGCCCAGCCGATGGAACCGCGAATCCACAAAAGAACCGACGGGAACTCTCCTCGTACGGGAAGAATCTGAAATTTTGCGCCCCATGCGTTCAGCGGCTTTGCGCGCCCAATCATATTGGCCACGACGGGCTCGTTCGTGAACGTCAGTTGGAGGGCGCTGGACAGACCCAAGCCCACGTGCAGGAAAACGGGAGAATTCAGTTCGGTGAACGTGGGATAGGACGTTGCGAGATCGAGGGAGTAACCCTGCGGGACTGGTGAACTGAGACCTACGAACGGTGGGCTGTGGACGTCTGATCTGGTTTCTGGCGACTCCTGACTCCACGCGACCGCTGAAACCGTGGCGAGCAGCAGGGCGAGGCACAACAATGAGGTTTTCATACCCGACCTCCTTTTCTCGTGAGACTACCGTGAATTAGAATACCGCCACGGTATCAAAACTCAGGGGTTCCTCATGCTGTTCGTGTTCAAGAACTCGCACAATGTGCTACTTCCTTCGGAAATGTGCAACCGCCTCGCGCAAGAAGAAGATACTCATTGAAGGCCATTCAGCACTCCAGCAAAATCGTCCGGCAACTCTGAGTCAAATTTCATAAACTTGCCCGTTGCCGGGTGGACAAATCCCAGCGTTTTCGCGTGAAGTGCCTGCCGGTCGATCAGGGAGAGCAAATGGTGGACGTGCTCCTTGAATTTTACGCCCGCCCCGGTGGGATAATGAACGATCCTCCGCCCGCCGTAATCGGGATCGCCAAACACGGGATGGTGAATATGATGCAGGTGCACGCGAATCTGATGCGTGCGGCCGGTTTGCAGTTTGAGGCGAACGAGTGAGAGGAATTCGAGCGCCCTCAGCACTTCGTATTCCGTCACGGCGGGTTTCCCCTCCGAAACGACCGCGATCTTCTTTCTGTCCGATCTGCTCCTCCCGAGGTTCGCCTCGATAGTCCCCTTCGGTTTCTTGAACAAACCCCAGACCAGCGCCCAGTATTCCCGCTCGATCGTACGCCGGAAGAATTGATCGGCGAGCTTCGCATGGGTGACATCGTCCTTCGCGACCACGAGCAAACCGGAAGTGTCCTTGTCCAGCCGGTGCACGATCCCGGGCCGGGCGAATTCCTCGTCGTCCTCTATCTCCGACAACTTGCCGCTACAATGATACAACAGCGCGTTCACCAGGGTCCCGGTGTAATTCCCGTGCGCCGGATGAGTAACCATACCGGCGGCTTTGTTGACAACGATGAGGTAATCGTCTTCGAAGAGAATGTTCAGCGGAATGTTCTCCGCGACCGCCTCGTGCGGTGTCGGCCCCGGCATCGTAACGTGAACTTTCTCGCCTGGCGAGACCTGGTGGCTCGGCTTCACCGGTTTGCCGTCGACCAGAACGTGTCCCTCGTCGATCGCCTTCTGTACTTTTGAACGCGTGGCGTTTTCGACGTGGCGGGTTAAGAAGACGTCCAGCCGTTCCCGCACCTTACCCGGGGGAACGACTATCTCGAACTGACGCGGCATGAAGGGGAACGCTAGGATTCGGGTGAAGAACGGGAAGAATCGAAATTCCGGCTTTCGAGCGGGATGCCCCCGGTGACTTCCCCCGCTCCTTCGGTGGCGGGCTCCGGCGGGACGAGCGCTTCCGCGCTCTTCGACGAACGGTGGGCAAACAACAGGAGGACGACGCCGATCGAAACGGACGCGTCGGCGATATTGAACACGGGCCAGCGCGACAGGTGGTACCCCAGGATGTTGAGGTTGAAGAAATCAACGTCGATGAAATCGACGACTCTGCCGTAGAACAGGGGTCCGTCACCAAACAGGACGCCGTAAAACACCCTGTCGATCAGGTTTCCACACGCGCCGCCCAGGATCATCGCAAGAGCAAACCGGAACGGAAACGCTTCGGCGCGCATCCGATACAGGTAGACGGCGATGCCGACACTCGCGATCACCGTGAAGATGGAGAAGAAGAGTTTTCCGCCGATGTCGATGCCGAACGCCATCCCCGGGTTTTCAATATAGGTCAGGCGGACGAGGTCCCCCCAGATCTGCCGGCTGCTTCCGAGCGAGAGTCCCTCAACGTGAATGTTGAGGAACGGAATCGAAACTCCCTTCACCAGGAATTTGGTGATCTGGTCAAAGACAACGATGACTGCACTCACCCAGACGATGCGCACGAATCACTTCCCGCGTTTGAGTTTACACTGAACGCAGAGTTGCGCATGCGGCACGGCCTCAAGCCGTTCCTTCTCGATGAGCTTCCCGCAATCGACGCAGCGACCGTACTCCCCCTTTTCAATGCGTTTGAGGGCGTCTTCGAGGTAATTCAGGAACTTCCCCTCCCGCGACGCAAACAGAAACGTCTTTTCGCGCTCCATCGCGTCCGTCCCTTGCTCCATGTGGAGCGAGTACGTGGAGTTCTCCACGACATACTCCCCCGTGGTTGCATCCATCATGCTATCCCGCAGGGATTCGAGCTCTTCGAGGATTTCCTTTTTCTTGTCGAGGATGATTCTCTTGAAGTGTTCCAGGTCTTTCGCGCCGTAGCCCGTTTTCTTCACAGAAGGCTCCGGGGCCTTGCTTTTTTCGGGCCTTGCCATCTTCTTGGCCTTCATCGGAGGCTTGGCCGGCTTGAGTCTCTTGCGTGCTTTCGCCCGGGCCTCCTGCCGCTCACGAATCAGGTCGGCCGTCCTGGCAATAAGCACCGTTGATTTTCTGCTTTTAGCCATTCTGTTGCATTCTCCTTTCACATGCCGAAGGCATTCTCCGAAGAACTCCTTCGGAATAAGATACGAATTTTCCCCGTCATTGGCGAACGGCCTTGACCCGCTCGATACCGATCTCACACGTCTCGCCGTTCACTTCCCACGTCGTCGCATGCTCGCCCTTCTTGAAACTGTCGGCAAGCTCGATAGCCAGCGTCTCGTTCTGCACGTAGTCTTTCAACGACAAAATCGCTTTCCGGAAACGGTCGCTCGTCCGGTAATGAATCCGGATGCGGTCGGTGACGTCGAACCCCGCATCCTTCCGCATGTTCTGCACGCGGTTGACGAACTCCCGCGCCATTCCCTCGTAGATCAAATCGTCCGTCAACTCCGTATCGAGTGCCACCGTCAACTCGTTGTCCGATGCGACCTGCCAGCCCTTGATGTCCTCGTGGATGATCTCGACGTCGTCTTTCGTGACCTGCACACGTTTACCGTCGACTGGAATCTCCACCATCCCCTTGAGTTCCAGGTCGCGTATCTCTTTGACACCGAACCCCTTGATTGCGTTTGCGACCGCCTGGACGGATTTTCCGAACTTTGGCCCGATCGACTTGAAATTCGGCTTCGTCCGCTTGTGAACGATTTCCGAACTGTCGCTCACGTACTCGATCGACTTGACGTTGACTTCTTCGAGAATGACACTTTCCATCCGCTTCACCACCTCCCGATCCCGGTCGTTGGAAACGGGGACGATGAGTCGCTTAAGGGGCTGCCGGACCCTGAGGTTCGTCTTGTTCCGGATGGCGCGGACGAGCGACACGATCCGTTGCGCGCGCTGCATGCGTTCTTCGAGGTTCCGGTCGACCGACGCCCTGTCGCTGTCCGGAATGAGCGCATGATGGACCGACTCAGCTCTTTCCTTTTTTGCGACCCCATCCAGGGCCCTGTACAATTCATCCGACAGGAACGGGGCGAAGGGGGCCATCAGTTTCGTGATCGTCACCAGACATTCATACAACGTCTGGTACGCCGCCGTCTTGTCCTTCCCCTTTTCGCTCTTCCAGAACCGCCGCCGATTCCTCCGAACGTACCAATTCGAAAGTTGATCTATTGTGAAGTCACTCACAGCGCGGGCGGCTTTTGTGATATCGTACTCCTCCATAGCCTCAACGTAGAGCGCCACGAGGGAATTCAGTCCCGAGACGATCCAGCGATCGATTTCCTGCCTTTCGGACAGCGGAATGGGCGCTTCCTGAAACACGAACCCGTCGATATTCGCGTACAGGACAAAGAACGCGTAGGTGTTCAGCAATGTGCTGAAGAACCTCCGCTGTACTTCGAGAAGCCCATCCTCGTCGAACAACGTCGGCCGCCAGGGTGGACTGCTCGTCATGAGATACCAGCGCGTCGCGTCCGCACCGTACTTCTCAAGCGTGGCGAAGGGGTCGACCGTGTTCCCCTTCGATTTCGACATCTTCTGTCCCTGCTTGTCGAGAATCAGTTCGTTGACCAGAACGCTCTTGTACGCCGGCTTGTCAAAAAGGAACGTGCCGATGGCGTGGAGTGAATAGAACCAGCCGCGGGTCTGGTCGATTCCTTCGGAGATGTAATCGGCGGGGTGGCGTGACTGAAATATTTCTTTGTTCTCAAAGGGGTAATGCCATTGAGCGAACTGCATGGCTCCCGAATCGAACCACACGTCGATGAGCTCCGGCGTCCGTTTCGTGGTCCCGTGACATTTCTCGCATTCGAACGTTACGGCATCCACAAACGGCTTGTGCAGGTCGAGCGGCTCCGGGACGTTCTTTCCTTTTCGCAGGTCCTCCACGCTGCCGATGCACTTCTGATGGCCGCATTTCTCACACACCCAAATCGGGAGAGGCGTTCCCCAGAAGCGGTCGCGGGAAAGCGACCAGTCTTTGTTCTCCTCGAGCCAGTTGCCGAACCGTCCGTCGCGGAGTTCCTCCGGCACCCACCTGATCGTCTTGTTGATCTCGACCATCCGCGGCGCGTACTTCGTCGTGGCGATGTACCACGAATCGCGGGCGTAGTAGAGGAGCGGCGTCGAGCACCGCCAGCAATGAGGATAGCTATGAGTGACGGTTTCTTTTTTGAACAGCAATCCCCGTGATTTCAGGTTCTGGATAATCTCCGGGTCGGCGTCCTTCACGAACTTGCCGGCGAAGTCTTTCACTTCCGGACCGAACTCGCCGCTTTTGTTCACAGGGTGGATTGTTGGAAGGCCGTGCTTCTTGGACGCCAGGTAATCGTCCTCGCCGTACGCAGGCGCCATATGCACGATGCCCGAGCCGTCTTCAGTGGTGACGAACCCGCCCGGAATAACGTGGAAGGCCTTCTCTTTCACAGGATGGTAGTTGAACAGTCGTTCGTACTCCTTCCCGACAAGTGCCGATCCTTTGAACGTCTCCAGTATCGGGTACTCTTCTCCAAGAACCTGTAATCGAGCCCTCGCGAGAATCAGTTTCTCGCCTTTCACATCGACCTTCACGTATTCGACGCCGGGGTTCACCGCGAGCGCGACGTTCGAGATCAGCGTCCAGGGAGTCGTCGTCCAAACGAGGAAGTAGGTGTTCTCCTCCCCCTTAACCTTCATCTTCACGTACACGCTTGGATCCTTCACGTCCTGATAACCGAGGGAGACTTCATGGGAGGAAAGGGGCGTTTCACAGCGCGGGCAGTAAGGTTGAATCTTGTAGCCTTTGTAGATGAAGCCTTTGTCGAAGAATTGTTTGAGTGCCCACCAGATCGACTCGATGTACTCGTTCGTGAAGGTGATGTAAGGATCGGTCATATCGACCCAATACCCCATTCGTTCGGTCATTCGTTCCCATTCAGATTTGTACTTCCAGACCGATTTCTTACACTCCTCGTTGAATTTGGCGACGCCGAACTTCAGAATATCGTCCTTGTGCTTGAACCCCAGCGCTTTTTCCACTTCGATTTCCACGGGCAGGCCGTGCGTATCCCATCCGGCTTTGCGATGAACCTGAAACCCCCGCATCGTCTTGTACCGGCAAATCAGATCTTTCAGACCACGGCTCATCACATGATGGATCCCGGGCATGCCGTTGGCCGTCGGAGGCCCCTCGTAGAACGTGAAACCGGGCTGGCCCTCCCGGATCGTAACGCTCTTTTCGAAAATCTTCCGTTCCTTCCAGAACTTCAGAACCTCGAGTTCGAGTTGAGAGTAGTTGATTTTGTCTGTTAGGGGCTTGAACATGAGAAACAGGAGTCAGGAGTCAGGAGTCAGAATTCAGGAGTTAGAAGTCAGAAGTTAGAAGTTAGGAGTTAGGAGTTAGGAGTTTAGGAGTTTGAATTTAGGACAATTCACGATTCACGCCTGCGTGCCGGAACCTTATCCTGAACACACTTCGGCGTGCAGGCACGCTTCGCTCTTCACGCTTCACTCTTTACTCTTCACGTTCCACTCTTCACTTCCCTCATCACTTCAACTCAAAAACAGCATCCACTTGCGCGTTGATGACGAGTTCTCCCGTCATGACGGGAGTTGTCGCCATTGCTTCGACGCTTTGGGGAGCCGCAAAACGGTCCACCGGTCCTCGGCCCGTTATCGATTCGGAAATACTCAACGTCTTCCCGACCGTCGCGTCCAATTCCTTCGCCAGAGCTTCCGCGCGCGCCCGCGCATCCGCCGCCGCTTTGCTCAAAGCATCACGCTCCAGCTCACGCCCGCGTGAATTCTCATACTGCAGTCCGCCAAAGCCTGTCGCCCCGCCCACGATTGCTTTATCCATGAATTCCCCCACGCGCTCCATCAGCTTCCCTCTGAACACCACATTGAACTCGTTGATGCCGCTGTAGCCGACGATCGGAGGCGGCTGGATGTTGTGCTGGAAGTCGATGATTGGGTTCACCGTCACCCGTGTCGTCTGGACGTCCTTCGTCTCGACGCCCATTCCTTTCAGGCTTCTTAAAATCTCCGAGGTCTTCCCACTCGCTTGAGCCATTGCTTCGCTAGCCGACAACGCGCGCGTGTTGACCTGAACGCTTAACCGCACCTGGTCGG